>Ga0256831_1001556_pt1 | contig 12056 bp, 8 predicted proteins | sample 132544metaG_FD_189087 | JGI IMG/M metagenome (GOLD analysis project Ga0256831, IMG submission 189087) | Hydrothermal vent microbial communities from Lau Basin, Pacific Ocean - 132-544 | ecosystem: Environmental > Aquatic > Marine > Hydrothermal vents | place: Pacific Ocean: Lau Basin | collected... | reverse complement strand
GTCACAACAGATGGCAAGGGCATGGGGACGGCAGTCTTCAGGGCCAACACCACCGGCTATTACACCGTGGTCGCGAGGTATAGGGATACTGAGACGAGCGCAGATTTCAGGGTCGTTAAGGTCTATCCATACTACTTCGTGGATAAGAAAATCCTGACGGCTATCAACGAGACGGTGGCACTGAAATGGACCCTAATGGACCCGTTCACAAGGGAGAAGTACACGAGCAGCGAGCCGATAAACATGACCATCCTGAAGGATGGGAGGATAATCACAAGCACCCTTCTGACCCCAGACAATGGGGTGATCAACTACACCACGGCGTTCTCAGAGACCGGAAGATACGAGGTTGAACTCGACGGCAGGCACGCGGCCACAGTGTATGTCATGACAAAAGCCCTGGAGGGAACGATACTCGCACCCAAGAAAGTGAAAGCAGGGGAGTCTTTCAAGGTAGATGTACTCGCGGTCGATCCCGAGGAGGGCAGACCGTACTCCGGAGGGTTAACCCTCGAGGCAAGGATTCTAAGTGATAACGGGAGTGAGGTTCGGGACATTCCAGTGAACGTGGTGTCCGGCCATGGGCATGTGAACATGACTACAACTAAAGAGACGCGCAACATCTACCTAATCCTCAAGGAAGAAAACATCATTCTGGACAGAAAGTGGGTAAACGTTTACGGGCAGTCCCAGTCTACTCCAAGGGTCAAGCTAAAGGTGTCCCCACAGTACATACTGGCCAAACCAGGGCAGAGCATATCCATAGAGGTCAGCGCGCCAAACGCAACAACTGGACGGTACAACATGACCGTAACATGGTACCTCTGGGCCGGAACCGACGACACGTGGAGACTCCCCAGGGAGAAAAACACTACGGGGGTCTACTTCAACGGCACAGACCGAGTGATAAAGAGGATAAGGGTTCCGGAGAACGCGTACTACGGCGTTGTCTCGATTGGAGGGGCGAAGGCGTACATATACACCATGAAGCCCAAGCTGGACGCCTGGTTTGACCACGTCAAATACACATACAACACGAGCACACACGAAATAGAGTACGAGAAGAACGTAACCGTGAACGGGTGGCTCAGGAACGAGACCAAGGACTGGAGGGAGCAGTGGCGGGACCTCTACAAACCGCTTTCAAACGAGACGGTGTACGTATACAGCGTGGGCGGAATCTATGAGCTGAAAACCAGAGACGACGGCCGCGTCAGCGGAAGCCTGCCCTACATACCGAACCCGAAGGTTCCAAAGGCCTTCGGGGAGGAAATGAACAAGGTATGGTACCTCATGATACACAAGTCAGGAGCGTATGATCTCGACTCGGTTGAATCCGATAAGGTTAGGGTAAATGTCAACCTGACGGGGGACGGACTGAGAGCATTCAAGTACCTGGAAGACGAGGGCAAGAGAACATCAATACCGATGGTGATAGAGTTCAGCAGGAGTGCCATCAACGTCTGGGACCGCCTCTCCATTGGGAACCTGCGTTCAATCTACTGGAACACCACGGAACTTAACATAACAGAGAGGCTGGAACCCGGGAAGTACACCGTCTCAATACTTCCAACAGGGTGGCTCTGCGGCTACCACTGGTGCTCCTCAAGCAGTGGGCTGCAGCACGATGAAGTATTCGTAATCCTTCCAAAGGGATTGGAACTTAAGCATGACTATACCTCCGACGATCCGAACAACATCACAGTCCCCATAAAGCTCCCGGGTAAGGGCATCTTCTACTTCAGGGATTGGAGCGGACGCTACTATATCGGCACCACCGATAATGAGGGCAACGGCCTGCTCCACCTGCCATGGGAGGGTTCAACATGGAACCACTACGGCGGCTACTTTGGATTCATCACAGAGAACATCTCAATAATCAACATCCCGTGGTGGTTTGCGGTCCGCATAACCAGGGACGTAATCCCGCCGGCCGTTGAGGTCAGCGTTACCCCCGAGGTTCAGGAGATTGGAAAGAACGTGACCATCTCCTACGTAGCAACCGACGACAACGGTTTGAAGAGTGTGGAGATCGAGGTTATAAACATTACCGACGTTCTTTACAACGCCTCCATACCCCTGAGGGGTGACAGGAGGTTCGAGGGCAAGTTCAACTTCACCATCCACGGCCTGGAGGACTACACGGTCAAGGTAACCGCCCACGACCTCTGGAACCACAGCGCCAGCGAAATCGTCAACTTCTTCGGGAAGGCGGTTGAGACCGAAACCATCGAACTCCCCGGCAACGGCACAGCCGAGATAAACGTGGAGAACCAGACGTCCATAACGGTCTCCTCCGCGAACAACTCCACCGTGCAGATGAACGTCACCGTTGCATCCACGATAGAAAACGAGAGTGCCAAGTTCAAGATGAAGGCGAAGGGCTACGAGGACCTCAAGTACGTGAAGGTTGAGACCAACGAGACCGTCAGCTACAGGTGGGTTATACTCAACATGACCTACAGCGATGAGGTTCTCCAGAAGCTGGGAATCGACGAAAACGCGGTAACCCTGTTTTACTGGAACGGAAGCGAGTGGGTAGACCTGAGCAAACACGTGGGTGATACGATAACGGACAACTCCCCCTACGGAAACTTGACCGTCTTCGGCTTCGGAAGGGACAGAGAGCACAACTACGTCTGGGCCAACGTGAGCCACCTCAGCGAGTACGCCCTGGGTGTAAAGCTTCCGGACCTGCGCGTCGCGGTTATATACACCGGCCCGGCGTACGCAGGCAGGGAAACCACCATCAACGTCACCGTGGAGAACATCGGAGGCTCAACGGACAAGGAGTTCAGCGTGGCACTCCTGATAGACGGAAACGTTAGCAAGGTTGTAAACGTGACTGGGCTGGGAAGCGGGGAGAAGAAGACCGTCAGCTTCACATGGATTCCGCCGGCGGAAGGGACCTACACAATAGAAGCGGTTGCTGACTACAGAAACGTCATATCCGAGAGCAACGAGGATAACAACCATATGTCCACCGTCGTGGAGGTGAAAGAGTGGACTGAGAAGCCCGCCTCCATGGAAACGTTCTCCACGGTAATAACGCTGAACTTCATCCACTACCGCTACTACCAGAACATGGAAGCAAGGTTCGAAAAGCTCTACAACCAGTCGCTCCAAGAGGGAATCGACAACCAGACCCTCAGCCTAGCCCTCAAGCACGTCGAGATGGCTAAGAAGTACTACGAAGAGGCTTCAAAGTTCGGCCCGATACTCCTCAACTTGGGGGACCCCAGGATCATATTCCCGCTTAGGGAAGCATACCTCGAGATGAAGAAGGCCGTGGAGATACTTGAGAACGCCCTCAAGGAAACAGAAACGCACTGAAAGCCGTTTCTCTTTATTTTTACTTGTCTTTTCTGTTCTCTCGCAGGTGTCTAAAGACCGAGTGCTGAAAAATAGAAGAGGGAATCACATCTTCGTAAAAACAAGGATGCTCCTTGAGGGCCTGCTTATCTCAACGTCAAAGCCCTCACTGAGGACAGCGTTCTTGACTTCTTCCGCGGAGGGGAAGCCAACGAAATCCTTATTGAGGCCCTCGAAGAACTCAAGTGCCTGGACGTGCTGGAAGGAGTCCCTGAACGGCTCCAGTATAACCATCCTGCCGCCGGACTTGAGGGTCTCCATGGTGGCAGTTAGAACCCTCCTGTAGTCCGAGATATACTCAAGGACGAAGCTGATGAGCGCGACGTCGTACTCGTTGACAGGCCGTATCAGCTTGGCGTCCATCTCCTTGAACTCAACCGGAAGGTTCCTGCCCTCAATCCTCGCCCTGGCTATCTCCAAGAGCGCCGGGGAGTAGTCGATGCCGAGGTAGAAGCCGTTGTAGCCGATCATCTCGCCGAACTGAACGGGGGCATAGGAACCACACCCGACCTCAAGGACCTGCATCCCCGGCCTGAGGCCTGCCACTTGAGCCATGGCCTCGCGGTAGAGCCTTGAGAAGCGGGTGCTCATGCGCATGTCCCAGAAGTCGGCGTCCTTATCGAAGTCCATGAGGACGTGCGGGTGAACGGGGGTTATGAAGGCATAATCGACCATGCGGTAGATCTCCTCGAATATCGGTACCCAGTCGGGAACGAGGAGATCGTACTTCTCGTCAGGTACGTGGAAAGTGTAGGAAAAGCCGTTGAGCTGAAGCCTTCCGTTCTTCTCCTCGACTATGTGGAGTGCCTTGAGAGTGTCAATGAACTTGAGGAGAAGGCGCCTGTTTGGCAGGTCGAGGCTGTCTATAAGCTCCTGAACCGTTGGCCCACGGGCCAGAAGAGGGAACACGCCGTGTTTGGTCCCGAGACCAATGAGGCCGAGAACCGAGAACTTAACCATCTGCTCAACGTTGGCATCGACGGCATCAACGGGGTTCATAGACACCACCTCACATGAACCTCCTGTAGTAGCGGTAGTATTCCTTGAGGTATTCCACAACCTTTTTTCCATAATCAGTCAGCCGGTAGTACTTGAAGCCGTTGTTGGAGATCTCCTCCACGAGTCCCAGGTATACAAGAGAACTCTCGCCGTTGTATCGATTTCCTAGACCCACAAGCGCGCCCCTGACGTTGGATGGGTCCGAACCAACGACCCTTGCTATCTCCGAGAGGTACGTGGCAGAAGGGTATATCTCGTTCAGATACATCAGTATCTTCTTCCGGAGTTCGCTACGATGCAGGGAGCGCAGTACCTGCGGGTCAACGATCACTGTGTTCATCCTTCCCCCCTCCCAAAGTCAGACCTCAAAGCCACTCAAGCACGTGATTAGAACCACTGATGGTCACTGGGAAAGCTTGTGCTGTACTCCCGTACCCAGTATTGGTGTTGAATAATATATAACGTTTTTGGTTGGACCCTATGGATTCACCATAGGAGTTTTGATTTAATCGTAGAATTTTCATCCACAACTTGAACATGTTACCCTCAAAGAGGAACTCCTCAATTGGATGGATAATATCCAACGATGATGAACACATTTGTGCTCCATGCAAACCACTCCCAAAAGCATAAAATCTAAATACCATGGCACCGCAAACTATGTGGCTGAAGCCAGGTGGTATAAATGATAATCGAGCTCGCCGTTACGGCAGGGATTGCCGCAGTGCTGGCGTATTACGTGAGGGACGTTACCAACAAGGTTCTCGCGAGGCATTTTGAGCTGCGCTCCGAGGTCGGCGAGCTTGAGGAGAAGGTCAACAGAATAAAAGACGAGTTGGAATCACAGATAAGGGCCGTTAAGACCCCTCCTTCTCAAAAAGGAAGCAAGAACACCGAGCTTCTTCAGAAGTTGAGGTCCCTTGAAGAAAAGCTCAAGGGTATTGAAAAATCTCTAAAGGACTTCAAGAAACTTGAAACGAAGGTGGACTACGAGGTAGGAAGTCTCAGGATGGAACTTGAGAAGACCAGCGCCCGGGTGGAGTCCATTGAGGAGGAGCTTGCGAGAACGGAAACCAAACTCAAGGAAGAGCTGAAGAAAGAGCTGCTGGCCGAGCTTGAGGAGGAGATAGAGCACCTCGAGGATGCAATCGAGAGGAGGAAGAGAACGGAAGTAGAGGAGTTCCTCGAGGTCATCAAGGCCAGTATAACCCTTCAGCCGGAGAAGCTGAGCGCTGGAATGGCCGAGGCGAAGAGAGCACTCCTCTCGCTAAGGGACATAGCAAAGGTTTACGTGCTCACCGGACAGGGTGTCAGGGAGTTTGAGGAGCTTAAGGAGAACCTCGTGGAACTCCTGAAGAACCTGCGCAAACTGGCCATCGTATCCATACCGGACGAGAGCGTCTACGCGACCTTCAACGATATAATCGTCAGAGTAAAGCGCCTTAGCCTACCGATGAAGGTCACCCGCGACGGGAAGGAGCGCGAGCTTAATCCCGAGAGGAGCTTCATTCAGATTCACCGCATTGTCTACGAGCTTGCAGGAGAACTTGACAGGATAGCGGAGGAACTCAGGGAACCGATTCCTGTCACTCCTGTGGAGAAGGAGTTCTACGAGAAGCTGCGGTACCAGTTTGAGCAGCTGAGGAAGCTCGAGGAGCAGGTTCAGAAGCTCATGCTGAAGCTCGGTGCAGAGGGTGAACCAGAAAAGGCACAGGGGGCGTCAAAGGAAAAGGACGTCGAGGAGATACTCAGGGAGCTTGACCTCCTCTGAGACAAAGAAAGGCCCCTCAAAGCTCATCGCCAAGGAGCTTGTCAAGGTCGACCATTATGAGAAGCCTCTCACCGTCGTTTATCTTGGCGATGCCCTTTATGTAGCGGATGTCAACCCTGCTGCTGAGGGTCTTGGGCGGCTGGTCTATCTGATCCTCCGTGAGGGTTATGACGTCCGAGACAGAATCGACTATTATGCCTATGACCTCGTCCTTTACCTCAGCGATGATTATCTTCTTCTTGGAGAGGTCGTCATCGGGGTCGTAGTAGCCGAGGAGCTTCTTCAGGTTGACAACGGTCGTTATCTGCCCGCGGAGGTTTATGACTCCCTCAACGAAGTCGGGCGAGTTCGGAACGCGGGTTATGGGCATCATCTCCTTGATCTCCCTGACCTTGGATATGTCGAGGCAGAACTCCTCGTTTCCAACCATAAAGGCCACGACCTGAATTTCGGCCATCCAATCACCTCCGGGCTGCAACTTTTTCAAGGACTTCCTTCGACTCAACTATCGAGCGTTCAAGGTCCTTAAGACCGTTTCGTATTTCATCGAGCTTTGACTGAACTTGGGAGAATGATTCTACAACGGGCGTTACGGCGTTCGAGACCTCATCCTGGAGGGAGTAAACGCCGTCGAGGGTGTCCATGAGCATCTGAACCGACTGGGCCTGCCCCTCTATGCTGTCGGAAAGCTCCTTTATCATGTTGGCCGTCTCGTTGGCGCGCCTCGCTATGTCGTCGAAGGCCGCTATAAGCTCCTGAACGGCGTCCTTTATCTCCTCTGTCACCTTGAATTCCTGTTTTATAGAGCTAACAACGGTGTCTATGCTCTCACGCATGTCCATGATGAGGCCCGCTATCTGGTCTGTGGACTGTTTGGACTGGTCTGCAAGCTCCCTTATGTTTTCCGCAACAACTGCAAACCCCCTGCCGTGCTCGCCGCTCCTGGCCGCCTCGATGGCCGCGTTCAGAGCGAGAAGGTTGGTCTGTTCGGCTATGCTGCCTATAACCTCGACTATCTCCCCTATCCTCTTGGAGTGCTCAACCAGGGTGGAAACGGCGCGCTCCATGTTCTGGTTTACCTCGTTGATGCTCGCCACGTTGAGGGCCACGTTGTCGGATATCCTCTTACCTGTTTCCGCCATGTTGGCCGTTTCCAGGGCGTAATCCGTGAGGGCCTGGGACTGAGTGTTCATCTCCTCGATGCCCGCGGTGAGCGTCTGGATGTAGTCCCCAAGCTCCGCTATGGTGGAGCGCTCCCTCTCAAGGACACTGCCCACCTCGGCCTCGTCGACATCCACATCGAGCTGGAGGGATGGAATGATGGAGGACAGCTTCCGATGCGCCTCCTCAAGGGCATTCAGGGCATCCTCAAGTTCCTCGGGTGCACCCTCGCGCTTTACCTCAATCCTCTGGCGCTTTATTGCCTCCAAAGCCTCCTCAATCCTGAGGAGCCGTTTAACGGTGCCCTCATCAAAACCCGAGAGGTCGGGCGTTTCACCGCGAAGAAGCTTTTCAACGGCGGTGAGAACATCCCCAGAGCCTCCGGAAGGCCGGGATACGTAGAACGCAACGGGAAAGGCGGAGGCTAGTCCAAGGGCGAGTCCCGCGAGGGGCGACCAAAGGGCACCGAGGAAAGTTAGGACGGGGACTGAAGCGACCGAAGCGATTACTGTGATGCGGTTCACGAGGTGCACCCCCGGTATCTCACTATCTACCAATGGACGGCAATAGATAAAAGATTTTCGCATGTAGGTAATAACTTATTATACGCGTCATGTTAATAACAAAGCGCCGCGTAACGGCCTACCTATGCACCTACACAACCATCTACACATAAAGATTTTTTATGCCGAGCGCTCATAGAAATTTTGTAAAGTCCCCAATGGTATGGCGTTAGTTTGGGATAGACCCCAAGGGGATGCGTGTCAAAATGATGGACGTAAAGGACCCCGGATACCTGAAGATCAAGGCCGAGCTTTTCAGACACCTCAAGGTTAGCAGTGATGCTTACAAGGACACCTATCTGATGAGGCGCATAAGGGCGAGGATGAGGAAACTCGGCGTAAAGGACTACATGGAGTACTACCGGATAATCAAGACCAACAAGCAGGAGCTTGATGAGCTTCTCTTGACGGTTGCGATCAATGTAACCGAGTTCTTCCGGGATCCGGTGGTGTGGAAGGCCTTTGAGAAGAAAGTAATCCCAGAGCTTGTGAAGTACAAGAAGGAGCACCGAAACGGACTGATAAGGATATGGAGCGCCGCCTGCTCCACCGGACAGGAGCCGTACTCGATAGCGATGACCCTCTACGAGGCGCTCGGAGAGAACCTCGAAGGATTCAGGGTTCAGATACTCGCCACGGATATAGACAGAGAGGCACTGGCGACAGCTATGCGGGGAGAATACCCTGCGGACGTTGTGGAGAAGCAGGTCCCGAGGCACATGATACCCAAGTACTTCACGAGGGTGAGCGAGGAGCGCTATCGCATAGCGCCAAAGGTCAAGAGACTCGTCAAGTTCCAGCAGTTCAACCTCTTCAGCTCGAAGTATCCAAAGGGCTTCGACGTCATCTTCATCCGGAACGTCCTCATCTACGTCAAGAGGGACGCCCAGGAGGAGGTGTTTGCCAAACTCTACGACTCCCTCGAGGATCACGGGTATCTAATCCTCGGCAAGACCGAGACCATACTCGGCAACGCCGCGAAGCTGTTCAAATTGTACGACCTCGTCGCGAGGATCTATCGCAAGAACCTGGAGGTGAAGAAGCATGGCACGGGTTTTGGTCGTAGATGATGCCGCGTTTATGCGCATGCTCCTGAAGAAGATACTGACGCAGGGCGGGCATCAGGTCGTTGGAGAGGCGGGCAACGGTAAGGAGGCCGTGCAGAAGTACCAGGAACTCAAGCCCGATGTGGTAACTATGGACATAGTCATGCCCGAGATGGACGGAATAACCGCCGTTCAGGAGATAAAGAAGATCGACCCCAACGCCAAGATCATCATGATAACCGCAGTCGGACAGGAGGGCAAGGTCATGGAGGCCCTTAAGGCCGGTGCTTCAGGCTACATCGTCAAGCCGTTCCAGGCACCGAAAGTGCTCGAAGAGATCAACCGCGTACTCTCGAGTTAGGGTGAGTGATGATGCCGCTGAACTCACCCAGGAAAAAGATCAGGGTGCTCGTCGTCGATGATTCCGCCTTCATGAGAAAGATACTCAGGGATATAATCAACTCTGATCCCGAGCTTGAGGTCTGCTGTGAAGCGAGGGACGGAATTGAGGCGATAAACGCGGTCAAAGTCCACAAGCCGGACGTCGTTACGCTCGACATTGAGATGCCCCGCATGAACGGCCTCGACGCCCTCAGGGTGATAATGAAGCAGTCCCCAACGCCGGTAATTATGGTGAGCGCCCTGACCCAGGAGGGGGCCGATGCGACGATAAAGGCCCTCGAATACGGGGCAATAGACTTCATCCCCAAGCCGAGTTCGTCAATCTCCATCAACATGAAGGAGATGAAGGACGAGATAATCGCCAAGATAAAGGAGGCCGCGAGGGTTCCCAGGCGCTTCCTTGAACTCAGGAGGACGAGGCTGCTGAGGACACAGAAGAGCAAGGTGAGGAAGCCAAGTGCTCCCGCGAGAACGGTTGTCGCGATGGCGTCATCGACGGGCGGCCCGCAGTCCCTCCTCAAGGTCTTTCCCAAGTTCCCCGAGAACCTGAGGGCGGCGATACTCCTCGTCCAGCACATGCCTCCAGGGTTTACGAAGTCCTTCGCGAAGAGGCTCGATGGGCTGAGCAAGATAAACGTGAAGGAAGCCGAAGACGGCGAGCCGATACAGGAGAACTGGGCCTACGTTGCCCCCGGTGATTACCACATGGAGGTCCAGCTCAGGGCCGGGAAGCCGGTCATAACGCTCAACAAGAAGCCCAAGATACACGGAGTAAGACCGGCCGCTGATCCAATGATGATAACCGCGGCGGAAGTCTTTGGACGGAGAACCGTCGGCGTTGTGATGACCGGCATGGGGCGCGACGGGGCGCAGGGAATCGTGGCCATCAAGAAGAAGGGCGGCATAACGATAGCGCAGGACAAGGAAACCTCGATAATCTTCGGAATGCCGAAGGCTGCCATAGAGACCGGCATGGTGGACTACGTTGTGCCCCTCGATAAAATCGCAGAGACCGTTGTTATGGCAGTGAACAAGGTTAACCGGGGTGGTGCCGGTGGAAGACCTTTCACAGTATCTAGATGAGTTCCTTGCCGATGCGAGGGACAGGATAGACAGCCTCAGCAACGCAATCCTCACGCTGGAAAAGATAGTGAAGGAAGGCGGCAGCGAGGAAGAGAAGAAGGCCATGATAGACCAGATTTTCCGCGACGCCCACACCCTCAAGGGAACCGCAGCGACGATGGGCTTCATGACCCTCAGCAAAGTTGCGCACAAGATGGAGAACCTCTTCGACCTCGTGAGAAGCGGTAAGGTGGAACCCACTCCCGAGCTTATAGACGTCCTCCTCGAGTTCCTCGACGTCATCGAGGGCATGGTCAACAACATTGAGGAGGAGGGCAACGAGGGCGACTTTGATGTCGAGGAGCTGTTTGAGAAGGCTCAGAAGTTCTTCGAGGGAGGCGGAGCCGAGGAAAAGGGAGAGAAAAAAGAGGCTCCACAGGAGGGAGAAAAAGCCGAAGCCGGGGAGAAAACTGAGGAGGAAAAGGAAGAGGAGAAGAAGCCAGCAGGGGCACCGGTTTACCGCCTGAAGGTCTACTTCTACAAGGATGCCCAGCTGAGGGGAGTTAGGGCGTTTCTCATACTCTCCGACCTGGAGGAGCTTGGCGAGATACTCGACACGAAGCCTGAGAGAAAGGTCATCGAGGATGGGAAGGCGGACGTTGACGTCCTGGAGTTCATCATAGCCACAGAGGAAAGCCCGGAAAAGCTGAAGGAGGTTGTTACAAGGCATCCCGAGGTCGAGAAGGCCGAAGTGGAGGAGTACTCCCCAGAGCCTCTTAAAGTCGAGGAGAAAGGGGAGAAGGGAGCAGAGAGCGGGGAAGGAAACGTCTACACCGTGACCGTTTACCTCCAGAAGGACGCCCCGCTGAAGGGTGTGCGCTCCTACCTCGTTCTTCAGGACCTTGAGAAGCTTGGAACTGTGAGAAAGACCCTCCCGGGAGTCGCGGCCATTCAGAACGGCGACCTCATAGACGGATACTACTTTAAGGTTCTGCTCGAGGCAAACGTTTCACCCGAGGACATAGAGAAGGTCGTCCGCAAGCACCCCGACGTTGAGAACGTCAAGGTGGAGAAAGGGGACAGGATGGAGGCCGAGGAGAAGACCGAGAAAGCGGAGGCGAAAGCTGAAAAGAAGCAGTCCAAGGCGAAAAAGCAGAGCAAGGGGATTCCCACGCCAAAGGTCAAGGTCTCGAAGATCATCAAGGTCGACGTCGCCCACCTCGACAGGCTGATGAACCTCGTGGGCGAGCTTGTCATCACAAAGGGCCGCCTTGAGCAGATTGCGGAGAGGCTGGGGGACAGGGAGCTTCTTGAAACGCTGTCAACACTGTCAAGGCTCCTAACGGAACTCCAGGATGAGATAATGGAGATGCGCCTCACGCCGGTTGCGGAGGTCTTCAACAAGTTCCCGCGCATGGTCCGCGAGCTTGCCAGGAAGATGGGCAAGGAGGTCGAGTTCATAATCGAGGGCGCTGACATAGAGGTCGACAGGACGATACTGGACAAGCTCGGCGACGTTCTCGTCCACCTGCTCAGGAACGCGATAGATCACGGAATCGAGCCGCCAGAGGAGAGAGAAAAGCTTGGGAAGCCGCGCGCCGGAAGACTTGAGCTAATAGCGAGACGCGAGAGGAGTCATGTCGAGATAATCGTCAGGGACGATGGAAGGGGCATTGACCC
>Ga0256831_1001555_pt1 | contig 12069 bp, 5 predicted proteins | sample 132544metaG_FD_189087 | JGI IMG/M metagenome (GOLD analysis project Ga0256831, IMG submission 189087) | Hydrothermal vent microbial communities from Lau Basin, Pacific Ocean - 132-544 | ecosystem: Environmental > Aquatic > Marine > Hydrothermal vents | place: Pacific Ocean: Lau Basin | collected... | reverse complement strand
CTGAGGGTAAATTGACATACCATTGTTCGCTTGCCTTTCGTTTTATTAACTGAATCTTTGTTGAAAATCCCATAATATATAAATTTTTATTACACTAGTTATATAACTAGATACAAAAGTAAATAAAAAAATCAAACCAACAATATTTGATTTGATTTTTTTATCTAGTTAAATCCAAACTCAAGCGCTCACAGTTTGCAACTGTGAGCAACTACCAACTCTTTTCCTCCTCTCACAGTTTGTAACTGTGAGCTAACAAATTATAACTCCCAACCTACCAAGCTCTTTCGGATTTGTAATCCTAAAGAGACAGAACAACTTTATTATAAATATGATACGTCGTTCAGATTACAAATCTGAACGAGCTCGCAATGGGGAACCAACCTATTTCACAAGTTTCCTTACCAACCGGTTTCCTTTTTCAACCACCTGAACGAGATAAGTGCCTTTGGACAGCTGCGACACGTCAAGGGTGGTTTTAAAATTACCGGTAACTTTGTGCAAAAGAACCCTGCCCGACAAATCATAAACCGTAACTGTTTTTTGTAAACCGGTGTTGTTTGAAAAATAGATATTCAACCTGTCAGTGGCAGGATTGGGACTCATGGTAAAATAAGCAAGCCCCTCTTCGTTTTTGCTTACATCCAAAATAAGACTGCTTACTTTTTCCATGGTCCAGTTATCGGGGTCGATGGATACATTAACCACTTTTTTCTCCTGCGGGGATACAAAATAATTGTAGTTGTCGGTTTGTTCAAACCGTACAATGGTATCGGTTCCATCGTCAAAAGTTAATTTAACATCAAACAGCATCTGAAACAAAGAAGTGGATGCGGAGGTGGATTGTGTTGAAGAGAGATGAAATTCGTTCACGCTGTCATCGTAAAACCATTCAAAATCATAAATGGGATAGCCTTCGCCATAATACCACTCATCAAAAAAGTAATCCCAATCTTTTCCGGTAACATCTTCCACAACGTTTTTAAAGTCCTCGCCGGTAGCGGTGCTGCCACTGTATTGAGTTTGATACTGACTTAAACAATGAAAAAAGATGCTGTCGTTTTGAATTTCGTGGCGGAGGGTATGAATAATGGCAGCTCCTTTGTCGTACGATAACCTGCCGTTAAAAATACGCCATTCATTACCCGGATAAACCTGATTTTCGGGAACATAGGTGCTTCCTCCGGGCTGCGACATGGCATTATTTTGAGCATTGATAATAAATGATTGAGCGGCATCCCAACCGTAAATATTTTCGTTGGCGAGGTAATCGGAATAGGTAGCAAAGCCTTCGTTAACCCATATATCCTGCCAGGTAGCACATGTAACATTGTCGCCAAACCACATGTGGCCCATTTCGTGTGCTACCAAATGAAAGCTGAATCCGCCAATGGTAGTCATGGTTTGATGCTCCATGCCGCCACCAAGTTGCGTAAGGCAATGGCCGTATTTTTCATCGTAAAACGGATAGGTAATGTACAGGTTGCAGTAAAGTTCCAATATTGGTACCGATTCGTCAATACCGTCTTTCCAATAGTTTAAGCAGCCGTTATCGTTGTAAATAAAATTCTGAATCAACACCGAGTCGCCGTTCAAACTGTCGGGATGGGCATAAATACTGTAGTCCATATAATCGGCTACCGAAAACGACAGCAGGTAATAATCAATTTCATGATGGGTTTTCCACTCATACCTTGTTTGTCCGTTTCCAAGGTTTACAATGTTGGTTAAAAGGCCTTCGGAGCCTGCCATTTCGTTGGAGGGGCAGGTTAAAAATATCCAGGCCGAGTCAGCTTTGTCTTCCAAATCCTGTTTAACCGGAAACCAGTCTTTGGCAGCAAAGGGTTCCGACAGGGTCCAGGTAACATCTTTGTCCCAGGTACCATTGTGGTCGTGGGTTACTCCGGCAAAAAATCCTCCCGAAGGGGGTGCGCCATGATAATACACTTTGGCGGTAACCATCTGGCCTTCAACAGCCGGATTAACAGCATACAAAACATTGTTGCCATCGCGGGTGTAGCCGGTATATTGCACGTTGTTGAAAAAGAACGAGTCGATGGTTATTTCGGGAATTAACTCAAATGCAAATGTATCCAACACGGCAGCCGTAACCTGAGCAGTTATACTTGTATTGCCCGAAACATAGGTGTTGGCACTTGATACATTCAAATCAATCCAATAAAATTTAACATCGTAATCGTTTAAATTATCGTTTTGCCAATCGTAAATGTACCGTAATGTTTTTTGATTGGGGTCGGGAACATGCGAACAACGTTTTTTCCAGTTGAAGGTATCGTTAAACTGTGCGTAAGCGGAAAAAAACAAGATTGTTAAAATAAATGTTGTAAATAAATGTTTCATGGTTATTGAAATTTAAAACTGTGGTTCTAATTAATATCTTTGCCAAAGATATTGAAAAGACAGTAACAAGCCGTTGTAAGTTGCCCATGAACAATGAATTTAAAATATTATCAGAAAAGATAAATGCTTTTATTCGGAAGTATTATAAAAATCAACTTCTGAAAGGATTGATCTTTTCGATGAGCTTACTACTGGCGTTGTATCTTTTCATCGACTTTATCGAATACTTTGCCTGGCTTGGAAAAACTGGCAGGGGTGTGTTGTTTTTCGGATTTGTTTTTCTCACCCTTTTCAGTCTGATTTATTGGATTTTTATACCGCTTTTAAAACTTTTTAATCTTGGTAAAACCATCTCGCAAAAAGAGGCTGCCATATTTTTGGGGAAGCATTTTCCGCAAGTTAACGATAAACTGTTAAACCTGCTTCAGCTTAAGGAAAAGGAGCAATCCGTTCCCAAGGGTGAAGTGGAGCTTTTGGCTGCTTCCATTGAACAAAAAACACGCGAGCTTAAACCGGTTGCGTTTAAACGTGCCATCCGGTTTAATGCCAATCTTCGATACCTTAAATTTTTAGTTCCTCCACTAATAATTTTACTGTTGTTGTATCTTATTTACCCCTCGTTTGTAACCGCACCCTCCAACAGGATTATACATTATTCTGAACATTTTAACAAACCCCTACCCTACCGGGTTGTTATTTTAAACGATAATTTTTCGGTAGTCCAACACGACAATTTTACTTTAAAGGTTCAGGTTGAAGGCGATGAGCTACCATCCAGGGTTTATGTAAAAAGTCCGGGGTTTATGTACAAACTCTATCCGGTAAAAGCCGGTATTTTTGAATATACATTTAACAATGTTAACAAAGATTTTGATTTTCAAATTGTTGCCGATGAATACACCTCCCCCGACTATCATCTGAAAGTGTTGGCAAAACCCGTTGTTTATTCATTTGATGTGTTGCTCAATTATCCTGCCTATCTGCACAAAAAGCAGGATAAAATTTCGGGGTTAGGCGATCTTGTGGTACCTGAAGGAAGCCTTATAAAATGGCGCATTCATACTAAAGATGCCACCGGGGTTCATTTTATTTTAGCCGACACAACTTTACCTTCCACTCCTGTTAACGAAAACACCTTTGAACAACAATATCGTGCTGTTAACTCATTTCAGTATGGTTTTGTGGCCGTAAATAACTTTGTAAACAGCCGCGACACCATTCTGTATTCGGTTCAGGTTATAAAAGATGAATATCCAAAAATTTCCATTAAAAGTTATGAAAGCAAACAGGTGGCCGGCTATTATCAGTTTAACGGGCAAATTTCCGATGATTACGGATTCCATTCGCTAAAAGTATTTTATAAACCCGAACATGATGCGGATAAAAAATGGACCATACAAACCATCGACATCGACAAAACCATTCCTCAGCAATACTTTTCTTACCATTTTAATCTGATTGATTTGGGATTAAAACCCGGCGATGGCCTGAATTACTATTTTGAGGTGCGCGACAACGATGCCCCGCATGGCTACAAAAAAGCCAATAGTTTAAAGGGGTTTGCAAAATTGCCTTCCAACGAAGAGTTGGATAAGGCAGCCGACAGTACGGCTGACAAGGTTAAACAATCGTTGCAAAAACAGCTTGAAGATTTACAAAACTTAAACAAACAGGTTGACGCTTTTAAACTTGATTTATTGGACAAAAAGGAGCTAAACTGGGCAGAGAAACAAAAACTGGCACAGTTGGTAAATCAGGAAAAAGAGGTGCAGCAACGCCTGGATGAACTGAAAAAACTTAATGACGAAATAAAATCTCTGGAGCAGGCCATCAACAAAAAGATTTCACCCGAACTTCAGCAAAAGCTGGATGAACTTAAAAAAATATTTGACGAATTACATGACAAAAAGTTTCAGGATGAGCTGGAAAAGATGAAGAAGGAACTTGATAAGATGGATAAGGATAAACTGAACCGTTTTTTGGATGAGATGAAGAAAAAAAATGAATCGTTAAAAGACGACCTCAAACAAAATCTGGAACTTTTTAAACAGATGGAGTTGGAGAAAAAGTTTACCGAAACCGCACAAAAGCTGGAAGACCTTGCCAAAAAACAGGAAGCGCTTTCAGAAAAAGCCAAAACCAAATCGGAATCAAGTGACACGCTGGCCAAACAGCAACAACAAATTGATAAAGACTTTAAGAAGTTGGAAGAAGAGATTGATGAGGCTGCCGAGCTGGATAAAAAACTTGAAGAGCCTTTTAATATAAAAAAAGATACCGCTGCCATAAACAATATAAAAAACGATATGAACGAAGCCGGCAAGCAACTTCAAAAAAACAAGCGCAAAAAGGCTTCTGAAAGTCAGGAAGGCGCAGCCTCAAAAATGAAAAAGATGGCTGAAAGCATGATGAGCATGATGTCGGCAGCCATGCAACAGCGCACCGGTGAGGACATGGATATGATTAAAAAGCTGTTGGATAACCTTATGGATATGAGTTTTCAACTCGAAGGGCTTACAAAAGAGATTCGCACAACCGATGCCATGGATCCCCGCTTTGTTACCAGTGCCCGGGAGTTAAATAAAATGAAGGAGAGTTTTGGCATTGTTCGCGATTCGTTAACAGCTATTGGCCGCCGGCAGGTTTTTATTCAGCCGTTTATAATACGAGAATCGAAAAATGTTGATCGCAATATGAAATCTGCCATCGCTTTAATGCAGGACAGAAAAAAGGGCCAAAGCATGGCGCAACAGCAATATGCTTTAACACATGTAAACAACCTTGCTTTAATGCTTGAGGAGGCGTTGGAAAAGATGCAGCAGAGCATGAGCATGAGCAGCAGCAATAAATCGGGCAAAAATGCTTGTCCCAATCCGGGTAAAGGAGCCGGCAAACCGAGTTTAAAAGATATTATGCAGGCACAGGAGTCATTATCAAACGGACTTAAAAAGGGACAAAAAGGCAAAGGAAAAAAATCGAACAAGGGAAAGAAAGAGCAGGGACAGGGACAAGGCGAAAACGGAAACAGTGCTGAATTGGCCAAAATGGCTGCCATGCAGTACGAAATCAGGCAGAAGCTGCAAGAGTATATGGATGAATTAAAAAGCAATGGCGGCAACGGAAATGCCTTAAACGACGTGTTAAAAAACATGGATAAAACCGAAGAGGATATTATTAATCGTAACATTACCCGCGAAACCATCGAACGCCAGAACAAAATAAAAGTAAGGCTGCTTAAGGCCGAAAACGCCGAGATGCAGCGCGAAAAAGAAAAACGTCGCGAATCGCAGGAAGGTAAAAATAATCTCAACAGAAACTTTACAAAAAATTTAAAGTATAAAAAGAGTCGAAGCGGAAAAGAGGGCATTATTATGCTTGAGCCTATCCGTTTAAACTATTTTTTAAAATCCGTTTACAAAAAGTACTTGTATCAAATTGAATTGGACAATGAAAAACATCAACCTTAAACATGAAGTTTTAATCGGAAACGAGAGTCAACACTATTTCGAATGTTTTGTTGAGGAAATCAGCAACAAACTATACATCAACGAAATTTATTTTGGCAACCTTTCAACAGGTATGGATGCGTTGTTATCGTTACTTACTAAATACCAACAAGATAACACGGTTTATATGTCTTACAACACTGATTATCTGACCGTTAGCATATTTATCGACGGGGTTTCACGTGAAACTGCCAAAGTGATTGATATCGCTGCCGACGAAATGGACAATCCGCAGGCCAACAGTTTATTCACGTTGTTGAATGTAACCGAATCGGTTTCATTTGAAAACGGGCGGTTGACCCTTGTTTTTGATATTGGTGCAATGAGTAAACGGGTTTATGAAGATAGACGGAAAAGGCTATTCGATTATTTTAATGGGGAAAAAACCGGCAAATTGAAAAAATCAAATGATCACTTTTACCTATAAATATCCGGGATTTAAACTTTCGGACGAACCAAAATATGGTTCCTGGTTAAAAAACGTAATGGAAAAAGAGGGGTTTATTCCCGGTGAAATCCATTACGTTTTTTGCAATGACAGCTATTTATTAAAGATAAACCAGCAATATTTGGATCATCACGATTTTACCGACATTATCACTTTCTCATTGTCAGAATCCCCAAAAGTAGTCAGGGGTGAAATTTTCATCAGCATCGACAGGGTAAAAGAGAATGCAACCTTGAATCAGGTTTCATTTGAGTCGGAACTGGCACGGGTTTTGGTACATGGAGTACTTCACCTTGTGGGATACGATGACCATACCAAGGTTGAAAAACAGATGATGCGTTCCAAAGAAAATTATTATATAAATTTGCCGGCCAATTAATGTTCCACGTGAAAAAAAGCAATGTTTGAAGAATACGATATAATTGTGGTGGGTGCCGGACATGCCGGCTCGGAAGCAGCGGCAGCAGCAGCTAACATGGGGTCGAAAACACTTTTGATAACCCTAAACATGAATGCCATTGCACAAATGTCGTGTAACCCGGCCATGGGTGGCATTGCCAAAGGGCAGATAGTTCGCGAAATAGATGCACTCGGTGGCTATTCAGGACTTGTTACCGACCAGTCGATGATTCAGTTCAGAATGCTCAATAAATCGAAAGGGCCTGCCATGTGGAGCCCAAGGGCACAAAGCGACAGAATGCTGTTTTCGGCTACCTGGCGCCGAATGCTTGAGGAAACCAATAACCTGGACTTTTGGCAGGATATGGTGGTTGGGTTAATTGTAGAAGACAAAAAAGTTAAAGGGGTTAAAACCGCCATGGGACAGGAAATTCGTTCGAAGGCGGTTATTTTAACTAACGGAACTTTTTTAAACGGAATAATCCACATTGGCCGGAAAAAATTTGGCGGCGGACGTATTGGCGATCCTGCTTCAACAGGTATTACCGAACAATTGGTACAACTTGGGTTTGAGTCGGCACGACTAAAAACCGGTACACCGGTGCGTGTGGATGGCCGTACCATCGACTTTTCGAAAATGGAAGAACAAAAAGGCGATGAAAATCCGGCTAATTTTTCCTTTTTAAAACACACGCCGCTTAAAAAACAAAGAAGCTGCTGGATTACCTACACCTCGCCGGTGGTTCACGATACACTTAAATTGGGATTCAACGACTCACCCATGTTTACCGGACGTATTGAGGGGGTAGGACCAAGATATTGCCCCTCCATCGAAGACAAAATAGAACGCTTTTCCGACAAATCCAGACATCAGCTTTTTGTGGAACCCGAAGGCTGGGATACGGTTGAATATTATGTAAACGGTTTTTCAAGTTCGTTACCCGACTATATTCAATTAAAAGCTTTACGCAGAATTCCAGGTTTTGAACATGCCAAAATTTTCCGCCCGGGATATGCCATTGAATACGATTATTTTCCTCCTACTCAGTTGAATTACACCTTAGAAACAAAACTAATCGAAGGGCTCTATTTTGCAGGCCAAATAAACGGAACCACAGGATATGAAGAAGCAGCAGCACAGGGCCTTATGGCCGGCGTTAATGCCAGTCTTAAATTAAACGAAAAGCCACCTTTTATATTAAATCGTGCCGAGGCTTATATCGGGGTTTTAATTGACGACCTGATAACAAAAGGCGTTGATGAGCCGTACAGAATGTTCACTTCACGTGCAGAATACCGTATTTTGCTACGACAGGATAACGCCGATATCCGTTTAACACCCCTTTCCTTCAAACTGGGGCTTGCTTCAAAAGAGCGCTATAACAAAGTGATTGAAAAAGAAGAAAAGGTAGATGCTCTTATCAAATTTGTAAAAAAGGAGAGTGTTTTACCGAAAGAAGTAAGCAATATGTTGCAATCGCAGGGCACCTCCGAACTTAAGCAAAAACAAAAACTATCCTCTCTGCTTCTTCGCCCGCAGGTTGATATCATAGCACTGTCGAAAACGGTATCATCATTAAAAAAGTACGTTGAAGCCAACCAACTTAGTGATGAAATTCTTGAACTTGCCGAAATTCGTGTAAAATATGAAGGGTATATCAACAAGGAAAAAAGTCTTGCCGATAAAATGAGAACCATAGAAGAGATACCCTTAAAAGATGATTTCGATTATTTTGCTCTAAAATCGCTCTCGTACGAAGCCCGGGAAAAGCTGACTAAAATAAAACCTAAAACGTTGGGACAGGCATCTCGTATTAGTGGTGTGTCGCCTTCTGATATTAATGTTTTAATGGTTTTTATTGGAAGATAAACATCCCGTTTCACGTGAAACGAGATAATATTAATTTATGGTTATCAAAGATAAATATGTAAAAGGATACTTTATAGTGTCATTGTTTTTCTTTGCGCTCTTTTTTCTAATATCTAACTTTTATAAAAGTTCTAACAGAATAAAATCAGCGCAAAAAAAGATACAAAAGGAATACCTTGCCCAAAATATTGTTTTCCAAAAAACGGCTAAGGATATCTTTCAGGCACTGGAAATCGACAGCCTGCTTTCATGGGAAAATCTTGCACCACTGATCAAGAATAAAAGTATTGGCTGTTACATATTAAAACAGGATTCACTCAGGTTTTGGAATAACAACGATATTAATCCATCAGATATTTACAAAGTTGATAATAAAACAACCGGGATTTATCATTTTGAACATGGTTGGTATTTCGCTTATTTAGAAAAAAGCAATAACTGGAAAATATTTCTGTATAAAACCATCCGGCAGCAATATTCAATCTCAAACCACTATTTGCAAAACAACCCGGAAGAGTTAGCCAAAGGAAGTAAACAAATACAATTTACGAAGGATACGCTTACTACCAATTTATTTATAAAAGATATTTCGGGCAAACCCGTAATAGGTATTAGAGCAGACAAAAACAGATATACTAACAACACTACAGCTTCAATACTATTCTTTTTATGGCTTGCCGGCTGGTTGTTTTTCGAATTGATAATCCTCAGGCTTCATTCAATATTAATAAAAGGAATTAATATATACTATAAGGCATTATTTGCTTTTATCGATATTGCAATATTGTTTGCGATTGTATGCCGATGGTTTGTTCCTGGTATAATTGATAACTCATTTTGGTTTGAAAACTGGCACGCTCTAATACCGGGTGTTACTACACGAGGAATGGCTGTAACATTTAGTTCAATGCTGTTATTGTTTGCTTTTTATATTGGCAAAAGTAATAAAAACCACTCTTTAAGACTGTCTATCAGTAACTTACGGTTGTTTTTAGTGTCTCTGTTTCAGTTTGTTACGGTTTTCTTTTTGTTATTTGTTTTTATGCGGTTTTACGGGTTCAATCTGAAACCTCACGACAACGCAATAGGGTTTTTGTTTAGACGCGATATTATCGAGCTTTATTTTATTTCAGGATTGGTAATTTCTCTTTGGCTCTTACAAAGTGTAATACTCAGGAATTTAGTTTTTAAATCGTTTCAAATTTTGCTCTATTTTTTATATACCCTATTTATTAGCCTTGTAATGTTCCTGATTGTTAAGGTGTCTCCGCTCTTTTACGTATCGGTATTTTTTACTCAGGTATTGTTTTTACTCATTATTAACTTTACTTCACGCGATCAAAATTTTATTTTCCTTCGCTACCTGTTAATTACCGTGTTGATGGCTTTGAGTTTCTCGGTTATTATAAACAGTAGTTATTCTACGTTAAAAAATCAATTCCATTTACAAATTGTTAAAACTTTGATTATCAACCGTGACTCCACACTGGAGAATCGTTTTCAGACTACGGCCAAAAGTATAAATAATGATAATAAGATTAAATATTTTATTAGAAAGGGTCTGCCCGATGAGCCTGTAAAACAGTATATAAATAACACCTACTTTAATCATAAGTTTGGCAACTACTATATTCAGCTTACCATTTGTCACGATAGTGATTTGTTGGAAGTTAATCCCAATGGCGAACTGGTTAATTGTAAAGAATACTTTAACAATATTAAAAATGAACCCGGCAACAAATTGGTCAATTCCAATTTGGTGGTCATGAATCAGGAAGCGGAAAGCCGTTACTATCTCGGAGAGATATATCTTGGTTCCGACAGCCTTTCCTCTTCTACGCTTTACGTTGAGATGTTTTCGTCCATCGTACCATCAGGATTGGGTTATCCAGAGCTGCTTGTTGACAACAGCAATCAAATTGACCTGACCGGATATTCAATTGCAAAATTTCATCATAACCAGCTGGTTTACAAAGTTGGAGAATATGATTATCATGGTAATTATTCATTTATGCAGCCGTGGCCTAACGACCGGTTTTTCTATTTAAACAACTACTTACATTACAAACTACGATTAAACAACTCTGATGTTTTGGTTGTTAGCAGGCCGGTACGATCATATGCAGAGCAAACGGCAACTTTTTCGATGCTCTTTTTACTTTTTTCGTTCCTCGCTGTCGTGCTATATTTTGCTTCTACCGGACGTAAGCAAATAGGTTTATTTAAGTATTCCTTTAGAACCAGATTGCAGTTTTTTGTTATGGGAACCCTTATGGTTCTGTTTATTTTGATGTCGGCCATTTCAATCTATTATTTTAATGATATTAAAAAGGCAGTTATTTTAAGCCAACTTAACGAAAAGTCAAAATCGGTGCTTAGCGAACTCCAGGATAAATTTACGGAAAGCGATTTTATAAATAAATCGGAAAAGGAATATTTACAGCAACAGCTCCAAAAGTTTTCAATAATCTTTTTCACCGACATCAATGTTTACAGCCGTTCGGGCAAATTAATTGCCACTTCAAGGCCTAAAATATTTAAAGCCGGTTTATTGTCAACATTAATTAACCCCAAAGGATACCAACAAATTATCAACGATCAGAAAATATTTTATCTGACCAAAGAGAAAATAGGAACTATGTCCTATTATTCAGCTTACGTTCCATTAAGTTTTGACGCCGGAGCACCGGTAGCCATTTTAAATCTACCCTATTTTGCCCGCCAGTCGGAAGTAGCGAGGTCGTTTATGCCCATGGTTTTTAACTACCTCAACATATTTGTTCTTTTGGGTATTTTGGGCACCTTTATGGCGTTAATGATTGCCAAAATATTGACTCGACCGCTTACGATGTTACAGCGCAGCTTATCGGAGATTCAAATCGACAAAAAAAATGAACCGCTTGTTTGGAACAACGATGATGAAATAGGCCACCTGATTTCAGAATATAATTTGATGGTTAAAAAAATTGAAGAGAGTGCCGGCTTGTTAAAACGCTCGGAACGCGAAATGGCCTGGCGCGAGGTGGCGCAACAGGTAGCTCACGAAATACGAAATCCGTTAACACCCATGAAACTGAATATACAGTATCTGCAAAAAGCCAATGATAAATCATATGAAGAATTTAATAAAATATGGAAATCGGTTTCAGCATCCTTAATCGACCAAATAGAAGCGTTAAACGAGGTAGCATCAACCTTTTCCGATTTAGCAAGCAACAACACACCGGATAAGGCCCGCGTTGAAGTAGTACAATTAATCAAATCGTCCATCGAAATCTACAACAATAACGAAAAGATTAATTTTATTTTAGAACCGAATGTTAACGAGGTCTGGGTGATGGCTCGTCAAAATGAATTGCTGCGTGTTTTCAACAACCTGATTAAAAATGCCGTACAATCAATTTTGCCGGGTAGGGGGGAGGTTAAAATTGAAATCAATCGCAAACAAAACATCGTTGAGATAAAAATTTCCGATAATGGCAGAG
>Ga0256831_1001554_pt1 | contig 12076 bp, 8 predicted proteins | sample 132544metaG_FD_189087 | JGI IMG/M metagenome (GOLD analysis project Ga0256831, IMG submission 189087) | Hydrothermal vent microbial communities from Lau Basin, Pacific Ocean - 132-544 | ecosystem: Environmental > Aquatic > Marine > Hydrothermal vents | place: Pacific Ocean: Lau Basin | collected... | reverse complement strand
TTCATGATGGATCCTATCCAAGTCGTTGGAATAAATGGAGCGATCATTCTAAGCGGCTTTGGAAGAAAGTCAAGAGGAAAATAAATTCCTGAGAAAAACGGCAGTATTGTAAAAAACATGGATGCAATCCCGTTTGCCGCATTTGATGATTTTACAAAGAGAGCGATTGTGATCCCAAGAAGAGTCGAGATGATGGAGCTCGTGATCACATAGAGCGGAAACATCGGTGAGATAACCATTGGTATATCAAAGTAAAGCGCGAGCGTCATCACCACTCCGCTGCCGAGAATAGATATGAGAACAGGAACTACCGGCAGGTAAATAATAGGATTTTTAGCCGGCATCGAATACAAGAGTTTGAGAATCCCCTTCTCTCTGTAGATCGATATGCTTCTAACAGCTCCTATTAGTCCGCCAGCGAGTATAGACATCGCCAAGATTCCAGCCAGAGTATAGGTTTGCTCATTTACTTTGCCAATCTTTATGTACTCAACCTTGAAGAAAGGTTTTATCTTTTCAAGATAGGCTTTTATTTTCCACACCTTTCCTCTTATGATTGAAATTTTTTCAGGATCAGATGTGAGAATCTCCACAACCAGGCTGTCATTTTGATACTTTAAGACAGCATCAGGTCTGTCGGAAGTTTCGAAACCTTCGGGAAGCGGAAAATTCGCCTTGAAAGTCGGCTGGGGCGTTGTGTTTACTGAAAGAGTCAAAAGGAAAAACATAGTTATAGGTATGAAAAAGACCATAATAATATCGGCAGGATTCCTCAGATTATCGAGAAATGAAGCCCAAACGATCTCAGATATTCCTCTCATCCATCCACCTCCCGATGACATAAATGCTCACCGAAACTGCAATCCAAAGGACCGTTTCTAGCATCTTAAATTCTCCTCTTAGTATGGAAACTAAAGTTGTAGAAGGACTGACGGAAATTCTCCCTTCAAAGAATGCTCCAGATAGAAAAAGAAGGATAAAATAAAATAGATTTGCAACTAAGACGGAAGCTTTCTTAAAAATCCTTCCAAGGCCCATTCCAAGAGGTATGAACGCCATAATTCCGTAAAGAATTCCAAAAGCTGCATGAATTAGGTTTATTTCAGCTTTGATTGCAATCGCTATGGCTATTAAAACTCCTGTAGATATTAAACAGGCAAGTGCATGCGAGAGAAACATCTGAAGATCCAGTGGCATATTCGAAGGAGGAAGCGATCTGAGCATCTTCTTTATTCCTTTTCTTCTAAAATACTCCTCAACATTTATCCCACCGAAGAAACCAACTCCCAAGATCGCCATCACTATTCCAGATGGAAAGTAGAAATCCTTCGCGCTTTGCTTTTTTCCTTTCTCTATGAACCTAATATCCTTAATGGGCTTTTCTGGTCTTCCGAAATTCTCCAAAATGGATCCTATTATTTCTTTTCCCATCTTCGATTCGACCCAAGGTCCGTAGTAGACTTTTACCTTTCCTCCTTCGTAATAAACGCCGCAATCAGCCTTCCCGCTCAAGACGAGCTCTCTTATTTTTTTCTCGCCTTTGACCTCTATTACTTTGAAATTCTTCTCAAATACAGAAAGGAATACCTTCGGCATATCGAAAGCGACTTTAATCTCAACTCTTTTTTCAAATCCAGAGAAAACACTTGAAAATGTCAGATACATCAGCGAAGGAAATATTATTATCCAGAAAAGAGCCGCTCTATCTCTCAAGAATACATCCTTGAAAACGATCAATCTCTCAGCTCCCTTCCAGTCAAATGCAAGAACACATCTTCAAGATTTGGTTTTCGGATATTTATCTCTTCTGCTCCTCTCTCTATAAGCTCTTTGACAGATTTTTCCGGCTCGTCTGTTTCCAAAGTTATCTCTTTTCCATCTATCTTTGCCTTGACAACACTTTTAAGGCCTGACCTTTTTATAATCTCTTCAGGCGATCCCATCTCCACTATCCTTCCTCTATCCATTATGCACACAACATCAGACAAAAATTGAGCTTCTTCCATGTAATGAGTTGTTAAAAAGATAGTCTTCCCTTCGCTTTTCAGACGAAGTATTATCTCCCAGATCTTTCTTCTTGCTGCTGGATCAAGTCCCGTTGTAGGTTCATCGAGAAATACGAGCTTTGGATCGTGCGTCAGGATAGTCGCAAGGGCTAATCTTCTTCTTTGACCTCCTGACAGATGCCTGACGAGTGTTCTTTTTTTCTCCAATAAGCCAAGTTCTTCAAGAATCTCATAAAGATTGACGTTGCCACCGTAAGTTCTCCTGAAAAACTTCAGCGTTTCTAAAACTGTTAGATTTTCGAAAAGTGCGGTCTCCTGAAAAACAATAGCCATATTTCTTTTAGTTTCCGCAGAAAATCTCTCCGGGTCCTCGCCTAGAACTTCTACATCACCACCATCTCTTTTTCTGAGCCCTTCTAATATCTCAACCGTTGTTGTCTTTCCAGCTCCGTTTGGACCAAGGAGTGAGAATATCTGCCCCTCCTTCACAGTAAAAGAGATTTTGTCAACAGCTTTCATCTTTCCATAGCGCTTCTCCAGATTTTTCACCATGATCACGCTCATTTCATGTTTTCCCCCTTTTACCTATCTTAAGCCCGTCAAAGAGATCTTTCCCATCTAATGGGTAGAACTTTTTTATCATGTCGATGTTGAGAGTTTTTCCAAACCTTCTTGGCCAGGTTATGAAGTTTATTTCATCACTTAGTATTCGGACGTCTTTTATCAGCGTGGATTTGTCGACAAAGTAATGATCTCTTGTTACCATCTTTTCGAAATTATCTATTCCAATTGGAAGCATTTTCATACGGATTACCTCACGCAAAAGTTTACCATGGATCGGTAAACCTTTATGTTCCATCGAGGAGCTTGAATTGATGTTAAAATTCACAATGGAGGTGATAGATATGAACCCAATATACAGAAAATCCATGCTCGAATCGGAGATACAAAAGCTTCTGAGCGAAGCGATATCCAACATGAAAGATCCCAGAATAAAAAGAGAATTCATCACCGTCTCAAGGGTTGTGCTTTCAAAAGACAAAAGATATGCCGATGTATACATAAGCTATCTTGGCTTGGATAATGAAAGGAAAGAAATGCTCGAAATCTTAGAGAGAGCGAAAGGGTATTTAAGAAGTTACATAGCGAAGAATTTGAGAATATACACAACGCCTGAAATAAGATTGCACGAGGATAGGGGAATAGAATCAAGCGTTAGGATTCAAAAGATACTCAGCGATTTGGGCTACGACAAACCAGAAGAAGAGAAAGACGAGGAGGCCTGAAGCGGCCTCCTTTATTTTCCCTTCACCTCTCCAATTACCACATGACAAGCAACCCAATGATCCTTGGATATTTCAATTAAATCGGGGTGCGGCAGTTTTTCGCATTCCTTTCCAGCTAAGGGACACCTATCATAGAACCTACAGCGCGGTGGTGGATTTATAGGTTTTGCGACGGATCCTTTTATATCCGGCTCTCCCCTTTTGTACTCCGGATCTGGAACCGGTATCGCCGCTAACAGGGCTTTTGTGTAAGGATGGAGAGGATGCTGAAGAACTTCCTCTATGTCTCCCATTTCGACGACTTTTCCCAAATACATAACAACTATTCTGTTTGCCATATACCTTGCAACAGCTAAATCATGGGTTATGTAAAGGTAGCTCATCCCATGTTCCTGTGCTAATTTCATCATAAGCTTCATTATCCCCGTTCTTATTGATACATCTAGCATTGAAGTTGGCTCGTCAGCTACAACGAAAGAAGGATTGAGTATTAGAGCCCTCGCTATAGCAACTCTCTGGCGCTGCCCTCCTGAAAGCTCATGAGGAAATCTAAACATAAAAGTCTCAGCTGGGGAAAGTCCGACTTCCTCAAGAAGTTGAGCCACCATATCCTCTCTTTCTTTAGCCGTCCCTATATCATGAATATTCAGAGGTTCGGCAACTATGTCAAATATCGTCATTCTGGGATTCAAGGATTCATAAGGATCTTGGAATATCATTTGAACTTTTCTTCTTATCTCTATCATTTTTTTCTTTCTATCTTTCAAGAAGTGATTTATAAATTTTGAATCGTTTTTTCCAAGCTTCTCATAAAGATCATACATACTCTTATCAAAATCATCTGTCAAACTCGACGGATTCTTGAATTTCTCCAAGTATTGCTCCTTTATATATCTCTCTGCTCCTTTTTGATTTTCAAAGAGATAAGGTGTGATATCTTGACCTTCCATTATCACCCTGCCAGAAGTCGGCTCGTAAAGACCTACCAATATCTTGCCGGTCGTTGTTTTTCCACATCCAGACTCACCGACAAGTGCTAAAGATTCACCTTTTTTTATCTCATAGCTGACTCCATCAACGGCATGCACAAAGAGTTTCACTTTGCCGAATATCTTTCTCTCTGCTGGGAAAAGTTTTCGGAGGTTCTCTATTCTGAGAACAATGTCATCATTTTTCATCGAACTTCACCTCTTTTCCCCTCTCAATAGGATGATGGCACGCTAGCCAATGACCAGGTTCTATTTCCCTATACTCAGGTTCCCTTTCCCTGCACTCATCTGTGGCAAGCGGACACCTTGGCGCAAATCTACACCCTTTTGGAGGGTTCAAAAGGTTCGGAGGTTCACCAGGAATAGTGGTAAGCTCGGTTTTGGGCCCAACGACACTCGGAAATGCGTGCATGAGCCCATAAGTGTAAGGATGAGCAGGATTTTTGAATATAGTGACAGAATCTGCAAACTCCACGAACTTCCCGGCATACATCACGGCTATTTTGTCAGAGACTTCCGCTATTACGGCTATGTCATGGGATATGTATATCATCGCCATGTTGAGCTTCTGCTGAATCTTCTTCATTTCCTTGAGTATCCTATCCTGGACTATGACATCGAGCGCCGTTGTGGGTTCATCTGCTATTATCAATTTGGGATCACACGAGAGAGCCATCGCTATTATCGCTCTTTGCTTCATACCGCCAGAATACTGATGCGGGTACTGATCCATTCTCTTCGGGTCAAGACCGACAAGCTGAAAGAGCTGAGCGACTTTTTCGCGAGCTTCGTCAATGCTCATATCCGGGAAATGATTTAGCATAGCTTCAATTATCTGATCCCCAACTTTGTAAACAGGGTTCAGGGAATTCATAGCAGCTTGAAAAATCATCGAGATGCCTTTCCACCTGTATTTTCTCATCTCATCCTCTGGCAAGGGGACCAAATCCACAGATCCATTTCCATCATCGAAGAATATATGCCCTCCCTTAAACTCCGCATTTTCCGGGAGGAGCCTCAGTATTGTCATAGACACAGAAGTTTTCCCACATCCAGACTCTCCGACTATTCCCAGCGATTCTCCTTCCTTCAGCTCAAAGGATATTCCATCGACCGCACGGACATATCCCATTTTTGTTTTGTACCACATCTTTAGATTATCAACCTTTAGAACAGTCCTTCCCATAATCTCACCTCTTCCTCAACCTTGGGTTGACTATTTCTTCGAGTCCCCTTCCGAGGAAGTAGAACGCTGAACATATCAAAGTTATAGCTAATCCAGCAGGAACCCAAAGCCACCAGAAAGTCCCTATGTTCGTTCCGATCAAATACCCTTGACTACTCGCCGTGTACAAGATTATTCCCCAACTCATCTTTATGTTGACGAGTCCGAAGAAACTCAGAACGGCCTCTGTAAATATAGCTCCTGTGACTGAGAACATCATGTACAGGAAAGAGAGGGGAAGAACATTCGGTATTATGTGTTTTCTAATTATGTACCAATCAGATCCTCCGGCGCTCTTAGCAGCTTCTATAAAGGGCCTTACTTTTACAGTGAGGGCTTGTGATTTCAACACTATAGTTATTGAACCAAATCCAGATATGACACCTATTATCAGCGCTAGTTTGAAAAGCGTAAGTTCTATGAAAGCCGATAAAACCATCAAAAGAGGAAGTGATGGGAACAGCATTATTATGTCAGCTAATCTCATGAAGAAAGTATCCACAACTCCACCATAGTAAGCTGAAGTTGCTCCGATAATTGTTCCTATAAAAACTGTGATAAACGCAGCCGTAACTCCAAGCACGAATTCCCTTGGAGTTGAATACATCATTTGGCTCAATACATCCCTTCCAAGTGGATCTGTTCCGAACGGATGCATCGATGAAGGTGGAGATGGATTCGATAAAAGACCGTCATTTCCAGTTACAGGATCATATGGTTTGCTTGAGAAAAAGTAAGATCTTGAAACCTCTGAAAGTTCTATGAAGGCAGCCGCCTTAATTATTGCAGAAACTGTTTTACCCGACACATCAAGACCGTTCTCCTTGAGAACATTCTTGATAGCAGAAAAGTATCTGTCATAAACATTTACAAGTGACTCTGTGAGATCCTCGTAGTATTTAGTGAGCTTTATATTGCTCAATTTAAGGTTTGATACCTTAATAACCAATTTCTGGACAAGATCGTTGAAATTCTCCAAGACTTCGTTTATATCCCCAGTTATCTCCTTTCCCTTTAACTCCAATTTGAATTTGTTGTCAACTCTCTCTATTTCTGATAAAAGTTTTCCCTCACCCAGGTACGACTTGATTCTTCCGGCAAAGAACTGAGCTAAGTAGTGAAGATCGTATATTATTACCCCTCTGGCAGCCTCTATGAGAAGTTTTCTCGATTCATCCAAAATTTCTGAAAGTTTCTCATCTTCTGGCTCTGTAAGATAGTATCTTCCAATCATATCTCCAAGCTTTTTAAAGCTCGGATCCTTGCCAGATTTCATCTCATCGATCATAGATTTGGCAATTTTTGACATATTCCAGAAAGTTTCTTCAGTCGACCCTTTAGCAGAAGAAGAAAGCGTATCCTGGATCTTCTGTGTGAAGATTCTGAGTTTCCCTTCACCAGGTTTGAATATCGTCTGAACTATCCCGGCCAGGTAAGGAGCAACTCCCTGATCTATATTTCTAAAGTTCAGACCTATTCTCTGCTTCCCATTTTTGTAGCCGCAGTTTCCACCTTCTAAACTATCAACCCAGAATCCTATTATAGAGACAGAACCCTTTAATTTAGCTATATTCTCTAACCTTCTTGAAAGTTCACTGAGAGCTTCTTCGGATTTTTCATAGTTTTTCTCCTTGTAAGATGTCTCCGCTTCTTTTAGGAGTTTCCAAAGTCCAACCAGCTGCGGAAAGTTCTCCTCAAAGAAATCTAGTGAATTTCTCATAGCCTCTTCCTTGGAAATGTAATTGAAATCGAAATTCTTAACTATATCAAGCTTTACATATCCTCTAACCATTTCATCCAAAAATCTCTCAAGATCAGATCGCTTTTTTGAAAATAGATCGGATATTTTCTTTTGGAGTATCGCTTGAGAATATGTATCGAAATCAGGAGACTCCACGAACATGTTTACAAGATCAGATTTGCTGTTTTCGATGTCTTCCCTGCTCATTCCGAGATCGTAAACGAGGGATATATAGTAGAGAACATCTACATCAGAAAGAGCTTTTTTAAGCTTTTTAGAGTCCAAAGCTCCCTCAAGGGCTTCCGGACTTGAAAGGAGTGGAAAGACATCTAATTTCGCCTTTGCCATTAGAACTTTCATTATCTCCTCAAAGCGATTTTTCAAATCTGATGGCTTTGAATATATCTGGTAACTCTTCAAAAAGTTTATGAAAGATGCTGGATCGCTATTAGCCCATTTGGACAAGTTGTCTTTGATCTTTTTTTCATTCAAGAACTCCCAAACCACCTGACTCTTCTCATAAGTTCCTATATCGTTTATGAAATCCTCAATTTTCTTCATGTAGAAATATTTAGCAATTTTTTTAGCCGCTTCATCGATATCCTTCGAATTCCTAAGAGCGTTTTTTATATATTCGAACATCGACTTTCTCGAATTGTATTCAAAATATTTCTCAACCGCATCCTGCAAAACATCTCTGAATGTATTCTCAGCATTCATGTTCCTCTTTTTAAATATGAGGTCGATATCCTTATCTAATTTGTCTGATACGCTTTGAACTTTAAGCGTATAGTCTATATCTGAGTTACTCTCAAGGAAAACCTCTTGAAGATTCTTTTCATATTCCGTGTACATCTGTTTCGCTATTGATTCAAGCTGAGAGACATACTTCTTTCCCATGAATTTCGTATAGATCGGGTAAAGAGCTCCAAAAACCCCAAAAAGGATTATCACGACAAGACCAAATATGGCTATCTTTCTCTCCTTAAAGAGATTCCAGTTTGTTTTAGCAGATTTTAGAAAAAGTCCCCATCTCGTTTTCCAGACAGATTCTCTCCTGTCAGCCATCAAATTCACCCCTTTAATACCTTATCCTTGGATCTAAGAATGCGTACAGTATATCTGCTATGAGGTGAGCAAAAAGGACGAATATCCCCGTGAAGACAAGGAGTCCTACTAAAAGAGGTATGTCCTGTGATCTCAAAGCCTCAAGATAAGCCATCCCCATTCCAGGCCAGGAGAACATCGTCTCAGTTATAACACCACCGCCAACTGTAAAACCAAGGCTTATTACGAAGTTCGTAACGAGTGGTAAAAGTGCATTCCTTGCCGCATGTTTATCCCTCACCACATGATCTGGAAGTCCTTTAGCCCTCGCAGTTGTTATGTAGTCCTCTTTTATTATCTCAAGCATCGTATCTCTCATAACAAGCATCGAACCGGCAAAAGAGAGTACTGTGAGCGTGAGTATCGGCAGTATCATGTGCATCAGTATATCCGCGGCGTATCTGCTCATATAGTACTTTTCCATGGTGTTTGGATCGACATAGCTTGCATTCATCCACCAAAGCGCAAGTCCTACAAAAGTTATCGTCATTATTCCCCAAAACCACTTCTTTTTGGCGGATATCGTCTTCTGCTTGACGGAGATCCCAAGCGCAACAGTATAAGCCAAAACCAGTATGAGAGCGCTCCAGAGAAGGTCCAAAAATACCTGTTGAGATCCGAAAGGTGCACTCTTCCAAACTTCCGGATCTATGAACTGATTCAGAGGGATGTTTTTCAATATGATATCAAGAGCTACCATACCAATTACCATCAAAAATGGAGTGATAGCAGTCCAAAGAACCGTTTCCGTAGTGCCTTCTTCCTCAAATCTCTTTCCGTATATCCTGAAAAGCTTTCCGGCAGCTTCACTTCCTATCATGTATCCTATTAGATAAAATGTCACCGTTGGAAAAACTATGGAAACAATTAGCGGTCTGAAGTTATGAGAAGCGAACATCATCATCATGAATGCATAGGCAATCCAAAGCATTGCAATTATGAAAGCATGGACAGAGTTTGGAGTTTTTTTCTTTGAAAGAATCTTTTTGGCTACGGAATGACCTATTAGATAAGAGGTTATAGATGCTGTTATGGCTATAAATATCTCTCTAGCGGTTGAATTTTTCAGGACAATTGCGAAGAACCATATGTTGAAAGTTATCAGTATTGGTGTAAATATCGTCCAGAAGACTATTCCAACGAATGTCGCCACCTTATCTGACATCTTTCCCCTGTTCCAAGCTATTCGCTTTCCTAAATTGAATCCAACTACATAAGATATCAAGGTGGATGTCACAAATAGAAAAACAGTCCTTGGAAGTCTCTCTTTTATTATGTCGAATACTTTTCGAGGGTAGTAAGTAAAGGATGTTCCCAAGTCTCCTTTCATGAAATTCTTCATGTATATGAGATACCTCTCCCATGCAGGTTTGTCATACCCAAACTGCTTCTTTATGGCTTCCCTCGCTTCAGGTGTGAGCTTTGGATTCATGAGATACTGATCTATGAAACTACCCGGCATAGCCTCCATAAGCCAATAAACTACAGTCACATAGATGAAAAGGAGTATGACGATCTGAATAATCCTCTTAGAGATGTACTTTATCACCTTTTCACCTTCCTCTCATTCTTTTTCCCACAACGGCGTGTATACCATATAAAGCTGCCCCTTAGCAAGTACTATTAGATTATTAAACTTATGGAAAAGAAATCCGCCCCGCTAGGGGGCGGAACGATTCAGAGATTTGCTTTTTCACTCTAACTTGAATTTTCCAACAGCCTGCTCAAATTGCTTGAGAACACTCGCAAGTTTTTCAGAAGAGCTGAGAAGTCTGTCTTTTTGATCTGTCAAGGCTTCTACCTGATCTTTGACAGCATCTATCTCATGTACGACTTCGTTAACCGATTTAGTTGCATTATCCATAGCCGCACTTATCTCCTGAGCTGCTGCGCTCTGCTCCTGTGCGGATGCTGCCAGATTGTTTGTCATACTATCAAGAGCCGTGACTTGATCAGTTATCGTCCTGAAAACCTCTGCTATTCTGTCGCTCTCACCACTCATCTCTCCTATCATGTCAACTAGCCTCTGGGTTATGTCACTGACGCTTCCTGCTTCTTCTCTGATGCTTGAGAGTATTCCAGATATCTGCTCGGTCGATTTTCTTGACTCTTCAGCGAGTTTTCTTATCTCGTCCGCAACAACTGCAAAACCCTTTCCAGCTTCACCAGCCCTTGCCGCCTCTATTGCAGCGTTTAGAGCCAGTAGGTTAGTCTGCTCGGCTATCGAGTTTATCGTCTCGACTATCTCCTCTATATTCTTTGTGGAATTTGTCAAGGACTGGACACGCTCAGATGCGCTTTTTGACTCTTCCGCGACTTCTTTAACCCTCTGAACAATGACTTCAAGTGCTTTTTCACCCTCTTCTACGGATTCCCTAAGGATGCTGCTTTGCTGCGAGAGCTCCTCCGCCGTTTTTGAGACCATCTGAGCGCTTGACGCAACTTCCTCCACACCAGATGTCGTCTCCTCAACCGCAGCTGCAACATTATCTGCCATACTTGCGACCTTATCGACATTCTCGGTAACGGTATCAACTGCCTCGCTCATATCGTCAGCGACCTGAGAAATCTCGCGGGACATCTCCTCTATCTCTCTTCCGGCATTTCTTATGTTTTGAACGATTTCCTTTAGGTTGTCCCGCATATTCGTTATGGCTCTTGCAACTCGCCCTATCTCGTCCTCACTCTGGTAATCAAGCTCTGCTGTAAGATCTCCACTTCCAACTTTTTCAGAGAAAGCTTCGAGTTTTTTCATCGCCTTCACAACCACTGCTTTTATGACAAGCCAAATGACAACGAAAACTATAACTCCTCCTGCAGCCATGACGACTATACCCATCCAGGTGGCTTTCTTGAGGCCACTCATCACTTCATCTTCATATGCCGTTAGAAGGACAAGCCATTTTTTCGAAGGTACCCATCCAACATAAGCTATCTTCTTATAAATTCCACTCTTTCCCGGTTTTTTGTACCAATATGTGACTATTCTGTTTTTATTATTCAAGAACTTTTGAAGCAGATCTTCTCCCGTTTTTGCATCTTTAAATGAAACCTTCTTTCCCTCGACACTTCTGTCTATATACATTATAACAGTACCATCAGAAGCTATTATCGCCGGATAGGAGCTTTCCCCCAGCTTTACAGACATCAAAGTTTTTCTAAGATTCTCCCATATCTTTTCTTTTATCTTAGCGAGTTCTTTCTCAACATCGTCTATGTAAACACCACTTCCTATCATCCAATGCCAAGGCTCGAAGTATTTGGCGTAAGAAAGCTTGGGCTGAGGCTCTTCTTCGCCGGGTTTTGGCCATTTGTACTGAACAAACCCACCACCACTTTTCGCGACTTTTATGAGTTCTCTTATCACATAGACACCATCTGTATCCTGAAGATTCCAAAGATTCTTACCGATGAGCGACTTTTTAACATGTACTACTGTAACCCCATCATCGGTAAACACGAACACATATCCCGTGCCTCCGTTGAATCTTATCGCTCCAATAGCTTCCTCAGCCAATTTCTTAGCTTCGCTCTCGCTGAGCTCTCCCTTTCTGTAGAGATCGTAGTAGTGCTTTGCTATTTCCAGGGCAGAATCTACAATAGACTGCAGATTCATCTTATGCTGATTCATCAAACTCTCTTTCATCTGACTCATAAAATTCACAAAATTCTCTGTGTTCAAGACCGCTTGCTTCCCAACATCCCTCATGTGACTCTCAACA
>Ga0256831_1001553_pt1 | contig 12078 bp, 9 predicted proteins | sample 132544metaG_FD_189087 | JGI IMG/M metagenome (GOLD analysis project Ga0256831, IMG submission 189087) | Hydrothermal vent microbial communities from Lau Basin, Pacific Ocean - 132-544 | ecosystem: Environmental > Aquatic > Marine > Hydrothermal vents | place: Pacific Ocean: Lau Basin | collected... | reverse complement strand
ATATAATTCATTGAATAAAGATTATAATGTTTAAAGGTAAAACAGTGGCGGTTGTTGTTCCCGCATATAATGAAGAGAGTCAGATAGGAATGGTTATTGAAACTATGCCTGATTTCGTTGATCGGATAGTAATTGTAAATGATTTTAGTAAGGATAATACTTCAGGTATTGTTAAAGAATATATTAAAAGAAGTTCTCTTGTTCCAATTAAAGAAATAGAGAAGCCAAAGAAAAAGAGTATATACAATGCTGCAGATTTTGTTGTTGAAGAAATAAATTTGAAAGAATTGGAGAAGTTTCCAAAATGGGAAATTACTGAAGAAAAAGAAAAGCAACTTGTACTTATCGATTTAAAGGAGAATTCGGGCGTAGGAGGTGCTATTGCTAGTGGATATAAGTGGTGCAAAGATCACCAGATAGACTGCACCGCTGTTATGGCCGGTGATGGGCAAATGGATCCTGATGAGTTAGAAAGCATTATAAAACCTATAGTTGAAGAGGGGATTGATTATGTTAAAGGAAATAGGTTGATTCACCGTAGTGCCAAGCATGTTATTCCTCCCCAACGCTTCTTTGGGAACTCAGTTTTATCAATTCTTACAAAATTTGCATCAGGGTATTGGCACGTTTCTGACACACAAACAGGATACACAGCCATCTCTTTAGAAGCTTTAAATTCAATAAAACTTTATAACATCTACCGTCGGTATGGTATGCCAAACGATATGCTTGTAAAACTGAATATTGCATTCTGCACTCTACGAGAGGTGAAGATAAAACCAATTTACAATGTGGGAGAGAAATCTAAGATGAGAGTTGTGAAAATCATTAGACCAATACTCTGGTTATTGTTAAAGTCTTTTTATAAGCGTCTATGGCAAAAATATTTCTTTAGAGATTTTCATCCACTATTTTTGCTTTATCATTTTGCATTTTCTCTTTTGTTAGTTTCAATACCCTATGGAATAAAGTTACTTAACATGGCCATTTCTGGTGTAGATGCTAATCCTGTAACAGTAATTGTTTTTGCGATTTTGTTTATTACAGGATTCCAATCACTACTTTTCGCGATGTGGATGGATATTCAAGATAATGAAAGATTATATAGGTAGTTTTTTATGAAAAAATACTTTTCCTCGATAATAATAATAATATCTCTATTTTTTGCTTTTTATTATTTGAAAGAAAAATCATTACTCGATTTATCCACAATTAATGTTGGTAAGTACTTTGTTCTATCCTTAATATTTCTTTTTGGTGGATTTGTAATGTCTGCAATGAGTTGGTGGTATGCAGTAAAAATTCACAATATAAAGGCAAGTGTAAACGAAGGTATTACCTCACATGGACTCTCTATTTTTGCAAAATACATTCCTGGTAAGGTTTGGACAATTCTGGGGCGTGCTTCTAAAATTTCAATGAAACACAATTTATCTGTCAGTGAATTATCTTTTATTTCACTAAAAGAACAATTGGTTTATTTGCTTTCGGGGCTAATAGTTAGTGTGGTACCTGTTTATTTGGTTTATGGATTGTCAATATTTTTTATTTTTGTACTGTTGTCTGCCATAGGTTTAATGCTTATTATTTTTAATAAACACATGCACAGTTTGTTTATATTTATGATACGAAAAATAATTAAGAAAGAGCCTGAATTGCCTCTGATAAACGTTAAAGAGGGTTTTAAATTGAGTATTTTTAGTTTTATTTTGTGGTTAATGTGGTCGACTGCTTTTTACTTTCTAGGTTTATCATTTAGTGATAAGTTTAGCATGAACTTAGGTTTTGCATTTCCAGTAAGTGTTGTTTATGGAGTGTTAGCTTTAATTATGCCCGGGGGTATTGGTGTTCGTGAGGGAATTTTAATAGCATATCTAACCTTCGCTAGCTTTGACATAGAAACCGCGACATATATTTCAATAAGTTCACGCCTTTGGTTCTTTTCAGGTGAAGTTTTTTTGTTTTTATTTGCATTAGTTTTTCAAATAAATAATAAAGTGATAAAAGATGTATAAAGTGTTGTTTGTTTTCTCTTTACAAATTCATGATGACCTTTCATGTTATTCTGATATTCTTATTGTTTGAACTTAAGTGATTTATATAAACGACCTCCCCTACATTTGATAGTTTGTACTGTTAATGATATTCTTCACACTACCCTGAACCCTCTTCAAACTTTTTCATTCCAATAAAAACAGACGCAATAGTATACTGTTAATTCGTATAGTAATCATTTTTAGCTCCATACCCGTACTTGTAGGAGTATCCAAATCGTTTTACCGGTAGGGCATTTACTAAAATATTTAGATTCTTCATCTTTTTAATGTTATCATCTTCCAGTATCTCTAATACTGTTTTTAGTGGGGTTACATTATGCCTTACCACAAGCAGGTTAATATCTGCAAATCCGGAGAGTATAATAGCATCAGTAACAAGCCCAATTGGCGGGGTGTCTATTATAATAATGTCATAAAGCTGTTTTAGCTGCGTAAAGAGTAGCTTTGTTTTATCACCTGCTATAAGCTCAACGGGATTGGGTGGTATATCCCCTGCAAAAATAACATCAAGGTTTTCAATCGGTGTTCGTTCAATCAATCCGTTTTTATTATTCTCCATGTCATTAATTAAAAATCTGCTCAATAACCCCTTTTTATTGTTTTCAAGGTTTAGTACTTTATGCAGGGCAGGTTTACGCATATCAAATTCCAGCATAATAGTTTTTTTACCCAACTGGGCATAGGATATTGCCAGATTAGTAGCACAAAAAGATTTTCCTTCGCCGGGCATAGAAGATGTGAGAAGTATTGTTTTGCACTTATCTTCATTAGGATAAAATTCCAATGATGTGCGTATACTCCGGTATGCCTCAGCTATTGCCGAGCGGGAATTGGTAATAATGTCAAGTTCCTTCTTATTCTTCTGTTGAGGTATGCTACCTATTAATGGGTGTTTAATTCCCTCCAGATCATCCTTGTCTTGTACCTTCCCGTTAAGGAAGATAATTAAAAATATTATTAGAGCCGGAAAGAAAATCCCTAATAAAATAACAATAATTATACTCTTTATGCTATCAGGCTCTACCTTTGTTCCGGCAGAGGCATATTCTATAATCTCATTATCCGGCATGTTGGCTGCCTGAGCAAGTTGTGCGTTTGCTCGCCTCTCCATTAGGTGAGTGTGCATCTCATCTGTCATATCAAACTTCCGTTGTATGTCTGAAAGCAACTGCTCAGTCCTTGGGAGTTTGCGTATCTGGAAACTGAGACTCATTAACCGGTTATCAATATCACTCAACCTACGTTGTGTTGAGGAGACTAGGTTTTTCGTGTTTTCAACAATAGAAGTCTTAACTGTTTTGATACTTCTGTTAATTCTGGTTACATTTGGGTTTGCCTCGCTGGTGTTAAAGAGAAGGCTGGATTTCTCAGCATTCAGAGTTGATAGTTGTGATATTAGCCTTGAAAGAATAGGGTCAGATACATTTTGAGAGGATGGCAAAGTAAGCTCCTCATCTTTGTCACGGTTGTTCTGCACATAATCGAGAAGATAGTTGTAATAGTCTAACTGTTGGGCAACCTGTCGTCTTTGACCCTCCATCTCCTGTGATTGCTGTATTATCATCTGCCCTTGCATCCCCACATCCATCATCTCATTACGGGAACGGAAGTTTTGCAGTACATTCTTAGCTTTACTTAACGAGTCTGTAACACCAACTAATTGATTGTCGATAAATTTAATAGTGTTATTTGCAATCTGATTCTTCTTTTCAAGTGTGTAGTTTACTGAATTTATTGCCAGTTTATTAAGAAAATCAATACCCTTTTGAGTATTGTTTTCGGTAATGGATATTTCATAGATTGATGAATGTCCTATCTGTTGGATAAGTAGTTTTCGCTGATAGAGAGACGTCAGATCCTCTAATGTATTGAATCTAAAACAGTATGTGTTGTTTACATATAGTTGAGTATTGATCTTTTTTTCTGCTGGTTGAATTGTGAACGAAAATCCGGGCTCCGTAATCTTCTCAAAGAACTTACCCTTTTTTTTATAATCCTTATTTTCGTCTATGGTTAAGTAAAATTCATCCTGACTAATGAATTCTATACAGAATTTTTTGTACGGAAGTGGCACTTCTGTTGTGTCAGGTATAACGATAAACGGCGTCGTATTATAAATCTCATTTGTGAGAAATATACCTTTTTGGTAGTATGAAACAGAGAAATCAAGTTGTTTTAGCGTTTTCTCGACCTGCTTTGTTGATGTGAGTATTATTAATTGATTCTCAACATCATTACTTACACCAAGCGTAACCCCCCTGAAAGCTCCGTCATCCGCCCCTATGGATCCTCGGCTGCTATTATTCCCAGTAATCATTAGCTGTGCACTAATTTGGTATTTAGGAGTAGTTATTTTGTATGTATAAACTGCAAATGCAATTGCCAGAAGAAGAAATATCGGTATGTAGTACCAATATTGCAGCGCACGATAAAAAGCCTTTTTAAAATCAAATGTTCTATTAGATGTCTCTATATTTTCAAATGTTTCAATACTGTTCTGGTTCATATATTTTCTGTTTTGAGAGTAATCAATTGTTATTTGAAAATTGTGTTATGTAGAATGTGTAAGCTAGAATTGCAGTATTAAGTATGGTTAAAGATAGCCCTAAAGGAATAGAAGTGAGTTGCCACGACTTAAGTCGTCTTGGTTCTACATAGATTATATCTCCAGGTTTTAGATAGAAATAGGGCGAAAACATAATGTTATCGTCAAGGGTGTTTATCATAATCATCTGCGGAGTGTCTCCATCTTTTCGTATTAGTCTTACCGTTTTCTTATTTGCATAGTCCGTTGCATCACCGGCCAAACTTAAAGCTTCCAGAATATTAATCTCCTCGGCATATAGAAGAAACCTTCCGGGAGTATTTACTTCACCAATAATTGTAATATTATCGTTTAACAGTTTGACTGTAACGCTACTCTCTTTTACATATTTGCTTACTGCCAATTGTGTCTTCTCTCGAATCTTCTCTATGGTCAAGCCTGCAACATATATTTTCCCTACAAAAGGATAATCAATCGAGCCGTCCAGATTAACTCTGTAACCTGCCAGACTTGCAGCCATTGGATCCGAGATGCGCTCTGTGCCCCCGGTTTCGTTATTTAAAAAGGCAGATGTCTGCTCATTCAAACTTGATACTCTAATGTATAGATTGTCACCAGATTTAATCAGATAGTCCGATTTGTTGGGCTTGTACGCATCTTCAATATCTTCTAATGCTTTGGAAATATCTCCCTGCAGATAGATAGACTTTTTAAGGGGTACACACGATGAGAGAAAAAGGATGGCGAGCAATGTCAATAGAATATGTTTTTCCATAATGTTTTTGGCTTGGGATACTTCGTTTAACTAAAATTTGATTTTAAAAATATAGTAATTCAAACTATTATACAAATATAGACGTTTGTTATTTATATTAATCAAGCTAAAAGGAGTATTAATCAAAAAAAGTAGATGATTTGTGCCGTTCATGCCTATATTGTAGTAGTATCAAAAGATATTAGTCAGAAATCATACTGCCTAAAGAGGCGATAGCGCAAGATTTTATTTTAATCTTTTACTCTCAATAATAAATAATAACCAGATAAATAATAAATTATGAATGAAAGGAGACGTTCTTACAGTCCTATTTTAAAAAAATCAATGAACAGTTTAATACTGTTGCTCTTTGTTTTTCTCTCCTCATGTTCTCATGATGGATATAAAGACAGTTTGAGTAAAAATAGAGATGATGTCAATGTGTTATTTTTGCATCACAGTACAGGTAATAATATTTACAGGGGCGATATGGCAGGTGACAAACCTAATGCAAAGGTGTGGTTTGAGAATTATAACAAACAAAATGAGACAAAAATAAATTTTATAGAAACATATTTTCCGTTGAGTAAGAGACTGAGGTATCTCCCCGGTTATGGATGGAATAACTACCCATACGACTATTATAATATCTGGGTGAAAAATGGAGATAAATCAACTTATAAGTATGAGCCTACGCTTAAGACTTTAGCACCTTTGTGGGATGTTATAGCCTTTAAGCATTGCTTTCCTGTTAGTGCAATTGTGGATGATGGAAATCCGGACATTAATTCTGACGTAAAAACATTGGCAAACTATAAGCTTCAATATAATGCACTAAAGGAAAAACTACATGAATATCCTGATACAAAGTTTATTCTGTGGACAGGAGCAGCCCGGACAGAGAAAGCAAATAAACCCGATAGAGCAAAGCGGGCACGTGAGTTTTTCAACTGGGTAAAGCAGGTGTGGGATGAACCGGGTGATAATATCTATATGTGGGATTTTTATGAGTTGGAGACTGATGGAGGTCTCTACCTGAAAGATGAGTTTGCAGCATCATCAACAAACTCGCACCCTAACAAAGAGTTCTCTGCAAAGGTGGTACCACTGTTCTGTCAACGTGTTGTGGATGTAATTAATAACAATGGCTCAAAAACAAACTTAAAAGGAGAACCCATTGCCGAGTGATTTTTTAACTGTATTCTTGAAGATTCGTTGTCCTCCGCTATGCGAATGTCTTTCACCGATAACCTTTGATTTGTCTGACGCAGGAGGACAATCAAACGGTAAAAGAAGAAACGAGGAGAGAGAAACTGAAATCGGTGGTATCCAACATCGAGTATTAAGCATTGTGCATTTTTTTTGCGTACGTTGCGGCTATCTGTTTTTTATGATAATTATTATTCATTTTTTTGTTCCATATCTCTTATTGTTTATCTTTGCATCGCTTTTGTAAAAAAGTATATTGGTCTCGTAGCTCAGCTGGATAGAGCAATAGCCTTCTAAGCTATGGGTCGTGGGTTCGAATCCCGCCGGGATCACTAGAAAGCCTCACAGATGCGGGGCTTTTTTTATCAATGAAGGCCTGACTGGAAGTCAGTCCTTCACTATACCAAATGTAGGTAGCTGTTAGGGTATATGTTTGCTGACAGGGTGTCTTTTATCTTTAAACCGTTTACATCTACAGTAACAGTAACCAAACCTTACTTTGTAGTTCTGGTTTTACAAATCACGCATTTCATTATATTTTGTTTTTATAATTATCGTTCCATTTTGTTTTATCTACCCAATAAGCTGTTACTATGTGCATTGGTTTTCCTTTAATGAAACCTAAAATCAAAATGCTGGGGTATGGTTTATTCATTCTATATATTCTATAAACTGTATCCCATTATTTATTTACCTTTGCTTTATAATTATGAGTAGGTACAAGAAGAATGTTAAGGAGTTGGAATTTGAGAGTATTCCCCGTTTGATGTGGAAATATTTTCTACCTGCCTTCGCATCGGTAATTATTCATTCGTTATATAATATTGTCGACCGTATTTTTATTGGTCAGGGTATTGGTGCGTTGGCTCTTTCGGGGTTGAGTGCCGTTTTTCCCATAATGATAATTATGATTGCCTTCGGGATGCTGATAGGTATGGGAGCCGGAGTGAGAGTCTCTTTAAATTTAGGTAAGCAAAATTTCAACAGAGCTGAGAAGGTGTTGGGTAATGCTTTTGTGATGATGATAATTATAGCTCTGTTTATCACTATACTTGGATTTGTAATAAAGCGACCTCTGTTACACTTCTTTGGCGTAGGAGAGGCAACCTTCAACTATGCCGATGACTATCTTAGCATAATTCTGCTTGGCTCGGGTTTCAATATTATTGGATATTCCTTAAACAATATCATTCGTTCGGAAGGAAATGCAAAGACTGCGATGATCTCTATCTTTATCGCAGCCGGTCTGAATCTTATTCTCGATCCACTCTTTATATTTATTTTTAATATGGGGGTGAAGGGAGCTGCTATAGCCACAGTTATTTCACAGTTTTTATTATTCTGTTGGGTAATTATCCATTTTCTAAGTAAAAGATCAGTCGTTAGGTTGAAGCTTAAAAACTTCAAATTACAGAGTAGCATAGTGTGGCACATTTTAACTGTGGGGTTTGCACCATTCTCAATGCAGATGGCATCAAGTGTTGTTTTTGGCACCTTTAATGTTCAACTGGTTAAATATGGAGGTGATATTGCCGTTGGAGTAATGGGGATTATTATGAGTGTGGCAATGCTAATGGTGATGTCGGTGATTGCAATAAATATGGCTGCTCAGCCAATCATAGGATTCAATTATGGGGCTAAAAATTACCAAAGGGTAAGACAGACCTTGCAGATAGGACTTATCTCTGCAACTGTTATCTCATTTGTTGGATTTGCTATATCTCAACTATTTCCGGAAGCAATAATAAAATTGTTTAACAGCAGTGATGAGCAACTGTTGGATATAGGAGTTAGTGGGTTAAGAACATTTCTCATGGCTCTTCCTATTGTGGGCTTTCAGATAATTACCGGAAACTATTTTCAGGCTATAGGTAAAGCCGGGATTGCTGCTTTTATTTCACTAATGAGACAGGTGATAATTTTGTTACCACTGCTTTTTCTGCTGCCTCAGCATTACGGATTAACCGGAGTTTGGATATCCGGACCTATCTCGGACACTCTGTCCGCTGCTGTGGTTTCAGTTTTCTTAATCAAGGAGATGAGTCGGCTAAACGCTCTCTGCTCGTAGTTTGTGTTAACTGGTTATCCCAATCGTGTCTTAACATTAGGAATATACCCAACCGAACTAAATGCCCCTAAAACCTATACCCCAAAGTTAAAATGAACTGATTATCTTTTGATGCAATGCGTGCAGGCTGCGGAGTGCCGTGATACTCATCATTAGAAGAATCCCAGTTGTAATTGTAGTAATCATACTCACGGTTTGTCAACATGTAGGCAAAATCTATAAAGTATCTCATTGTTCGGTACCCTATACCGCTTGAGTATGTTAAAAATGTTGATTGTTTATCTTGGTACTGCTCCTTATATGGTGTGTCTTGGTATGAAATGCCTCCACGAAATCCCACCTGAGGTAGTGGCTTGAACTCAATTCCACCCCTGAACTTATGTGCCTTCTTAAATCTTTTATCTATCTGACTATTTAAATCTTTCAAACTATTTAAATCTTTCAAATGATTATCTGAATATGCTATGGGTTTAAACTCAGATGAGCTGTAGTTTGAATATTCATAGTCAGCACTTAGAATCATATATTTACCCAGCACCAAGGCTGCTGAGCCGGTTGCTTTAAATGGTGTTCGGAAGTTGTAGTTGTACTCTCCTACTTTCGACGTCTCTGTAAGTGGCTCAGTATCACCCTTATAGTGTACCACTATCTGATTGTCCCATTGCTCCAAGATGCTGTAATAAGTGGGAGTGTGTATAGATGCCCCCAAGCGCAGTATAGGTATAGGTTTTATAATAACACCAAACTTGAAGTTCAAGCCTGTTCCGGTTTGATTAAGGTATGAGTAGTAGTTGTAGTAATCAAGGTCGGCATCTCTAGGGGTAGTAATATCGCTATCTTCATAATAGAGTCCGTAGCTGTTGTATTCGCTGTAGGTACTTGTTTCGCGGTAATGAATACTTTGTATTCCAAATGTACCTCCAATCATCAAAAAATTACTAATGTTAATACCCATTGTAAATACGTACTCCCCGGCATATCCGCTCTTATCGGTTACTCTTCTCTGGTCTAATCCGTTATTGGCTCTCCAGAATACATTGCCGTCCTGATCAATTGCTTTCCATGCATTAAAATATTGATTTCCAATTCCCGGAAGTGTATCTATTAGCCATGTGCTAAAGGCCAAGGAGTTTCCAAAACCGTCCAACTTTTTGGGGTTGTATCCATCAGCATCAATAACAAATTGCCCTAACATTGAAGATTTAACCCCATCTCCCTGAATTACAGAGTTCTGATTAAAGTTGTTCAGCCTGTTATATCCCATGGCAAAATGTGTACTGACTATCCCTTTCTCATCACCATTCAACATCTTGTTTGTACTAACAAACCCTATCTGATTGAAGGGGAAGCTCCAGTCATCATCTTCAGAATATGAGCCAAAATAGGTTGATTTTGTGTTATTGTAAATTAAAGATGGAGTAATAGATACTTCTGAACTTCTGTAGATGGCTATACCTGCCGGATTTATCGATAGTGAAGAGAAATCGCCTCCGAGTGCTCCAAAAGCATTACCCATAGCCGCCGAGCGTGCTGTTCCTGTCAGGCCGGTTTGTGAGAAGCGAATAGCATCATCAAGCGATTGTCCCAAGGCAAGAGTGCCTGATAATAGCGTGAGTATGATTAGGGATAAAATATTTTTCATCTTAGTATAGTTTTATGTGTGTGAATTTATATCTATAAAAGGAGAATAAAAGGTGCTCAATAATTATATAATTATGAATTGTCTATCTTGATCCCCTGGTTGTTCTGCTGCTTCCTCCTGATGATCTGCTGCTGCTACCTGATGAACGCGACGAAGAGCCGGATGTTGAATAGCTGCTTCCCGAACTTCTCGAAGATCTTGAAGGCGTAGTAGAGTAGCTGCTTCTTGTGCTTGATTTGCTTGATGATCTGGATGGTGAATATGTTGATGACTTCGAAGAGCCGGATCTGTAGGTGCTTCTGCTACTGCTTCTTCTTGGTTGAGTGCTTCTGGTTGAAGAAGAGCTGCTTCTTCGTGGTGCAGAATAGACCGTACCACTTCGTGAACCTGAATAGGTGTTGTGGTTTCTGTTTCTAGTGGCAGTTGAACTCCTTGAACTCCTCGATGTTGTAGGTCTGTTAAATGTAGGTCTTTTTGTGCTTGCCGATTTGCTGTATGATGAGTAGCTCTTTCGGGTTGTTCGTATGTTAATATTGCCATTAGATGAGCTTCTGATATTGCGGTTAGTGTTAGATACTGATCTTTTAGCACCATTTGATTGGGCTTGATTACTTCGTGATACTCTTGTGTAGCTGTTTGTACCTTTTGTAATCACCATATTGTTGTCAGCAGAAATACGTCTTGTTGTTTTTGCCGATGGTGCATTCTTTAGTGCAGCTGAATTTGTTGATCTGGGGTTACTGCGATACTCATTTTTTGGGCTCATACGCCCCGATGTGGGATTTGTAACTCTTGGGCCATAGTAATGATTGTCATTAGATGAATATCTCGGATGTCCCGACCCATATCCAGGATAACCACAGCCGTAACCCGGGTATCCATAGCCGTAACCTGGGTATCCATAGCTGTATCCTGAGTATCCAAAGCCGTATCCTGGGTATCCCCAACCGTATCCTGGGTATCCCCAACCGTAACCCGGGTATCCCCAACCGTAACCCGGGTATCCCCAACCGTAACTTGGGTATCCCCATCCATGCCCGTAACCAAAACTCATACGCCCGTAACCAAAACCTGTATTAAATCCAGAATTCCAATAGAAGGGGTTTGAATAGGTTGGGAATGCGTACGCATAGTTGCCATCAACATAAACATTCCAATCCCATGAGTTTGAATAGACTACGTTAGTGTATATTGGGGACCAGTATGGTACTCCTACAAAAGGCCCGTGAAATCTTATTATTCTGGTGGCATAATCCAAATCCATATCTGATCCTTCAAAATCATCGACCCAGTATCCAGTTTCATCATTGTAGTACAAAACAGTGTCGAGGTTATTGATGCTATCGTTGGTGAGAAGTTGGGTATAGTCTGTTTGAATGTTTGAAAAGTCACTGGTTACCTGCTCCATAGAGTGGTTGGGGTTTTCTTTGACGTAAGCACTCTGCATCCTATTTTCTGCTCTACGGTTATCCCTCTTTACCTCTTTATTTTCAAATACCGGTATGTATTTGTTTGATATGGTAGGTGGTTTGTCATTGGAGTTGAAGTAGAGATCGTCGGAATAAGAATTTGCTGATGCCCACTTTGAAGAGCTGCATGATATGAGGCTTAAAGCCAGTATGGTTATAAATATGTAGTAAGTTTTCATAATAAATCCTCCCAATTTTATGATATTAATTTATCTGCTGGATAATAAGCAATAATAATACCAAATATGGATATTATGCTTAAAAAGATTAAAAAAATGTTAATATGGAATTGCGCCGCTATTTTAATAGACTGAAAGTCAGCATGGTATGGGTG
>Ga0256831_1001552_pt1 | contig 12079 bp, 13 predicted proteins | sample 132544metaG_FD_189087 | JGI IMG/M metagenome (GOLD analysis project Ga0256831, IMG submission 189087) | Hydrothermal vent microbial communities from Lau Basin, Pacific Ocean - 132-544 | ecosystem: Environmental > Aquatic > Marine > Hydrothermal vents | place: Pacific Ocean: Lau Basin | collected... | reverse complement strand
GAAGTGTGTAAAAACTTCTTTTGTATTCAAGTGGTGCATAAGTCCAGTCAAACCAATCATACACATCTCTTTGTGTCATATCGTATGTTTTATCAAGCTTTACTGTTGCATCGCTGTTGTCTGTAACGACAACTCTTATCGTTGCTACATTGCTTATGCCATCAATCATCAAAGTATCAATATCCGATATAGAAAATTTATAATAGATACTATCAGCATTACTGCACTTTGAGCTTCCAAGTTCATCAAAGGCTCTCATGTAGTTAGTAGCACCTCTGTCAAACCAATAGGTGCCTATGCCTGTTACTGGGTTTACATCTATAACTGGATCAATACCAGCTGGAACATCTTGTGTTGCTTCATAAATTCTGTTTGTATCTCCATTTACTTGAACAACATCTTTGAGTGAGTATGTAGCAGAAGCATCATAAACATCTATGCCTGCTTCTACTTGAGTTATGTTTGTGTCTAAAATAACCGCAGGAGTTCTAGGAGCTATAATCATGATACTTTCTCCTCTATTAGCAACAATGTTGCTAGTTGATCTTCACTAAGCTTTCGTGTTTCTCTATTGTCTTCTGCTTGTTGGATAACAATAGTAGTAAGATCTTTGATAGCTTTTGTAAGCTCTTTTGTCTGCAGTGGGTCATTTGAATCTTTTAGTGGTATAACAGCCTCGTTATATCCTGCTTCACCAATCAGTGACAATGTTGGTTGTGTGACTATTCCACCATTTGCAAATGCTGTGTAGCTGAGTTTATATTGTTCTATTTGCTTTTCAAGCTCTGCATATTTTCGTGCATCTGTAAAATTATGTGTTTTTGCTACTGTCAGTTTTCTATTAACTTCGTAGAGAGCTCGTAATGCAAGAGTATGCGCAGCAATTTCAGCCTTAGTATGAACTTTTTGTCTCCATTTATAAGGGCTTTGTAAATCATTTGTGATGCTTTTTTTTGTATTTTCAAGCTGATTAAGATACGAGTTTTCTTTACCTAAAATATCTGATAGCGATTTCAGCTTGGATTGTAATTGTGACAATTTTGAAAAATAATCATCCTTAATTGTTTTGTTTGCTTTCAAAATATCATCTGGCAAAACTCCAGCTTTTGCTAAATCTGAAAAATACTGCTTATATTTATTGTTTTTTAACATCTCTTTTAAATATGCAATATCTTCATCGCCATTTTTTACAGAAAATGCTTTTATCTTTTTGTAAAAATCTCCATAATCATTAGTTTTTAATATTGTTGCTAAATCAATACTCTCTTTTGTTCCTAGTGTATGCCCAACACTAAAACTTGAACTTGAACTTGAACTTGATAAATTTTTTAAATTTCTATTGTTCGCATCTAAAGCTTGTTGGTATAAAAGTTTTAGATAATTTGAAGAAGTAATATTATCAGTTGCAGGCGCTGTGTTTGCTTCTATTTTTGTCAATGTGCCATCAGAAGACAATATAGCGCTGAGATCGACAGTCCCATCATTGTTCCAATCAAACGCTAGTTTTGTACCCCCATCAGGCATTACAGATTTTACTGCATCAACAAGACCATCTTTATTCCAATCAAATTTATTATTAAGACCGTCAATAATTGTATTGAAATCATCAGGTAAATTCCAGTTAAAACCTTTCTCTAATGTTGTCGATAAATTTTCCCAGTCTTGTCCAACGGTGATAGTAAAACCTTTGCTTATTATACTCTGTATAATATTATCATTGTCAACAAGCACTTTCGCTTCCACACCATTTATCGCTAAATGTTTCAGCGTGTCTTCTTTTGCTAATCCTATTGATTTCAATTGCTTCGCAGTTAAAAACTCTATGTTTGATGAAGCACTATCAACAACTTGTACTTTTAAAATATCTACTGTGTTTTGAATTGCACTGTTGATTGAGTCTATTCTGTCATTTAATTGTTTGCTGTAGCTTGGATTAAGCTTGTAAATTTCTGATGCGTATTTTATAAGCGCGTCATAGGAACTTTTAATCTCTTTTGAACTTGCAGATTTATTTAATAGTGCTTCGGTATCATTTGCCGCTCTGTTTGCTTTTGTAAGGTAGTAAAATTGTGCGTCTCTACTGCTAACATTATTTATTTCAAGTGTATCTTTTAAAGAAAGAGAAGCGTTAGTAATAGATTGTAAACTGTTTGCATAATCACTCGTTGCTTTCATAGCATCATACATAGCTTTTTGCATTATATCTGTTATGCGTTGCGTACTCTCTAAGATACTTTCTCTATATTCAACCTCGTTTTTTGACAACTCTGTCAATGATTTAACTACAGATTTGTTTGTATTTAAAAACTCAAGTTCAGCATCAGTCAAGCCACCTATCCCACCTTTGAGATTCTCAAAAAGTTTGTTTAGTTCATCTGTAGTTGTGGCAACTTTTACATTAAAAGATTTTGCCATATCTTGCAGCAGTTCATCTTGTGTTTTAAAACTATCTTGCCACGATTTGATATTACTTTTTGAGCTTGCCATCGCTTCGGCTACCAAGTCTATGGAGTCTTTATAGTTGAGGGCTTGTTCAATGTTTACACCATACGCTTTTGAGAGCTGCTCTTCAAGTTCTATCTTATCTGCTAAATCTTTCTCATCTTCTGAGTTTAACAGTGCAATCTGCTCAGTTGTCAAGTTCATCTTGTCAATGGCTGCTATGGTGTCTTTTAAGTAAGCATCTAGCGACTGCGTGCCTCTTAGTTGATTTACATCTGTGTAGGCTTTTTTTAATGCTTTATTTTTATAAAAATCTCCAAATATGGAGTCATAATCATCTTTAAAATCTTTACCGGCATCGATGATGGTTTGGTAGGAGTCAATGATAGACATTGCGAAATCGTGTGATGTTTTTTCGGCTTGATCTATTATGTCTCTGTACTCTTGATTTGAAATACCAAAAGAGTTAAGATCACTATTGTTTTTTGCTTTTATTAAAAATTCAACAAACTTCCCTGTATCGTTTTTTACAGAGTCTTTTAGATTTAATTTGCCATAATAATCACCAATACTGTAATCAGAATGAACATTGTTGTTTTTGTCGTTTGTGTATTGCGTATTGACATATTTCCCATAACTTATTTCTAAATTTTTAATAATCCCTGCATAGTCATAAACAAGTCCGTTTTGAACGAAATCTTGTAATACCTGTGTATATCTAAGTCCTATAGGTATTGAAGTTGATTGTCCTCTACCCATCAACCCTAACGCTGTTATAGTATCAGCGTGAGATTGATGTGAATATTCTGTGCCTGCCTTGTTTAACTCTTTGGCAACAGCAGTACCACCATACCCGCTAATAGCCTGCAATAGTTCTATCTGTCTGTCAAGCCTGTCAGTAATAGGTTTAACACTCTCTGCGTAGTCCTCTGCTTTTGCTTTGTAGGACTCTTCACGACTGACTGTCGGTGTTGCACCGCCACCGCTTGAACCACTGCCGCCTAGTTGTTGAATGAGCGGCATCACTTGTGAGGCTACCATTGCCGCAGCACCGATGTTTGCAGGAAAAGGCTGTGCCCAAGCGTTTGCTATTGCAGTCCAGGAAGAAGCAATTCCTAGAGCTGATTGCACCGCAGTAAATGCTATAGCAGCATCGCTTCCTTGTTCATAAGCACCTGCCATTGTTCCAGCGAGTTGTGCATAGCCTCTAAGTTCTGCATTGCGTGTTTCTTCATGAATTTTTGCTATGTCTTTATCTTGCATTTTTTGCAAAGCCATAACTTTTTGGCGGTCATCTTGAAACTTTATAAACTGTTTGCCATATTTAGCGTAAGTATCTTGTTCTGCTTTTGTCCCTTTGAGTTCTGCTACATGAAACGCTTGAATAGCTTTAGAGATACCGCCGATTTGTTTTGCCACACCGGTTAAGTTATCACCCCAGTCCATAGCCGATTGCGCTAATTCTATCTGGTAATCAAGTGCGCTTTTGTAGTTAGCATCGAGAATGTCGCCCCACTCTTTTTCTAGGGCTATTTGTTTTTTCTTCTCCTCCTCATCCTCTTTGTACCACTCTTGAAGTGCTTTTATCCAGTCTGCGTCTTCTTTTTTTCTTGACACACTATCTAGTTTATCAACTTCTTTATTTCTCCACTCACGAAGTTTTTTTAATGCTATCTCTTTTGATGCTTCATCTTCGTATGTCTTCTTGACTTTTTTTGCATACTTTGCAAAAGTGTCATTTATTTTTTCTCTTTGAGTGCGTTGCGTGTTTAGGAGTTTGTTTATCTCTATGCTTAATGCTTTTTCTTTTTCTAAACTTTTTTTCGCTTGCAGTTTATCTTGTGCAATTTGCAACTTTTTGAGCTTTTCTTCAATTTCAGCAATATCTTCGCCAACCTTCACAGCTGCATTACTATAATCATGCGAAAGAAAACTATGTGCTGCTTTTTTATTTAACTCCTCTAATTCTTTCTTTTTCTCTTTTAGTAAGTATTCTAAATCGCTTTTAGTTAATGCGTTATCTACATTTAGCATCGCTTTGTGTAAACTAGTAGAGAGTTTATCTATCCATGATGTTAAATCTTTTAGCTCATCTTTTGTGCTTTGAAATGTTGCTTGTGTTATCTCTCCAGTTAATTGTTGCCAAGCATTATCAAGGTTTGATACTGCTACTGTCATAGTATTAACAGCTTTAAAATCTTTGAGTTTTTCAGTAAGCAGACCAACAACATCTTTAGATTCTTTGAGCTTCTTGTTTGTAAGACCTAAGCCATTTAAAAATCTGCCCATATCACTATTTGCCAAAACTGTACCAGTTGCCAAACCATCAACACCTGCTAAAAGCTGATTAAATTCTACACCTGCTGCACCTGCTGCAATACTAATTTTTTTAGTAAGCTCTATCATCTGCTCATTTGATGCACCGGCATTCTTCATACTGACATACATCGCTTTGTAGATTTGGTTAGTTTGTTCTAGGCTGTGTGGGGTTTGTGCATTTATTTTCGCTAGTTCTTTAGCAGTTTTTACAGCCTCTTTTTGAGCTAAATTGTACTTCTCTGCAATAGATAAGTGTTTACCCATTGCAGAAATGTTTGAAGATGTTGCAACAGTTAAAGCAGTAAGCCCTGCGATAGAGTCTTCCATGCTTTTGTTAAATTGAAAACCTGTTGATACTACTGCATCAAAAGCCTCTTTGACTGCATAAATGCCACCAACTTTTGCACCAAGGCTCATAAGTGAATTGCCAAATAGATTAATACTAGCGTCAGACTTTTTTGCACTTCTTGATATTTGATTGAGTTCGCTATCTACGACTTTAAGTTCACCAGTCTTTTTATCAATGCTAATTCTTATTTTTAAGTCTTTTTGCATACTGCTTCCCTACTTATCTTTTTGTAGCTCACTCGCCCAAATTCTCCCCATCTGTAAAACTATTGGAGTCCAATGTTTTACATCAAGTTCATCCCATTCTAAAAAGTCTTTTATTGGTTGATACTGCTTTCCTACAACACCACCCATACCGCCATATTCAAATGGCACTTTTAAAAATACATTTGCAACACTAAAGAGTTCTAAATCATCATCAAGCCACTCCGGCTCTTGGACTAAATCTCCTCGTGCTGCTGCAATATCAGGGTTTAAACTCCCCTGATTGTTTGCATTCTCTTTGCACCATGTATAGAGCCTCTCTATGCGCTCTTTTTGAGCTTTCCCAGCTCTTCATCAAGCTGTGCTTTAAACTCATAGATATTTGCGTCATTAACCTGTTCATCTATGATTTTTGTAACAACAGAATCATCAGCTTTTAAACACTCTTTTAATACTTTTTTTGTAAATGTCAATCTCTCGGCAACATCATCATCAAGCGCGACACCTTTGTCTATTTGCACTGTTGTAGGCTCTAAATACTCTACTGTTTCAACTGAGCCATCTGCAAACTCATACTCAAACTTGAAACCTTTTCTACTTGCTTTAAATTTTTTCATTTTTTTCCTTTTTATGCGTAAACTAACGAGAAGTTGTCATACCCTGCACTTGATTGACACTCAAAAGTCTCATCGTAAACAATCTTTCCGCTGCCGTCATTTTCGCTTACATTTGTAGGGTTGCAGTATGGTGCTGTTAAAGTAATTTTGTTTCCTGCATCTGTTCCCAGTGTAACAACTACAGTTTTTATAGTATTTGCATTTAAGTCATCCCAGTGTGCAGCATTGCCTTTTGTTTTGACAGCTTTTACATTTACGGTGGGTTTGATGTCTGATATATAAAACTCATTTTGCCCAACTGCATTCGTTTCATTGATTTGATTCCCCGTTTTAAACTCAAAATCTGTAAGTGCAATAGCTGCACCGCCTACAGTGATAACAGAAGCATTCTCAACTTTTAAGTTTGTGTTTGTATCAAGAGTTACTGATGGGTTTGCACCGGCTGTCTCTCCAAGTGTTGTAAATCCTTTCATCGCAAAAGAGAATTTCGCAAGCTCTCCTACTTTACCACTGAATGTAATGTCACCTACTATACCTGTAACATCTCTGTATGAACCGTCTAAGTATGCTTTTGCCGTTCCTTGAACGAAAGTTGATGCAGGTGTGTATGTTACATCTGTATCAGCAGTTACCACTTCATTTAAACCACACGCTTTGAGAAGTTCTCCGTACGCCGGTGCTACACCCAACGCCCCACCCGTTCTCGCAATAACTTCCGCTGTAAAGTCAGTAGTCGTAAGCTCTGGAATAGTTTGCGTTTTATTGTTACCGGTTGCTCCGTTTCCAATATTTTTATACTCGATTGTTTTAGCAGTTGGAATCACTAAAACATCAGATGATGTTGTAATGTTGTCTGTATCTGCAGGAACACCACCTGTCTTAAAAAGAAGCGTATTTTTAATTGTCAGTTGATTTGCCATCTTTTACCTTTCTAATGTATTTGTTAGCAAGAAGAGTTTTGACATCCTCTTGCTTCGCTTCAAACTCATCACCGCTTTTATAGAGTTTTTTCCCTATTTTGAGTGTTGTGTTTGGTCTGATTACCTGATAACGCATCACTTACTCTTTTTAGCTTCTGCAGCCTTTTTAGCTTCTGCAGCCTTTTTAGCTTCTGCAGCCTTTTTAGCTTTTAGCACATCAGCTAGTGTTTTGATAGGTTTCTTTTTTGTGTTTTCAGCCATTTTTTACCCCTTAGTTTGTTACAATAAATACAAATTTACTGTTCTTTTGTTGGAACTTTCTATCCCACGCTAGAGCATTTTCAAGTTCTGCAAGAGTTGGAGAGACACCTGATACCGTTGACTTATCGAAACTCCACCCAATCGGATGCACAACAAGCCCTCTACGAGTAACAAACTGTGACGAACCGCCGCCATTACCGCTTAACTCATCTTTCACAAGTGCAACCGCACCCATCTCTTCAGGTAGTGTCTTTGTAGAGTATGCCAATGCACCATTTTTTGCGATTACAGTTGTATAAAGCTTTTTGTTTGTCCCCTGTGCAACAGGAAGCAAGTCATTTACTGTGACACGATATTTCCCATAATACTCAATAGGCATACCACCGTTACTCGGTACTACTGTAGTGATTAAGTCAGCTTTTTTAAGGTCTCCATACACTTTTGAGTGCATAAATACAAAACCAAACTCATCTTGCTTATCTCCAACTTTTCCAACTGCATCAATCGTATGATCCATTGTAAGCGTTACATCAGTAGAAGTTCCATTTGCATCATCATTTGATACATCAAGCACTAGATCCGAGTTGTCATTTGCAATATTATCCGCAGCAACACCTGCAACCGTATTCATCGTTCTGTGCATCAAGTCAATAGCCCAATACTTCGCAACATAGTTATCTCTGATGAACTGCACCGGATTATTTACAGATAGAGCCTGCACAATAGAAGACTCTTTCCACGACTTCGCATAGAGTCCAAGCATCGCATACATAGTTTGCCAACCAATAGAACTAGGCACAATGTCGTTTGTAGAATCATCTATAATGGATGGCTCATCATACGCAGGGTCTGCGATAAATGGAAGCTCGAAAGATTGTCCTGCATCTGCTGCGTTTACAACTGAATCTAGCTTAGGATCCTTTACCAAAAGCCCACTTGTTAAAATATTTTGTAATACCGGAGAAGCATCTATGAAATCATTTGTCCATAGGTCTCTTACGATTACATCTGTTAGTTTTGAATATGCCATGTGTTATTTCCTTTTAAATTTTATACATATCTTCAACGCTGAGATTTTCCCCAGAGTTATTTCCGCCGTTTGCACCGCTTCCACCATTTCCTTGTGCTTTAAGTAGGTGCGGTTTATCTTCAAAAAACTTCTTTAGTCCATCTTCAAGCGATAGAGAGTTTTCACCATCTTTATATTTGAGATTTTCACCATCAAGTTCAACAAGCCCTTTGATGTAAGTTCCTACCAAATCAGCATCAACTACATCATACTTGCCAAGTCCACCATTTAAAGCGGTCTCAATCTTGAGTGCTTTGTTTTGCTCTTGAATAGAAGAGAGATTGTTTTGCAACTCTTGCATCTGTGACTTTTGAGTCTCTAACTCTTTTACAAGCTCACTCTTACCCTCATCTTTTGCTTTTTTAATAGCCTCATCAAAGTTTGCAAGTTTGCCTTCTAAATCATCTTTTGCTTTAGAAACACTCTCAAAGTTTTTATTGAGATCGTTATACTTCACTCTCCAAGATGCACTCTCATCCCGTAACTCTTTTAGGCTTGTAGTTATCTCACCATCTAAAGCCTCAGCCACTTCCTTGTCGATTTTCCCCGCCTCTAGCAGTTCTTTAAGTTTTTTGAACATTACAATTCCTCCCGAATTATTTAAAGTATTATTCACTCTTAAATTTGCATATTTTGGAAAGGTATGCCTAAAAATCAAACTAAACTTTGAAAAAAGGTACACCTATGGCAATTTACACATATAACGATAGTTTTATAATTGATAGTGTCGATAGTGTCGAGATAGATAATGCAGAAGCAAATGCTATTTTAGAAGTTGAGAAGATAGGTATCGTTGATGAGTTTTACAAAGAAAAATCAGTTGTATCAAAGGTTTATATGACACTTGCTACACTGCAGCTCGATAGTGAAGGCATGGAGCAAAAGCGAAAAGCGTATGAGAGAGACTTTAACCACTACATCACTCTTGCAAAGACAAACTCATCCACAACAAATGTCTCAACCATTCCAATAGCAAGGGGATAAAATGACACTCAATGATGTTTTAGTAGATGTAAAAGAGAAGCTCTCAACTATCCCAGATATAAAGTCACTCAAAATCGGTTTAGAGATAGGTGTAGGCTCTAAAGATTGCCCGTTTATCCGTATTATTGCAGGCAATGATGTTAAAGATGGCGGGTATCGCAACATAGATGTCAATATTGTGTATGGCTTTGATGTAAAAAACAAAGATTTGGAGTTGATGTATGAGAAGCTTTATGCACTCCAAGAGCAGATTATAGAAGCACTCCAATACAAAACAAGTATAGGAGATTGTTTCTACATATCAACAACAACCGATGAAGATAGACTAAGCAACCTCAAAAGCTCTATCTCACACTTTAAAATCGAAAATATACTGGTGCAGTGATGAGTGTTAAATTATTTGGATTAAAAGAGATACAAAACACACTTAAGCAGATTGATGAAAATCTCTATCCTGAGATTATAAGGCTATCTACAAATGATGCCCTTGAAAATGTAGAGCGTAGAGCCAAAAAGCATTTGAAATCAGGAGAAATGCAGAATCATATTGCTAATGAAATTCATAAAACATTTGGAGAAGTTTTTATTAGCAATGATGCAATGATGGTTGAGTGGAAAGGCAAAAGAGTAAATTACGCTTCATTTGTGCTTTATGGAACACGACCGCATTGGATACATCCAAAAGAAAAAAAACAACTTCGCTATACAAGTGTAAAAAACTTCGTACACAAACAAGCAGTAGAACACCCTGGCTACAAAGGTGACAATTTCTTACACGACGGCGTGCAAGATACATTTAAAAAGCTCGACAAAATTATAAACAAGGTGGTAGAAAATGAACTTAAGTGATTACGCATTTATCCGTGAGGCATATTTGGGAAGCGGTGGCTTTAGTGATGGCTCATACATTGACAAATTTCCGCGTGAGAGCGATGAGAAATACTCTGAGCGTAAAAAGATAGCATACTACACAAACCTCTTCGCATCCAAGATTAACAGATACATAGGATACCTCTACAAAACCGCACCAATGCGTACAACATCAAACCAACTTATTAGAGCTGTATTTGATGATGTAGATAGTCGTGGAAACTCTGTTGATGTATTTATGAGTAGCTTTGCCAAAAATGCTAAAGCGCTCGGTGGTAATCTTTTGCTTATTGATATGCCCTCAACACTTCCAAACAATCTCAAAGAGCAGTTAGATACAAGAGCATTGCCATATTTCGTTGAGATAGAACCTCATAGTGTTGTGAAGTACAAGATGGATAAGTTCGGTAAATTTGAGTATATCTCTTTTAACTCCACGATTGATAACTCCACATACGACAAAGAAGATATAAAGCAAGTTGTACGCTACTACGATCGTACAGAGTGGCGTGTCTATGATGGCAAAGATATTATTGATAGCGGAACACATAACTTAGGCGTTTGCCCTGTTATCTCTTTTGGTGAAAATGGAACATTCCCAGATGTTGGAGAGTTCAACCAAATAGCACACCTACAAAAGCGACACTACAACCTCAAAAGTGAGCTTGATGAGATACTCAGAGGGCAAACATTTAGCCTTTTAACAGTCAATGCAGATAGCCCAAGTGATATAGAACTCAAACTCTCTACAGATAACGCCATCGTGTATGGCAAAGAGATGACACGACCATCTTTCATAGCACCCGAGAGTGCAAGTGCCTCAATATATCAAAAAGAGATACAAACCATCGAGGATACCATCAATAAGATAGCATACGACATAAGCACCAACCAAGCACAAGAGAGTGGCATCGCACTTGACATCAAGTTTCAAGGGCTTAACGGCTCACTCTCAAACTTCGCTATGAGGCTTGAGGATTTTGAGATAAGAGCGTTTGAAGTAGTAGCACGATACTTACAAATCCAAAACGCAGATGTTACCATCCAATACCCTAAAACTTTCAATATCGTTGATGTAGAAAAAGAGATAAGCACCCTCTCAGAGATTAAAGCACTTGGCTACACCTTGCCAACATACGAAAAGCTAAAACTACAGCAGATCGTGGCAAATGATTTAAATAGTGTTGATAATGATAGTCTCAGCACCATAGATGCTGAGATAGAAGATGGTTTAAAACAATCTACCAATACTGATGCTTAGATAAAGTGTCGGTATTGAGATTTTTCCCATCGTTTGCAAGATTTGGCAACTGTTGAAAGGCGTTTGTCATCTTCTCTAACTCTCCTCTAATTGCTTTAACTTTGTCATCTGCTTCTGAAACTACTGTATGATATCTATCTTTAAACCTTATAAGTGTTTGTTTGAGTAACTTGTTTTGATTTTGCAGCTTATCCACAACAAATTCAAAGTTTTTTGCAGTCTCTTTCCATCTTTGAAGTGCTATGTTATCGCTTGGTACTTCTGTGACTGTGAAAGGCTCTGCGTGTTTTGCATCATTGCCTACTCTCGCTTCAAGATAAAGCACTTTCTCCTGTAAAAACTCTATCTTCTTGTTTTTCTGTGAAAGTTGTGATTTGTAGCCTCTTATTTGGCTGTTGTGTGCCAATGATAAAAACTTCTTCTCCATATCTATGAAATACTGTCGTGCCTTTTTACCCATATCTGTACGACTTGCCATTGAGATATGCTTTGAGGCTTCAAGTGTGATGATATACTCTTTTCGTGTTGTAGTTCCACGACCTGCTTTTACTCTTTGCTTGTATGTGATGTAATCGATATTCTCTTCAAGCCCTAATGATTTTATTTGAGATTTTATCCAATCCGCAAAAGGTTTTTTTATCTCAAGATACTCATAAAGTTCTCTTGCCTCTACACTATTAACAGTTTCTGCACCTATTTTCTCTTGAACCAACTTTATTGAAACTTGCATTTTATTCTCCTCAAACTATTGATTTTATAGTTTATTGATAGAATTGTATATAAT
>Ga0256831_1001551_pt1 | contig 12080 bp, 8 predicted proteins | sample 132544metaG_FD_189087 | JGI IMG/M metagenome (GOLD analysis project Ga0256831, IMG submission 189087) | Hydrothermal vent microbial communities from Lau Basin, Pacific Ocean - 132-544 | ecosystem: Environmental > Aquatic > Marine > Hydrothermal vents | place: Pacific Ocean: Lau Basin | collected... | reverse complement strand
ATACTGGTGTGAGGGCAAGTGAGCTTTTATCAATTAAACTCAAAGATATCTCTTTAATGAAAGAGGAGGGTGTGTTTATAAGATCTATATTTTAGGTAAGGGCAGTAAGTATAGATATGTCTATATTAAACAAGAGCTTATTAAAGATGATCTGGAATACATAAAAGATCATTTTTTATCAGATGACATGATGATCGAAAATAATAAAGAGCACTTTATTGCTGTTACTCAGAAGGGAAGGGTGATGCATAGGGCTGAACTCTATACAATGCTCGATAGATTATATAAAAAACTATATATTAAAAAAAGAGGTGTACATATGCTGCGTCATACATTTGGCAAGAGGATGGTGCAGAAGAATGTGAACCTTTCAACCATCAAAGAGATGATGGGGCATGAGAATATTCAGACTACTATGATTTATGCTAGAAGTGATGAAAGGAGTATGATTGAGGCAATTTGTAGATGATTAGAATATATATGTATTTATAGTTTTTTAATGCCAAAAAAGGCATAATAGACTTACTAGTAATATATTACATTAGGGAAAATGATGGATGCTGAGCAGATTGTAGAACAGATTAGAAGTGCCAAACAACAAAAAAAGATGACTTTGCAAGAGATAGCATCTCAATCTGAAGTAGCAATTCGCACTGTCAATAGAATTTTTGCTGGCGAAGATGTTCGTTATAGCTCCCTCGTTGCTGTCCTTGAAGTGCTTGGACTGTCTATTTCAGTCAATGCTGCATAGGCGGTGATGCTTTGGAAATTATAGATAACATTACCCAGCTACTGGGAGATAATCTCAAAGAGACACTGACCAAAGATACAAAACTCAAAATCGCTGCCTCTACATTCTCCATTTATGCTTATGAAGCATTGAAAAAAGAGTTAGAGAAAATAGACTCTTTGGAGTTTGTTTTTACCTCTCGTACATTTATCCCCAACGAAGCCATAGACAATATCAAGAAGGAGCGTCGTGAGTTCTTCATCCCCAAGTCTGAACGGGAGCGTAGCTTTTATGGCAGTGAGTTTGAAATACAACTCAAGAACAAACTGACCCAACGGGCGATAGCCAAAGAGTGTGCCGAGTGGATCAAGCGTAAGGCAACATTTAGATCCAACAAAGCTGCTGCACCTATGCAACAATTTGCTTGTGCCCAAAAAGATAGCGATGGTAAAGATGATGATAGTGTTGTGTATATGCCCCTCAATGGTTTCACAGCTGTTGATCTTGGGTACCAGAAGGGTAATGCTGTCTCAAACTTTGTAAACCGTTTTGATGACCCTGCAACCACGCAAACGTATCTTTCCCTTTTTGACCAGATATGGCAAGACGGAGAGAAGCTGGAAGATGTCACGCAAAGACTTGTAAACCATATTACCACAGTCTACAAAGAAAACTCTCCTGAACGCATTTATTTCCTCATGCTCTACAACATCTTTAATGAGTTTCTTGAAGACCTCAATGAAGATGTTTTACCCAATGATCTTACAGGATTCAAAGATACACTCGTATGGAACAAGCTTTACAACTTCCAAGCCGATGCTGCTACAGGGATCATCAACAAACTTGAGACTTACAACGGATGTATCTTGGCCGACAGTGTGGGACTGGGTAAGACTTTTACTGCTTTGGCCGTGGTCAAGTATTATGAACTTCGTAACCGTTCCGTACTGGTGCTCTGTCCCAAGAAGCTGGCGGAGAACTGGCTCAACTACAACACAAACCTCAAAACAAATATCTTTGCCAAAGACCGATTCAATTATGATGTTCTCAACCATACAGACCTTCAGCGTACCAGCGGATACTCTCATGGTGTAGATCTCTCCCGAATAAACTGGGGAAATTATGATCTTGTTGTCATTGATGAATCTCACAACTTCCGTAACAACAATGTCTACAAAGATAAAGAGACCCGTTACCAAAAGCTCATGAATGAGATCATCAAGTCTGGCGTGAAGACTAAGGTGCTTATGCTCTCTGCCACACCGGTCAACAATCGTTTCAATGATCTGCGTAACCAGTTGGCTCTTGCCTATGAAGGTAATGCCGATGAACTCAATGAAAAACTCAACACCACCAAAGATATAGATACTATCTTCAAACGAGCCCAGGAAGTTTTTAACGCTTGGTCAAAACTGCCCGCAGAAAAACGTACTGCCTCTGCCATTCTCAATGCCTTGGACTTTGACTTCTTTGAACTGCTTGACAGCGTCACCATTGCCCGCTCAAGAAGACATATTGAGACCTTTTACGATACCAGTGACATTGGTGTATTCCCTGAGCGTCGTAAACCTATCTCTTTCCATCCTAAGCTCACCAACAGAACAGATGTCATAGGCTTTAATGATATATTTAAAGAACTGTCCCTCTTGAAGCTCTCTGTCTATGCACCGGCAAGCTACATCTTTCCAAGCCGTTTAGAAAAATATGAGAACATGTACAACGCCAACAGTGAAAATGGCAAGTACAAGTTCAAGCCTGTGGAGAGAGAAAAAGGGATTCAGGCACTTATGACAACCAACCTCCTCAAGCGTTTGGAGAGTTCTGTACACTCTTTCCGTTTAACCCTGGAAAAGCTTAAGTTCAAACACACAGAACTCCTTTCAAAGATCCATTATTTTGAAAAAAGCGGTAAATCCATAGATCTCAGTGAGTTTACCTCAAAGTTTGATGATACTGAGCTGGGCGATGAAGAGGCAGTAGGTGTGGAAGAAACCACACTCAGTAAAAATGTCCCTATCAACCTTGCCGATATGGATCTGCCATCATGGAAACATGACCTCAAAGCTGACCTCTTTATCATAGATGCATTGCTTCAGGAGATGTATAAGATCACACCAGAAGATGATTTCAAACTTCAGCATCTCATTAGCCATGTGGATGAAAAGATAAAAAACCCTATCAACGAGGGTAACAAAAAAGTATTGGTATTCACTGCTTATGCAGATACAGCAAATTACATCTATGAACACCTCTCTACCCATTGTCAAAAGGTCCACAATCTTCACTCCGGTAAGGTAACAGGCTCTGACACTCCGGCAACCACCATGGGTAAAGGCTTTGATTTTCAGTCTGTATTGACTTTCTTCTCTCCTGTCTCCAAAGAGAAGGCACTTATCTTTCCAAATGAACCACGAGAGATAGATATTTTGGTAGGTACCGACTGTATCTCTGAAGGACAAAACCTGCAAGATTGTGACTATCTGATCAACTACGATATTCACTGGAACCCTGTGCGTATTATCCAGCGGTTTGGTCGTGTGGATCGTATAGGGTCTACCAATAGCTCCATACAACTGGTGAACTACTGGCCTGACATCTCATTAGATGAGTACATCAACCTCAAAGAGCGTGTAGAAAACCGTATGATGATCGCTGATGTTACCGCTACCGGTGATGACAATGTTCTGAGTGCCAAAGCCAATGACATTTCATACCGTAAAGAGCAGTTACGTCGTCTGCAAGATGAAGTCATAGAGATGGAAGACTTAAAGACCGGTGTCTCCATTACCGACTTGGGACTGAACGATTTTAGAATGGATCTGCTTAACTATGTCAAAGAGCATGACAACCTTGACTCTGTACCAAACGGTTTACACTCTGTAGTGCCGGCAGACCCTCAGCATGGACTGCATCCGGGTATCATCTTCACGCTTTACAACCGTCACCAAAGTGTCAACGTCAATCAGCAAAACCGTTTACACCCTTACAACCTTGTATACATCTCCAATGAGGGTGAGATCATTGCGGATCACACAGAAGTCAAGCGTCTGCTTGATCTTGCCCGTGTTGCCTGCAAAGGAAATTCGGAACCTATTGTCGAAGCCTATGAAGCATTTAACAAAGCCACTAAAGATGGTCGGGACATGCACTACTACTCCAACCTTCTTGACCAAGCCATCAGCTCGATGGTCGATGTACAGGAAGACAAAGACATTGACTCTCTCTTTGGTGGGGGCAAGACAACCGCACTTACCACAACCATAGAAGGTGTGGATGATTTTGAACTCATTAGCTTCTTGGTTATTGAGGAGATAGCGTAATGCTCTACGCCTATCCAAAACAGGCCCATTTTGGAAAAGTGATTGCCAAAAGTAAATTCTATGAGCATGGCAGCATATCGACAACCATCAAAGAGAAGTTTGTTTCTCAGATAGAGAAGATTATCTGGAGCTACAAACTGGCACCCGAGACCATCAACCTTTCGAGTACCTCTGCTGTACCAGAGATACAGATATTTGACATCAGACTCAAGAGTAAGGAGATCAGCGAAGACCTTTTGCGATCAATGGACAGGGCGATTCCTTTTCCTATCATCTTCCAGCTCTATCGTGGGAATGAAGTCAAAGTGAAAGCAGCCTACAAACGCCCCAGCGATGCCGACAAGTCCAAATGGGTGGTCGATGCCTATGTGGAGAGTGAGTGGATGCCTGCCGGTACTCCCAAAGAGACGCTTCCTGTAGCCTTGGATCTGGGGAAACTCTATGAACAGATAATCAAAGCTCTTATCCCCGAAGCGTTGCCAACTTTGCAGCAATCAGGTTCCATGAAAGAGCAGATGGAACTCATAGAGATCATCAAGGCAAAAGAGCGAGCGTACAATAAGCTCAAAGCCAAGCGTGACAAAGAGAAGCAGTTTAACAAAAAGGTGAAGATCAACGAGGAGTTGCATAGACTCAAAGAAGAGATAGAAACACTTAAAAAAGGATAAAATACTATTTTAATGCATAAAATTGCAAAATTATGCTAAAATATAGTATTAAAACAGTATTGGATATGAATATGTTAATTGATTTTAAAGTTAAAAACTACCGATCCATCAAAGATGAACAGACTTTGAGCATGGTCAGCAGTAAACAAAAAGAGCACATAGATACACATACTTTTGACACTACGGATGCCAGTCACATTCGCCTTTTGAAGACATCTGCCATTTATGGTGCAAATGCTGCGGGTAAATCAAACATCATCAAAGCCTTGCAGGCAATGCAGGAGATGGTAGTGTACTCTGCAAGCCGTTATCAGCGTGGTGATAAGTTACCAGTGAAGCCATTTTTGTTTGATGCACTTTCAGCACACGAGCCGACAGAGTTTGAAGTGTTGTTTGTGGCAGAAGGTGTACGGTATCAGTATGGATTTTCTGCTACAGAGGATCGCATTATAGAAGAGTGGCTGTTTGCTTCACCAAAATCAAGAGCTCAAAGCTGGTTTGCCAGAGCATTGTCAGACAAAAAGACACTTGAGCCCTCTTACGAGTGGCAGTTTGGAGACAAGTTTACAGGTAAAAAACAGTTGTGGCAAGAGTCTACAAGAGACAATGCCCTTTTTCTCTCAACAGCGGTGCATCTCAACAGTGACCAGCTCAAGCCAGTCTTTGACTGGTTTGACAAGACACTGCGTATTACAGGTGTCGGAGGATGGGATCCCAAGTTCACAATGAAACTTTGTCAAGAAGACCATTATAAAGATGAGATTTTGAAGTTTTTACATACAGCTGATATGGATATTGAAGATATTGAGATAGAAGATGATTCATATGATGCACAGAGAGATTCAGTTAACCAACTTTCACGAGCAATGAAAAAGTTATCGGTAGGTGATACTCTTATGAATGTCAAAATGTGGCATAAAGACAGCAGCGGCAACAAAGTTGCTCTTGATCTCAAAGATGAGTCTGACGGTACACAAAAGCTCTTTGCTTTTATTGGCCCATGGCTGGATTCATTAGAAAAAGGGCATGTGTTGATTATTGATGAACTGCATGACAACTTCCACCCTCTCATGGTCAAATTTTTGGTAGACCTTTTCCATAGTAATGTGACCAACAAGTCCAATGCTCAGCTCATTTTTACTACGCATGAGACCTCTATCTTAAGTCAGGATGTCTTCCGTCGTGACCAGATCTGGTTTTGTGAAAAGAAGGAGAAAGCAACTGTAGTGTATTCACTTGTTGAGTTCAAACCCAGAAAAGGTGTAACAGACTTGGAAAAAGGATACCTCTCCGGTCGTTACGGAGCCTTACCATTCTTTAAAAGCATCAGTATGATGATGGGTGAGTAGCGATGGGTACAGATGATCTCTTCAGAAAACGAAAAGCTCGCAATGCAAAAGCCATTAGTCGTAAACGGGAAAAACGTGAGTCCTACGACAAGGTGCTCATCGTCTGTGAAGGTGAGAAAACTGAGCCCTATTACATCACTGCATTAAGAGATCACTTTGGGCTTTCTCAGGCAAATATCGTCATAGATCCCAAGAGCGACTCTTCTCCGACAAGCGTGGTCAAATATGCCAAAGAGCTCATCAAAGAGAACAGTACAGACCCTTATAATCATGTCTACTGTGTCATTGACAGAGATAGACATGCAGATTTTCAAAAAGCTGTGGATCAGGTCAACGGATTTAGGTCTAAAGAGACTGAACTTCACCTGATCATCTCTAGCCCCTGCTTTGAATACTGGATACTTCTGCATTTCGTTTATACGACTAAAGCCTTTGGAGCGAGTGGTGACAGTCCTTGCCAGGAACTTATTTCTACTGAACTAAAGCAGTACATTCCAGACTATGAAAAGGGTAATGCTGCCATTATGGCTGATTTGGTACAAAACCAACTGGGTACAGCACTTGCCAATGCTAAGCGTTCATTTGAAGCAGCCCAGAGAGATGGCACAGACACTCCCAAGACAGAGATGCACATACTTGCACAATATCTCAAGAATTTAAAAGACTAAAGGAACTCCATGCAAAAACTAGACCAACAAACCCTAAACTTTACCGATGAACATATTGCCAATATTGCGGCGATGTTTCCGCACTGTGTGACGGAGGTGGAAGATGAAAATGGTACGCTCAAAAAAGCGATAGATTTTGATCTGCTCAAGCAGGAGTTATCTGCCAATATCGTAGAGGGATCAAAAGAGCGTTATCGTATTGACTGGCCAGGCAAGCGAGCTTCTTTGGTCTCTGCCAACACTCCCATCACCAAAACACTCCGTCCTGCCGTAGAAGAGAGTGTGAACTTTGATACGACGGAGAATCTCTACATCGAAGGTGACAACCTCGAAGCCCTCAAGCTTCTGCAAGAGAGTTACCTCGGTGCCATCAAGATGATCTACATCGATCCGCCTTACAATACCGGTAAAGACTTTGTTTACAAAGATAACTTTACACGCTCCAAAGAGGAAGAGCTTGAAGCGAGTGGGCAGGTAGATGAAGAGGGTGGCAGACTCGTTGCCAACCTTGAGAGTAATGGGCGGTTTCATTCTGACTGGCTTAGTATGATGTACCCACGGTTGAGGCTTGCGAGGAATTTGCTTAAAGACGATGGGGTGATTTTTATTTCGATTGATGATAATGAAGTGCATAATCTGCGGAAGATTTGTGATGAGATTTTTGGAGAGAATAATTTGATTGCACAAATTTGTCATAAAGCACGAGCATCAATTTCTAATGATAAAATTATTTCATCTAATCATAATCATATTTTATTTTATGCCAAAACCATTGAAAAAGTTTTTGCCAATCGAAAAAAAATAGGCTTAGATCCAGACTTGAGTGGTTTTAGCAATCCAGATAATGACAAAAGAGGACCATGGAAAGTTGCACCAGTCGATGGACCAGGAGGAGAAAAAAAAGGTAATCCGTATTATGAGTTTTTAGGCGTTGAAGGATATTTTCGATATTCAAAAAAAACAATGGAAGAAAAGTATAAAGATGGGTTAATAATAAAAACAGCAAACGGTTTGCAACAAAAATACTTTTTATCGCAAGCTGAACAAAGTAGAAAAACAGATACTACATGGTGGGATAATGCTGGATTGACTTCAACAGCTACAAGACAACTTCAAAAATTAATGGATGGCAAAAGTTTTGATACACCAAAGCCAGTGGAATTAATTCATCGAATGCTGAAATTAATGACCTTTGATGATCGTAGCAACGCAATAGTATTAGATTTTTTCAGTGGGTCAGCGAGTACTGCTCATGCTACTTTGCAACTAAACGCTGAAGACGGTGGTAACCGTAAGTTCATCATGGTACAACTCCCCGAAGAAACCGACGAAAAGAGTGAAGCTTACAAAGCAGGCTATCAAACCATAGCGGAGATAGGCAAAGAACGCATCCGCCGTGCCGGCAAGAAGATCGTCGAAGAGAATGCAGACAAAGAGGGGATAGAAGATCTCGATATAGGCTTTAGAGTCCTCAAAATCGATGAATCCAACATGAAAGATATTTACTTTACGCCTGATGCCGTCGATAGAGCAAGCCTTTTTGATACGGTAGATCACATCAAAGAAGACCGCACACCTGAAGACCTGCTCTTTGGGGTACTTGTTGACTGGGGTGTGGACTTGACCCTGCCGATACGACGAGAAACCATACACGAAAAAACCGTCTTCTTTGTAGGACACGACGACCTTACTGCCTGTTTTGATGAAGATCTTGATGTTGAGTTTATCAAAGAGCTTGCCGGCAGAGATGCGATGCGTGTAGTCTTTAAAGAGAGTGGCTTCAAAGATGACGAGACCAAGATAAACGCAGAACAGATCTTCACCCAACTCTCTCCAGGTACAGACCTGAGAGTCATATAGGTAAAGGTGAGCCTATGAAAATTCGTTTCAAACACCAAGCCTACCAACAAAACGCCGTCGATGCGACAGTAGAATGCTTTACCGGACAGCCAAGACGAGAAGGCATAGAGTACCGAGTTGACCCGGGTCGAAAGAAAATGACTAAAGGTCAGCAGGCACTTGCACTCGATGCAGAAGAAGAAGCAGGCTTTAGAAACCATGAACTTCTCATTGGCGAAGGGGAGCTGCTGCAAAATATTCGTGAAGTGCAGCGTAACCAAAATCTCCCGCTTGACAGTGAACTCAAAAAGAGCAGTGTCTGTAACATCAACCTCGACATAGAGATGGAAACAGGTACAGGAAAGACCTATGTCTATACCAAGACTATATTTGAACTTTACAAGCGTTATGGCTGGAGCAAGTTTATCATCGTGGTGCCAAGCATTGCCATCCGTGAGGGTGCCGCACAGTCGTTTGAACTGACTAAAGATCACTTTTTAGAAGAGTATGGTTTGCAGGCCAAGAGTTTCATCTATGACTCAAAATCACCGCAGAATATTAAAAGTTTCTCTACCGATGGCGGTATCAATGTCATGATCATCAATGTACAGGCATTTAATGCTACCGGAAAAGATGCACGCCGTATCTATGAAGAGCTTGATGAGTTTGAGTCACGTCGTCCTATCGATATGATCAAAGCAAACCATCCTATCTTGATACTCGATGAGCCACAGAAGATGGAGGGTAAAAAGACCATAGAGTCACTCAAAAAGTTTAATCCTCTGATGATATTACGCTACTCCGCAACGCACAAAACAGTCCACAACAGAATCCACCGCCTCGATGCACTCGATGCCTACAATCAAAAACTGGTCAAGAAGATCTCCGTTAAAGGGATATCGACCAAGGGGCTTAGCGGAACCAATGCCTATATGTATCTGCAATCAATAGAAGTGGCAAAAGGTAAAGACCCTGTTGCCAAACTGGAGATAGAAGTTAAACAAAAAAGTGGTCCAAAGAGAACACTGCGTAAAATAGAAAAAGGGTTCAACCTCTATGATCACTCCAATGAACTTGAAGCCTATAAAGGATTTGTTGTTTCAGACATACGGGCACTGGACAACACGATCCACTTTAGCAATGGTCTCATACTTGGTGCGGGAGAAGCTACGGGTAATGTAGAAGAGGGGCTGTTGCGTCGTATACAGATACGGGAAGCCATAAACTCACATCTGCAAAAAGAGTTGGAGCTTTATAGCAAAGGCGTAAAGGTACTTACCCTCTTCTTCATTGATGAAGTCGCTAAGTACAGACTCTATACCGATGAAGGACGTGAACAAGGTGAATATGCAAAGATCTTTGAGGAAGAGTACAAAAATGCTGTCAACGCACTAGGTACCATACTCAACCCTGAGTATCAGGCTTATTTGCGAAGCATAGATGCAGAACAGACCCACAACGGTTACTTCTCTGTAGACAAAAAAGGGAAACTCACTGACCCTAAGGTGAAAGCTAGAGGAGAAGGTGCCGGACTTAGTGACGATGTCGATGCCTATGATCTGATACTCAAAGACAAACAACGCCTGCTCTCATTTGAAGAACCGACACGATTCATCTTCTCACACTCAGCTCTTAGAGAGGGGTGGGACAACCCTAACATCTTCGTCATCTGTACCCTCAAGCATAGTGATAATGTCATAGCGAGACGACAAGAAGTTGGACGGGGTATGCGTATAGCCGTCAATCAAAAGGGTGAGCGTATGGATGATCCAATGAATGTGCATGATGTGAATGTACTTACCGTTGTTGCCAATGAAAGCTATAAAGACTTTGTTGCAGCTCTACAAAAAGAGATCGCTTCAACCTTGTCTGACAGACCGAAAAAAGCAGATGAGCAATACTTTAAAGGTAAAGTCATTGAAGTGGAAGATGGCAGAAAAGTTGTCATAGAAGAGAGACAGGCAAAGTTGATAGAACGCTACCTGATCAAAAATGACTATGTGGATCTGGACGGAAATATCAGCGATGAGTATTATGCCGCTAAAGAGGAAGGGAGTGTTGCTCCTCTTCCCCAAGAGCTACAGCCCATAGCCGAGCAGGTGTTTGTACTGGTAGACAGTGTCTACAGCGATGTGATGTTACCGACCTTTGAAGATGAGTACAAGCAAAAGCCAAACCCTCTCAACGACAATCTCAACAAAAAAGAGTTCCTCTCACTTTGGGAGAACATTAATCAAAAGGCAGTCTATACCGTACACTTTGACTCAGAAGAACTCATAGACAATGCTGCCAACGCTTTAGATAAAGAGTTGAAAGTAAGAGAGTTGCAGTATCAGGTTGTAGAAGGTGTGATGGCTGGTGACATTAGCGATGAGGACATCAAAGACGGTGAAGCTTTCAAAGTCAAAGACAGTAGTACCATTACAGGTGATGTCTCCATTCACTCCGGCGTGCAGTATGACCTCATAGGTAAAATGGCAAGCGAAACAAAGCTGACCCGTAAAACCATTGGCGAGATATTTAAAAAGATCAGTGATAAGACGTTTAACAAATACAGAAAGAACCCTGAAGAGTTTATCCGTAATGCAGGACGCATCATCAATGAGCAAAAAGCTACAACAGTAATAGAACACTTGAGCTACGACAAGACAGAAGACAAGCACCACCTGGAGGACATCTTTACTTTTGACTCCAAGACATACGATATAGCCCGTTTAAAAGAGGTCAACAAGCATGTGTACGACTACCTGCTGACAGACTCCGGCAAAGAGCGAGAGTTTGCAGAACTACTTGATGTCTCTTCAGAAGTCGTTGTCTATGCCAAACTTCCAAGCAGCTTCTTCATCCCCACCCCGGTAGGAGAATACAACCCAGACTGGGCAATCGCCTTTGAAGAGGGTAAGGTTAAACATATCTACTTCATAGCAGAGACCAAAGGTGACATGTCCAGCATGCAGCTAAGAGGTGTAGAAAAAGTTAAAACAGAGTGTGCTAAAAAGTTCTTCTCTAAAATTACTTCCGATAGAGTGAAGTATGATGTGGTGGATAGCTATGATAGGTTGATGGAGTTGGTGAAGTAGTGAAATATACAGAAAATCATGCAAGGAGCATACCATGAAATTAAGTAAAGTAAGAGTACAAAACTACCGGAGTATCTATGATAGTGGGTGGTTTGATATAGAAGCAATCAAGACAATTTTGGTTGGACCGAACGAAGCTGGAAAAACCGCTTTACTCCAGGCAATGCAGCAAATAAATGCTCCAGAAGACATTAAAGGCTTTGATCCTTTACGGGATTATCCTCGATCAAAATATAGTGATATTACTAGAGGAAAAGTTAATCCAGAAGATGTAAATGTTGTGGAAGCTCACTTTACTTTGGATCCTGAAGAGATTGAAGCGTTACCTACAGGTTTTAAAGATTGTACATATGTTTTTGGCAGACAACTCGATAACTCTTCTTGGCATCATTTAGAAAATGCACCACAACTCCCTCTCTATAAGGA
>Ga0256831_1001550_pt1 | contig 12085 bp, 3 predicted proteins | sample 132544metaG_FD_189087 | JGI IMG/M metagenome (GOLD analysis project Ga0256831, IMG submission 189087) | Hydrothermal vent microbial communities from Lau Basin, Pacific Ocean - 132-544 | ecosystem: Environmental > Aquatic > Marine > Hydrothermal vents | place: Pacific Ocean: Lau Basin | collected... | reverse complement strand
GATTATAGCAAAGGGGGGGAGTGCGCGCAAAAAGCGCAATCATCGCGTCAGGGTGAGCAGCGTCACCTCGGGGGTGCATTAGAACTCGATGGAGGCGTTGAGCTCGAAGATGACGATGTGGTCTCGGGCGCAGCGATTGGAGAGCGGAAAGGTAACTGCTAAAGTCGTTTTCGTTTGAACTAACCTGACAGGTTCCTTTGGCAGCGATTCAGAGCCCTGCACGCTTCGTTGCTGGCTGAAAATCGCGCATCCTACCGCCGGGTTTACGAGAACCTGTCAGATTTGAGTGGGAAAAGACAACCAACTGGCATACGTTAGCAGTTTAGAGGAAAGTTTGTAACGATACACCTACCCTTTCATAGCGAGGCAAAAACCACGAAGACACGAAGGCGCAAAGACACGAAGGGGGAAATAGAAGGTTTTCTTCGTGGCTTCGAAAATCTTCGAGCCTTCGTGGCAAAGTGTTGTGTGGGATACCTGTATAGTTACGAAAGTTTTTTGTAATTCCGAATTCAGGTTCCTTTCGTTCGCAGAAAGAGGCCTTTACAGCTACAATAGCAACATCAATTGCCCGGAATCAGCGAAAAGTCGAATTCTCCGGCCCGGTTGGAAAGTCCATACTCCAGACCGTCGATAATGCCCTGGATGCGGTAAGTGTAATTGGTGGAAACATCGCCAATAAGTGTGGGGGGCGGCGAGTCGGTATAGCTGTTTCCGGGAGCGTCGATAGTCGCCAGTAGCGTCGCTTCTTCCCCATTCAACCCGAAATAAGGTTTGTCGCTGCGCCATATTTGATAAGCGTCGAACGGCGTATTATGATTCCAGCTCAGGTCCAGGGAATCGCCGTTCTTGTGAATGGTGAGGGTCGGGGGTGTGATATTGGTCTCTACGATATCCTTCATCGCTAAAATCTCGGCGATGACTACGTCACGGTCGGTGGCGTACTGTTCCATAGAGGTCCCTATTTTGCTGTAGCTGTTGTAGTGCGCCAGCATATCGGTAATGGTTTGTTCAGAAGCTTGCGCAGCCGTCGCATCCACGCTGGCCGCCAATTTATTGTAGTAATCCCAGGTGGCCAAATAGCGCACATCATCGAGCCCCTCTCGCAAGGCTTCCCATTGAATAGTGGGAACCGGGCCGTTTTGACTGGGATAAGTAACCAGATGATCCCGATAATCTCCGGCCGAGTTCCAGATATCGAAGTCATCGTAGGGGTTGTTGCGTACATCTTGGTAGACATAAGGGAAAATGCCGTCCAGGCCCGTGTTCCACAGATAGTATCCTGACATGAATCGGTTGATCTGGGGATTTTCCTGCATCGCCTGCCAGTAATAGGTTTCATAGTCGGTCTTGGTGGACGAACCATCGATCAACCCGTTGAGATAGGTCTGATCGCTGGGAGCGAACAGATTAGCCATATCCAGGGGTTCACACGTGCCGGGCGGGAAATCATCATAAATGTCGCTATTGCAATCCTTGAGATCTTCTTCACCTTGCTTGGAGATGGCCGTCGTCACCAACCCGCCGCCATTGTGTATCTCCTGCGACAGGACGATTTGGTCGTGCATGCCGGAATTGTTGTTGTAGGTGGGCTCATCGACCCCGTAAAAATAAGGAAGATAGCCATAGGATTCCAGCAAGCTGACGCCGTCGTCATAGTAAGTCATCAGGATTGCACGCTTTGTCAATCCGGCTTCCGAGTTCTTCTGCACCTTGAGGGGAATGTTATCGGTTGGATAGGAGCCGTAGATGGCTGTGCCGTTGAAACTGTGTTGTTTGATGTCGTCCAGTTGCGCCTGATAGCGGTCCATGGGCACGTAATAGCCGTTGGTGGGCGTATCGATATTTGCTACGTGATAGATGACCACCGTTCGCCCTGTGTCTCGCAGGGTAAAGGGCAGCACTTCCAACGTCAGGGTGAGCGAGGCCGCGGCGTGGTTGCTGGCAGTGAGCGTAACGGTGCTGGTGTAATGGCCCGCCGCTGTCGTTTCAGGAGCATGAAGAATAATGACGAATTGCTTGGATGTGTAGGATTCGAGAGAGGTCTCTGCATGGTCGAGGGGGGGCATGGCGGGCAGCGTGTCGTAATCCCAGGTCTGCCCTTCTAGATCGATGCTGTCATCGAAGAGGAGCAGCTCGGGCACGTAATGAGCTACGCCATCCTTCATCGGGCCTGTGCCAGCCTGCCACCAATTATTGACGATACGCAATTCAGCATTGGACGCAGAAAGAACGCCTTGTGGCCCGCTGAAATCGCTCATACTCACCACCACATCGCTCAGCGGCGCCCGCGAGTAGACATTGAAAAAGAGGGGATCGTATTCATCCTTTGCTATGCGATAAGCGATGGTGTCAGTTATCGCAGCGGCCTCCGGCGCCGTGCCTTCATAAACATCATCGAAGGGCGCTGTCTTGTAAAAAAGGATGTCCTCACCGGGATGAATGCCAGCGTCGAGGATGGGAGAGTCTTCCGGGCAATTGTGAATCGTCTCGTGATGTTCCCAGGTGCCGCTTCCACATGTAATAAGCTCTATAGAGCCAACAGGATCATCCGGATCCCAGATGCTCTGGTCGTAAATACGCAACTCATCCATCACTGCATTCGCCTGATAGTCGCCATAAACATCTGTTCCGAACCAAAATTGCGTTGGCGTTTCGGTCATGTTCCAACTATAGTGATCATTGGTGTAAACATGGCCATCCACCGACATCCCCCAATACTGATCGTCGATCGTAAAATCCCAATAAGCGATGATCTCATGCCATGTATTGGGCTGCCACTGCATAATGACATTGGGCTCGTCCGAGGAGGTGCTGACTTCATGATCGGCCCCATTGCCGTCGGTGACATGAAAGACCAGGTAATTCTTGTTGCTCGATGAGGAGTGCCAGGTGAGAATGCGGAAGCGGGCCGCGTTCTGCTTCCAGTCCAGCAGATAATGAGGCGCGACATTGGTCGTCCCATCCCAGGAGGGCTTCATCCAGAATCGAATGGTGCCGCGATTGGGATTAATGCCGTAGTTGTAATAAAGAGAATCATTGGAATCAATGCGCACGCCATTGCCATCTTTGCCGGTTTCGATTGTAATGCCGCTGTATGTCCCGCCATTATTGGTAATCTCTGTCAGACTTTCGAATGAATCGGTAAAGACAGGCGTTATATCCCAATCATTGGTTGCATTGTTTTTTGCGAGCGCCGATGCTCTCTTGTTCGATTCAAAAGACCTCGCCGATATTTTTTCGGACGGAAGCATGATTTGTAATAGCACCGCAAGAATCACAACAAAACTAATGAAAGATAATAACTTGAGACTTGTTCTGTGATTATTCATGGAGCCCTCGCAGAATTAATGAAAATAATAAAGGAGCTAAAAGAGTAGTTGTAATGCTTGCTCCGAGGCAGGACATGCCCCCCCACCAGAGCAAATAATGATGGAATTGAACACGCATAATGATGAAAGCGGCGCCAAACCAATCATCGAGACGCCTGACAATCAAGGAGCATGGCTAGTCATCATAACGTAGCCCAAATTATACAGCCGCGCCCCTGCATACGCAATCTCTTCACCGACTAGATCAGCTCACATTGCACAAAAACGACCCCGCGAATAATCAATTTCCCGGCTCTTTTGGAATTCAGGGGGTGTAACCTCCCGGAGGTCGGAGGCCCCCCTGAATTCCTGTTGAGATAATTTCTCTTGTAACTAACACAGCCCTGTCCGCGGACAGGGCTGTATTGGTTGTGCTACCGCCGGCAGGAGCGTTTCCCCTGACGAACAACCGGAGCCGATTGGCCTGTATAACGTTCCACCCGTCCATCCAGGTGCACGATTTCCAGGATGTAAGAGGCCTGTTCCTGAGGGACTCTTCTATCGATCATGCGATAGAGCGATCCAACATCGGCTCCTGCTTCATGGGCGAAGATCAATGATTCGTTCAAGCGATCGAGGCGTCCGTTGCTGTTGCGCAGCACATTGAATCCGAGGATGTCAGCTTCGCTGGCGGTTTGCCACCATAATCGTACACTACACCCTGTGCGTTCAGCCCAAAAACCAACCATCGACTCGCCCACAGGATACAAGATGCTGACAGGCGCATCATCGGATTGCTCATCCAGAGGCCCGGCAGAGTCGATAGGACCATTCGGGCCATCAGGATCGGCTTGTGACTCGAACACCGTTGCAGTATTGATGGTTTCATGATTGTCAGCGTCTTGCGTATGCTGTCGGGCAGTGAAATGCGTCACAACAGTGAAGCTCTCGCCCGGGGCCAGCTCATTTCCAAAACGAAGGGTGAGATCACTCCAAACAATCTCGCCATCATCCGTATTATCGTCCGAAGCAGGATCAGCATCCACATAGGTGAGATAAGTTGTATCGTATGTATCTTTCAAGGGCACAACGCTCAACCAGGTTTTGCCTGTATTGGTGATGACAATGGTAAAGCTGATCGGATCGCCTGCGACCAACTCATTCGTAACTGTCGTATTCTCTTTGCTTATCGTATAGCTCGTAGGGATTGTCAGACCGGCATCTATTGTCATATCCTTCTCTCCCGGTTGCAAGGAGTACAAGGGTCCCTGACCCGAGGCGGGATCAGCGTCGCTATCAGAGCTATCATTTCCCTGGTTGGGTTGTGTCAGATTCCAGTCATTGCCAGGTTTATCGAAAACAACGGTATAGTCACCGGGGACAAGGTTATCAAACAGATAATGGCCGCCTGCATCGGTCAAAGTAGAAGCAACTTCGTTACCATCAGGATCCTGAAGATGAACAGTTACGCCTTCGATACCGGTTTCATTGGCATCCTGCAAGCCATCCTCATCTAGATCCCACCACACGAAGTCCCCCAGGCTGGCGGCTTGTTGGAAACCAAAGTCAAAGCTGTGATCATTCTCACCGCTGGCGCCGGTGGTGAAGACAACGCCCATTTGGTTGGAGGAGCCCACCGCGGGATCACCATCACTGTCGTTCAGGTCAGCGTTGGCGCCCTGTCCATTATTCAGGGTGGTTGGGATGCTGTTGGGGCCGCAAGCATCGGTGATGGCAGTCTGAGTGTAGTCCACCAAGACGCGGCAGGAAGTGTTGCGAGGAATGATATGCAGGTTGCTATCCCAAACTGCAGTGGGGAAACTGCTGAGGCTGGCGTCGCCATCTTTGAACAGATAAAGGCCATTGGCGTCAGTGGTGACGCTGGCGCTCACATCATAGTCCCCATTGCCATCCGTATCGCATTCCAGAACGACGGTAGCCCCATTGATGGCGCTTTCCTTCGGGTCTTGCACGCCGTTTCCGGCGAATGAACCGCTGCCGGTGTCGCACCACAGCCGGTTGCCGATCTCCAACGGCGCCGGCGCAGTAAGGAGTTCAATGTCGCCAACGCCTGCTGCTTTACCCATGCCGCAAGGGCGTTGACCATCCGAGTCCGGACAATAAGTGTTGGTAATGTTCATCTGTATGAATTGCCCGGTGGGATTGCCATCAGCGAGACTGAACCACTGCGCACCATCGTTACTCCAATAGATCTCATCGTCGCTGCCGCCAGGATAGGGGGTGTTCATGCTGGAAACGATGTCTCCGGAACCGGCTAATAAAGCGAGAGCTCCCTCGGTGAATTCCTTTTTGCCGTCACCGCCAGTGTCATCGAAAAACTCCCCCACGCCATTGACGCCAAAACCGGCTACGCCATTGGAAACTGGGCAATCGCCACTGGCATCGCCTTCCATCACCCACGCGCCATTTACCCTGCACACTTTAAGAAATTCGCCGTAGGACTTGAATGTTGGCATCGCTGTATCTGAGGTCGTCACGGGCAGGTAATTGCTCCGCCCACCTTGATACGCCCAACGATCTGCAATGCCCAGGTACATCGAACCATCCGGGCCGAACTCGATACCGCTGAGCATGGGCTCCGGGTAGCTCCATTCGTTATTATGATCTTCGTCAGCCCAATCAAAAATCCAGTGCCGGAATCTTTCTTTGTCTGGATCATAATTGCTCCTATTGGGATCGCCATAGATAGTATCGCGCCGATAATCGAGACTAAATGAGATCTCGGTCGAGAACCCGTTGCCAGGGTTGGCGGGATCAAAGGAAAGCACATAACCCGTCAAATCAGCGTCAGATTTCGATACGCCCGCATCGCACACGCCGCCCACATATCCCTTGCTGCGGTAAAACTTCAGCCCGAAAGGACGAAATGTTCCACCCGTGCAGCCAGGATCTCCGATCGCTGTCTGTCCAAGGACGACAGGCGTGGCACCGCTAATGTCGATCTGAATCAATGCCTGTTGATTCAAATTAACTGCCCACAAAGTTCTGCCGTTCTCTCCCACTTCGATATCGCCAAATCCAACTGTTCCCACTTTGGGAAAAGCGTCTATATCATAGCTGGGATCAAGATCATTTGCCGGTAATGTATGATGCGAGTCACTACTGCGATCGATGCTGCCCAAATCAATGCCTGCGCCACTCACGTCGAAAGTGCTAATGGCTGGAGGACTACTGGTATAATCCAAGATGTAGAGGGTGTTCAAGCCGTTTGCCAGACCCGAATGCCGTCGCAGGAAGGAAGCGACAAAAAGGCGCTTCTCCTCGCGTTGATAGGCCAATCCCCAGGTGGCGCCGATATCCTGAAATGTGGCGTCTAGAGAACCTGGTGGCGAGAGCCAATCAGGAGAATTGTCAGTGTCGCCATACAGACCGCTGGCATCGTAGGTGAAGGAGAACAGGCCCGCATCGGTATTGGGAGCTGCCTGTCCGTTCTCATGCCGGGGTTGCGCCAGCAAGGGGGTGGCGGTATCGCTGTAATCGTCCGGATAATGAACGCCGAAATCGACGCTGCAATCACTGGCGCTGACAAACTGCACCGAGGTTGGCGAATCGGTTCCGTACGGGCTTTCGGCCAAACCCGACGGCACGGTGAACTCGACCCGCACCGGAAAAGCAGGCGATGACACCACCCAGGCGCCGTCCGAATTGGTGGTGACAGAAGGCAAAACAGTGCCGTTGGCGTCGATGACGGTGACGGTGACGCCCTCCACGCCCGGCTCGTTGCCATCTTTGAGACCATAAGTGTTGAGCGATGCGCCGTTGACCGGTAGCTCGCGGAAGACCGTGCCGCCCACATCGCCGGCGGTACAGGTGGCGTTGGGCGCCTGCGACCCCAAAACGCCCGACTGATTCAACGTTTCGGTCGTTGCCAGACTGTGCGCGCCCCCTGTCAATAAAGATGCAACGATCAACATCATTGCGACAGAAAGGATAATCAGATGCTTCTTCATTTTGATTGTTTCTACTCCCGTATGATTAGAAAAAGAGGCTCTCCGAGGAATTATGGGGCAAGTTCCCACGTACCGGCTGTTTTCGTCTAGAAGGCGTTGCCTTTTGCGGCCATCCTCCACAATAGCTCAGAGGGCCTTTCTTATTTCACATTATCCATAAATTATAGCCAAGACATGCCTGAGTTGTCAAGATAGAACCTGTCGCTATCGACAGTCTTCTCATTGCCATACACTACCAGCCAGAGGCTGCCTCTTTCGCAAAGGATCGGGGAGCGTGATAAAAAGAGGGAGCCCCGTCATTATGGCGGGGCTCGTGTTGAGCATTGGATATACAGCGCACTCTAGAAAAGCGATGCGCCGCATTAAGGAGGAATCGAGATTACATGGTCCGACGTCGGCCTGGCCGTTGAGGGGGGCGGGGAAGGTCTGGTGAGCGGAGTATGCCCCTCGAAGATCGCATTGATGCTGATGCTGACGAAGAATCGAGCGCTGTCAGTTCCCTGCAATCAAAGCAAAATCAAATTCTCCAGAAAGATTCGAAAGACCATAGTCGACATCATCAATGACGCCCAGCAGACGATATGTGTAATTAATCGTGGTATCGCCAATGATGGTGGGAGGAGGCGTATCGGTGTAAGTTGAAGTGGGGGCGATCAGGGTGTCAAGCAGGATTGCATTCTCGTCGCCTGGCTCGAAATGGGGGGACTCGCTACGCCAGACCTGGTAAGCGTCGAACGGCTCCTCATAATGCCAATTTAGAACCAAAGAATCACCGCTTTGACTGATGGTGATGGTTGGCGGCGTGATGGTCGCCTCAACGATGGTTTTCATAGCCTCTATCTCACCGATGACAACGTCACGATCCTCTGTGTACTGCGCCATAGGCGTTGTCATCATCTTATCATAATTATCATAGTGCGCCAGCGCACCCGCAATAGTCTGCTCAGAGGCCTGGGCAGCAGCAGAATCGACACTGCCAGCCAGCGTTTTGTAATACTGCCAGGTTTGCAGGTATCGCATATCGTCCAGGCCTTCTCGTAGCGCCTCCCACTGGACGGTGGGCACAGGCCCGTTCTGGCTGGGATAAGTGACCAGGTGATCGCGATAGGGATGACTGCTTGACCATACATCGAAGTCGTCATAAGGGTTGTTGCGCACATCCTGATAGACATACGGGAAAATGCCATCAATGCCTGTATTCCACAAATAAAATCCCGCCTGGAAACGATTGATCTTGGGATTTTCCTGCATTATCTGCCAGTAATAGGTCTCATAATCTTCTTTTGTTTCTGTGCCATCGATCAAGCCGTTCAAATAGCTTGAACTCTGCGAGACTGCCAAATTAGCCATATCCAACGGCTCGCAAGTCCCCGGAGGAAAGCCATCATAATAAGTGCTGTTACAATCTTTCAGCTCCTGTTCTCCCTCCCTCGTTATTGCTGTTGTGACCAACCCACCACCATTATGAATCGTGATGGAAAGGGAAATTTGATCGTCCATATAGGCGCCATTATCACGCATGGGTTCATCGATGCCATAAAAATAAGGTTCATAACCATTGCTTTGCAGCAAGGCGACGCCATCATCATAGTACTCGTTCAGAACTGCTCTCAAAGTTAGTCCCGCTTCTCTGTTTTTCTGCACTTTTAGAGGGATGTTATCATCTGGATAATGCCCATAGATATCTGTGCCATTGAAATTATGAGCTCTAATATCGGCCAACTGTGCGTCATATCGATCCATAGGGACGTAATACTGGCTGCCGGTGTTATCGATGTTGGCGGGATGATAAACAACCACTGTCTTTCCCGTATCACGTAATTCAAAGGGTAGGACTTCCAAGTCCAAAAGCAGCGTCTTACTGGCATGATTGTCCGGAGCCAGGGTGATGGTGGCGGTGTAATGTCCTGATGCCGTTGCCTCAGGCACATTCAGGATCATAGCAAATTGCTTGGACGTAAAAGATTGCAATGCCGTCTCCACATGATCCAGATGAGGCATGGCTGGAAGTGTGTTGTAATCCCAGGTCTGCCCCTCAAGATCAATTCCGTCATCAAAAAGCAGCAATTCGGGAGTATAATGAGGAAAGTCATCCTTAAGCGGGCCAGTGCCTGCCTGCCACCAATTATGCACAACGCGTAGTTGGGCATTCGAAGCAGAGATGACGCCGCCCGGGCCCACGAAATCACTCATATTTACCACAACATTTTGCAAATCCGTGCGGGTGTAGGCGTTGAAAAAAAGCGTTTCATACTCATCTTGCGCAGCCCGATAATGAATGGTGTCGGTGATAGCTTCGGCAGATGGCGCCGTTCCTTCATAAACAGCTTCAAAAGGGGCCGTCTCGTAAAAAAGAATATCTTCGCCAGGATGAATAGATGATGCCAGGGTTGGTGCATCACTGGGACAATTATGTATCGTTTCATGATGATCCCAAACGCCATTCCCACAAGTGATGTTCTCGTAAGATGAAATCAAGTCATCAGGATCCCAAATACTTTCGTCGTAAATGCGTAAATCATCCATGACTGCATCAGCCTGATAATCGCCATAGCTGTTTGAGCCCACCCAGAACTGCGTCGGCGTTTCAGTAATCGTCCAGTTTTCTTCATTATTTGTGTAGACCACACCATCAATCGCAAGGCCAAAAAACTGATCAGACACTGTAAAATCCCAGAAGGCAATAATATCATGCCACTCATTAGGCTGCCACTGCATGACTACGTCAGGCTCATCGCTGGAAGTGCTTACTTCATAATCAGTGCCGTTACCATCATTATAGCGAAAAACAAAGTAGTTTTTGCTGTTCTCCGATGAATGCCAGGTGAAGATGCGAAAACGGGCGTCGTTCTGATGCCATCCCAGAAAGTAATGGGGCTCCGAAGTCGTATCACCTGCCCAGGTGGGGCTAAGCCAAAATCGAATCGTGCCTTTTTGGGGATCAATACTGTTCGGATAATACAGTGTGTCCCCCTGGTTGATGAGCGCACCATTTCCATCCCATCCTGAAACAATGCTGATACCGCTATAAACGCCGCCGTTAGCTGTAATGTCAGCGAGGCTCTCGAACTGTTCTTCAAAAACTGGCGTGGCGCTCCAACTTTCTACGGATTTCGCTACAACACCTGCTCTATGATCGGCAGATAAAGAGACAGTAAAAAAAGTGATGACGAGCAGAATATAAGCAAATAATCTAATTTTCATAGAGCGCTCCACAGCGACAAATGTATCGAGAGGGCCTCATCGAATCGACGAGGCCCTCTCGAGTAGAGGGGCGGCGCATTTTACTTCTTGCATGCGCCGTATTAAGGAGGAATCGAGCTTACATGGCCCGGCGTCGCTGCCAGAGGAAGGCGGCGAGGCCTGCCAGGCCGATGAAGAGGAGGCCCAGCGCCCACGCGTAGGAGGAGGCATGGGCGTCGATGGCGCTGATGGTGACTGCGGTGGGCGTCCCCATGGCATTGTAGTCATTCTGGGTGAGGAAGCCGAAGTCCACGGTCATGTAGGCGCTGTTGTCATCGTAGCCTTTGGGATCGCCACTGTCACTGGTGTTGGCCTGACCGTTGAGGGTGGCGGGGAAGGGCTGACTGATGACGTAGCTGCCCACAGGGATGCCGTCATCGCCGTTGGCTGCATCCTGGTCGCCCGTGGCGTCGGGATCCTGATCCCCGCCGTCGCTGCTGTATGCGTACCCTGCATTGGTCACGTCACTCTTGACCACGGCAACGCAGTAGTTGGTGGTCGCGTCCCCCGCAGTGCTGGGATCGACGTTTAGGAATTGATAGTAGCCGCCGCCCGATGTGGTGGTGGTGGCGATGGCGGAGCCGTCATCGCCGCCCGGTTCGCAGACGCCGTCGCCATCCGCATCCCGGTACAACTCCACGCCGATATTGTCGATGCCAGCTTCGCTGCCGTTGAAGGCGCTGTCACCGTCGGTGTCATGCCACACGAAGTTGCCGATGGCGACTTTGGCCTGTTGGAAGCCAAAGTCCTGGCTCTCGTCCACCTGGTTGTCGGGGAAGTTGTTGGGACCAGCAGCCGGGGCCACATCGCCATTGCCATCTTCATTGGTCGGCAGGGTCGTCACGTCGCTGATGGTGAAGTCGGGGCCGTTGACCGGCGAGCCCGCGCCGCCTTCGGGCGTCCCGTTCGAGTCCTGGTTATCATTGCCGCCCTGGCCAGGCGTCACCGCCTGCGGCGCACTGCTTGGCGGCGTCGGAATCTCCACCCGGTAGGTGGCGGGAATCAGGCCGCAGAAGTCGTAGCTTCCGTCAGCGCCCGTTATGGTCGTGTAAAGCAGGTCATCGCCCTGGGCCGCGGCGTCGCCTGCGTTGGTGTCGATGGTTCCGTTGCCGTCCGCCCACACCAGCCGCACGGTCACGTTCTCCAGGGGCGTGTCGTTGGCGTCCTGCACGTCAGCCGTTGTCCCGGTGCTGTCGTCCCACACGTAGTTGCCTACGCAGGCGAAGGGTTGCCAGTAGTCTTCCACTTCGCCGTCGCTGGCCTGGCCGCCCCAGTCGGGGCCGGTCAGCGCGTCGGTGGTCAGACGGAAGCGCATGTGCGTCTCGCCGCCATCAAAGGTGGCGTCCGCAGGCACGGTGGTGCAAAGCTCGTGATCCGTCCAGTCGGTGTTGGCGGGCACGGCGCCGAGGATGAAGGACTCATCAGTGTCCACCGTGCTGCCGGAGCCGAAGTTGCCGTCGCCGTTCCAGTCGATCCAGGCGTAGATGTTCACGTCGCTGGCCGTGGCGTTGTGCGCGGTCACATTGAAGCAGGCCTGACCGCCCGGTATCATGGGCGTGG
>Ga0256831_1001549_pt1 | contig 12085 bp, 12 predicted proteins | sample 132544metaG_FD_189087 | JGI IMG/M metagenome (GOLD analysis project Ga0256831, IMG submission 189087) | Hydrothermal vent microbial communities from Lau Basin, Pacific Ocean - 132-544 | ecosystem: Environmental > Aquatic > Marine > Hydrothermal vents | place: Pacific Ocean: Lau Basin | collected... | reverse complement strand
TTGCTCTTGCTCTTTCTCAGCGCTGAACGCTCAGCGCTGCTCTTAATGTTTTCTTAAGTAATTTTTGTTAGAGTATTAAAAGAAAAGGAGAGATGTAACCCTTATTTATAGAAGAAATTATGAAAATACTGGTTGTTGAAGATAATAAAGATATTTTAGCTAATTTACATGATTTTCTGACACTTAAAGGTTATGTTGTTGATTGTGCAGATAATGGGTTAACGGCTTTACACTTAATCAGTTCCCAGTCGTATGACCTCATCATACTTGATATTATGCTGCCTGGGGTGGATGGTTTGACCATTTGTGACAGTCTTAGAAATAATGCTCATCTTGATACCCCGGTCATTATGCTGACTGCGAAAGATGAAATTGAAGATAAACTCAAGGGTTTTGAAAGCGGGGCGGATGATTACCTGGTTAAGCCTTTTGATTTAAGTGAACTGCTGGTCAGGATTGAAGCGGTTTTACGAAGAACCAGTAAGAACAGTCAGCAGAAAATACTGCAGGTGGCTGACCTGGAATTTAATCTGGATACCATGTCGGTGACTCGGGCAGGGAAACCGGTCACTTTAAAACCTGCTTCCCTAAAATTGCTGAAAAAGTTGATGCAGGAATCCCCCTGCGTGGTAAAAAGAGAAACCCTGGAACAACTGCTCTGGGGTGACGATCTTCCGGATAAAGATAATCTTAAGGCGCATATTTATCTGTTGCGTAATAAAATAGACAAACCCTTTGCTAATAAATTACTGAAAACGGTTCATGGTATCGGTTATCAACTGCTGGATCAAAATCAGTGACTCTTTTAAAAAAACGCTTACAACAACAGTCAAAAAAACAGCATAGCTTACGTGCCAATATTAAAAACTCTTTTTTCAGACTGACGGCTGTAGTCAGTATTACCTTTGCCCTGGTTTCTGTCAGCCTGATCAACTTTACTGAATATAAATTATTTATTCCTCATCTTCAGCATGAATTTAAACTGATAATTCAGATAAATTCCATGCGAGACGGTTCTTTTGTTAATAAATATGAGGACTCGATATTTTACCGGGTTGATGATACTCATATGGATATATTGCCTCCGTACCTTAAAGGCCTGGATGTGGGCAGTCATGAGGTATTTCATAATGGCCAGGCATATCATGTACTGGTAAAAGAAGATGCTCATTACCGATACCTGTTTGAAATTAATCAAAGTGATTTTGAGCGAATGGAACGGGCAGTAATATTTATTATTATTATCGCCATGTTGTTAAGTTGGGGGGTTGCTGTGATTACTGGCCGTATACTGGCTAAGAAAATTATTGACCCTATTCAACTATTGTCTGAACGCATTAAGCATATTGATCAAAATGGCAGTGATACGCCTTTAAAAGAACAATATTCAGATGATGAAATAGGTGAATTATCCAGTCTTTTTGATAAATACAACCAGAAAATCCATGAGTTTCTGAAACGGGAAAAACTGTTTTCCAGTGATGTCAGTCATGAACTGCGTACACCCTTAATGGTTATTAGTAGCAGCTGTGAATTATTACTGGCACAGCAGGAAAAAAATACACCAGAATGCCGGCAATTGCAGAAAATAAAAACTGCTACGGATGAAATGAAAGAGTTGCTGTCGATTTTTCTGGCATTATCACGAAATTCAGATATTGATGCCAAACTGGTTTCTGTTGAATGTGTTCTTAATAAACAGTACCAGAAATTTCTGCCCATGGCTGAAGAGAAAGGACTGACACTTCAGGTACAGATTGATGAGCAACCCGAACAGCACTACTCTGAAGAATATCTGAATATTATTATAAGAAACCTTCTGGTTAATGCTATAAACTATACAAATTCAGGTTCTGTTAAAATGATATTGAATAATGACAGAGTCTCAGTATGTGATACCGGCCTGGGTATTCCGGATGACATCCGCTCAAAAGTATTTGATCCCTTTGTTCGATCTCAGAGCAGTCTGTTTGACGGTATGGGGCTGGGTTTATCTATTGTTCAGCGCATTTGTGAAAAAACCGGCTGGAAAATTCAACTGGATAGTGAAAAAAATAAAGGTACCTGTATCAGCATTATTTTTTCCTGAAACTATTGGTGTTTTACATTTTTTTGACTTCTGATTAACTCTGGTTTTACCCATCCTCTGATAACATAACGTTTTTAATTCTTTAAGAATAATAATGTTATGTTATCAGGTGTAAATTTTTTATCCCGCTATCTGAACCGTTATCAAAGCTATTTTCTACTTTATACTCTGTTTCTTTTAATATCCTTAATAACTCGTCTTGGCCTGACTATCTGGTCCTTCTCTGAAATTGATTTTTCCTTTTTAAATATTTTGTTAATCCTGCTGATTGGCTGGTTATATGATACGGTTTTCTTTCTTTATGCTTCAATACCCTTAATATTTGTATACTGGCTGGTACCTGAAAAAATGTGGCATAGCAGGATATTTAATGGATTAATAAAGCTGTGGTTTATAATAACCATTTTTATTCTTTGTTTTATTGTGATTTCCGAGTTTATTTTCTGGCATGAATTCCAGGTGCGTTTTAATTTTATATCAGTTGATTACCTGGTATATAGAAAAGAAGTTATGGATAATATTAATGAGTCTTATCCGGTATTGCTAATCCTTGGTCTAATGGTACCAGTAAGCCTGTTAATTGCGGCTGGTTTCAGGAAAGTGATTAATCAAACCTTAAATGTCAGCAGTAAAATAATACCAAGAACCGGAGTTTCGCTGGCTTTATTACTATTAACTTTCTTAGCTTATAACTTTATTGATCAGTCTCTGTTCCATAGTTTGAGCAATAATTATAACCGTCAATTAGCAGCCAATGGTCCCTACCAGTTTTTTGCAGCCTTTAGAAACAATCAACTCGATTATGATTACTTTTATAAACTAATCGATAAACAATTAGTTGATAAAGTAATCCGTGACAGCCTTGATAATCAATTTTCAAATTATCTATATCCCGATGAGTTGATGAATATTGGTCGATATATAAACAACCCTGGCACTGAAAAAAAACTTAATGTGATCCTTGTTTCAATAGAAAGTCTGAGTGCAAATTACCTTGGAGCCTATGGAAATAAAGAAAAGCTGACCCCGTTTATGGATAAGCTTTCACAGGAAAGTCTGTTTTTCACTGACTTTTATGCGACGGGTACACGAACAACTCGGGGCCTTGAAGCTATTACTCTGTCTATTCCTCCAACGCCGGGGCGTTCAATAGTTAAACGCATTGGTTCTGAAGGTGATATGTGGTCATTGGGTAATGTACTTAAAAGCAAGGGCTATCAGACCACTTTTATCTATGGTGGTCGAGGCTATTTTGATAATATGAACAGCTTTTTCCTAAAAAATGGTTATGATATTGTTGACCAGACAGATATACCGGATAAAGAAGTTAAATTCAGTAATGCCTGGGGAGTTTCTGATGAGGATTTATACGAAGAAACTATAAAACAGGCAGATAAAGCCGTTAAAAAAAATACCCCGTTTTTTTTCCATATAATGACAACATCTAATCATCGGCCTTATACTTATCCGGATAATAAAATTGATATTCCTTCCGGTGATGGTCGTGAAGGGGCAGTCAAATATACAGACTTTGCTCTTAAGCGCTTTATAAACCGGGTTAAAACCAGACCCTGGTTTAGAGATACTATTTTTGTTATTACGGCAGATCATTGTGCTGGAAGTGCGGGTAAAGTAGACTTGCCGGTCGGACGATACCACATCCCATTTATGATATATGGACCAGAACATATTCAACAAAATGTTATTACAAAACGTTATAGTCAGATTGATATTGCACCAACGATTCTTGGTATGTTAAATATGGATTATAACTCATGGTTTTTTGGTCAGGATATGTTAAAAAATAACGACAATAATAAGCAATTGGCCTTAATCAGTAATTATCAATATCTCGGGATGTATTTAAATAAACTGGTGACCATTTTAAAACCTAAAAAAGAGGTGGATCAATATTTAAGCCAAACAAAATCATCTTTTAAGTCTCCGGTACCATTATCCGAGCAACTAGCAGACATTAACAAAACCATTGCATATTACCAGACAGCAGCCTATCTTCTTAAAAATAAAATTAATTCCTGGTCCAGAAACCAGAAACAGTTAACACATAATAATTGAGGATAATACTGAAAGATAATCGACTCTGAATTTTACCTTTTTTTACCAAATTATTACCACCTTTATACCCCGGATGTTATAAACTAAATTTTTAAAAAATATAAAAATATTAGTATCTGGTGTTTATGTCAACTACAGCTCTGTCGACTTCAAATAATTCTTCTGAAATAGCTCCTTTTTCCTGGTGGAATTTCTGGAAATATTATTTGTTCTTTTTTTATTTTTCCGGTTTATATCAGATTATTATTGTGTCTTCTGCTACCGCAGGTGGAGTTGGTCTCCGTCAGTCAATTTATATGAGCTTTTTATGGCTTATCCCAATATTATTATTCCCCCGTTATAGTAAAGTTATTTCAGGTGTTACCGGCCTGGTTTTATGGGCTACGTCATTGGTGTCTATAGGCTATCTGGCATTATATGGTCAGGATTTTTCACAAAGTGTGTTGTTTATTATCTTTGAATCCAACTTCTCCGAATCCAGAGAATTTCTGGAATCTTATTTTAAGTTCTGGATGATACCGGCATTATTTGTTTATTCCTTTTTACCTTATTTGCTGTGGAAAAATTTAAAGCCACTATATGCAACGAAAAACCTTCGCTTCTCAATAGTACTTGTTCTTATTTTTATTGTGGGGTGGCCGAGCATTAATCGCTTAGTCTTTCATTCTATGCCTCTTGAACATGCTATTACAAAACAAATGGATCGTATGGAACCCGCTGCACCCTGGCATCTTGTTTTTGGTTATGTAAAATACCGGAAAACACTGACTGAAATTGAACGACATTTGCTGGCCAATAAAAATCTTTCACCGTTAAAGGGACTTATCGATAACAATGCAAATTCTGAAAACACTCTGATTCTGGTGATTGGCGAGTCAACGAACCGGCAGAGAATGAGTCTTTATGGTTACCAGAGGAAAACAACCCCCGGGCTGGATGCTTTAAAAAATGAACTTCTGGTGTTTGATAATGTTTATTCACCCCGGCCGTATACTATTGAAACTCTGGAACAGGTTCTTACTTTTGCCGATCAGAAAAATCCTGATTTATATTTAACTAAGCCCACACTTATAAACCTGATGAAACAGGCTGGGTATAAAACCTTCTGGATCACTAATCAGCAGACTCAGACTAAAAGAAATACCATGCTGACGACTTTTTCCAGGCAGGCGGATGAACAGATCTATCTGAACAATAATCGTATGCAGGATTCTAATCAATACGATGGTGTAGTTATAGAACCTTTCAAAAAAGTATTAAATGATTCAGCCAGAAAGAAATTTATCATAGTTCATTTACTGGGTACACACAGGAAATATCATTATCGCTTCCCGGAAGAGTTTACTGTTTTTAGAAGTAACCTGGACTTGCCTAAATGGCTGGATAATGATCAGGCAGAAGAATATAACGATTATGATAATGCCATTGTTTATAATGATTATGTGGTTTCCAGCTTAATTGATATTTTTAAAAAAACCGGAAAGAATGGTATGTTAGTCTATTTTTCAGATCATGGTGAAGAAGTCTATGATAATCCTGAAAAACTTTTTACTGGTCGTAATGAAGGGGCACCGACCAGTACCATGTATACAATCCCCTTTATTATCTGGCGCAGTGATTCCTGGGCAGAATCTAATGTAATTAATAATCCTGATGAAATAGTACACCGTCTCTATAGCACTTCTGATTTTATTTACACCTGGTCAGAACTGGCGGGTATCCGTTTTGATGACTTTGATGCGGGTAGAAGCCTTGTTGGTCAGAGCTTTAAATCTCATCCTGTCTGGATTGGGAACCCTGGTATTCCTTCTACCCTGAGAGATCTGCGTAAGCAGCCATTTCCAGATATAGAACTTAAGCAAAATACCAGTGTTTCAGGGCCGGAAAAAAATATAAATACCGATACGTATAAAATTTAATGGCTAAATTTACATTAGTTCAATGATTAGAAAATACTCATTAAGCATATACAGTCCGCTTAAAACCAGCACTACTCCGGCAATTACTTCAAAGGTTTTCTGGTAACTGGACAGTATTTTTAAGGATTCCAGCCAGCCCATACTCAAGGCACCCAGAATAATGGGTATGCTGCGTCCCAGGGCAAAGGCCAGTAATAAGGCAAAACCAAAACTGATAGAACCGATGGCGGCACTGGCCGTGAATGTAACCAGTAAGGCTGGTGTACAGAAGGGACATACCGCCACTGAAAATGGAATTGCCAGTAAAAAAGCGCCCCAGATCCCGGTAACTCGTTTACCCTTTACCCCAAACCAGGGTAGGCGAATATTAATAATACCAGCCCACATCAGCCCCATAATAATCAGCACCGGGCCCAGCAGCAGTCCCCATTGCCGACCCATAATACCCTGTACCCATTCACCGCCCATGGCAGCAGCGATACCCAGTACAACATGGGTCAGCAGCATACCAAAGACAAAGGCACTGCCCATTAAGACAGCACGGCGCGGTTCATGAGCTTTGGTCACATAAGCCAGCATGACCGGCACGGAAGCAAATGAAACCGGGTTAAAACTGAAAATCAGTCCGGCCATAAAAGACAGGCCAATGCCGGCCCAGCTTGCGGTATGCAGGGTTTCCTCCAGACTGTTGGCTGAGATATCCAGTTCCGGGATCAATAAATACACAGCCGTTCCCAGTAATAGAGCTGCAGTCAGGTAAGGACTGCCTTTAGCTGCTTTATTTAATAATTCTCCTGCATCTTCATGTACCCCTTTCCAGGAAGCAACAAACAGGGGGACTGAAAACAGAGTGGCAAACAGGAAGCCGGCCAGAACAGCAAAACCAATAGAGTTGACTGTGGCCGCCATGCCTGCTGTTACTACGACCAGCGGTAAAGTGCAGGCGGGCAGGGTAAGGCCCAGCTGCAGGGAAAAGGGCAGTGATTTTCCGCCGGGCAGTAATTTAAAAAACTCCAGGTGTGGTACGGGAATATAGGTGAACCTTGAGATAACATAAACCACTGCCATAACGGATAAAATAATACTTGGGGTATAACTGCCCCATTGCGGTGTTGCAAAGGTGACTACAGACAGAGTAAAAATACCGATTAACAGAAGTGTTCGGCTGAACCAGACCAGGAATAGATCATGCCAGGCTTTTGAATCACTGGATTGATTAATACGTACCGAAAACAGGGTGTGCGTGGCAATGGTGCAGGGCTCAAAAAAGGCCAGCAGTCCCAGTAAAGTAGCAGTCAGGAGTAATAAAGTAATCATAACTGTTCCCCTTCCATAGTCTGTAGTTGTTGTTCCAGCTCACCTCTGAGCTTTTTGGCACTGGGTAAACCGGCAAAAACCAGTTTGCCGTTAATGGCAATAGACGGTGTCGTCATCACACCCAGGCCCACAGCATAATCAATTTCTTCCAGAATATTGACTTCCCGCCACTGAATTTTATCACCACCCATGGCGTCGGTAATTTTGCATAATACCTCTTTGGCATGGCCGCATTTACCACAGCCGGGAGAGGAAAAAATTTCAATATTAATACTCATATTTTGCTCCTGAAGTGATTGCCCGTTTCTTGTTCACATAACAATACATTTACCGGGCAAAAGTAGGTTAGTTTAGTATGGAGTTGTAATTATCATAAAACCTGGAGTTAACTCCATGTCAAGAAAAAGTTTTAAAAAGGGAAGTGGAGGAATAAGAGTTTTATATGAGCCGGGGATTAATGCTATCAGGTATGGGATAAGTTAAAGCCTGTCTCCCCCTTTTAATAAGGGGGATTTAAGAGCAGAACAGCTATTGTATTGACACTATTTAATGGCTACTCTGGTCTGGCCCTTGCTGCTGGCTTCATCCAGGTGGATGTAAAGGCGGCCATTTTTGTATTCAGCATCGACGCTGTCTTTATCAATATTATCAGGCAGGATAAAGGAGCGGGAAATTTTACCGAAATAGCTGCTCAGATGATAATAATCTTCTTTTTTTACTTCTTTCTTCATTTTCCGTTCGGCACTGACCGTTAAAGTATTACCGCTAACGGAAATATCGATATCTTTTTTCTCTACACCGGGCAGATCAATTTCTATGGTATGCCGGTTTTCTTTATTTTTTGCCAGATTAATAAATGGCAGATGGCTGGCTACATTGGCCAGACTGGTTTTTGTTTTTTCAACGCCTTCTTTCAGACCTTCTTTAATATCTGAAGAAATGGTTTTAATGTCTTTAATAATATCCATCACACACCTCCTGCATATATTCTGTTTGTCTGCCTTAATGATTAATCATCAAGGCAGACAACAATAAAACTAACTTTCTGAGCAAACCTTAATCAGGCTGCTGTCAGAACAGGTATTACTTAATTTCAATTTTTTTAACCTGTTCTTCCTGTTTGGTTAGTTTGGGGACGGTAATTTCCAGAACCCCATTGCTGGATTCGGCATGAATATTTTCAGCATCAATGTCATCAGGTAAGGAGAACTTGCGTTCAAACCTGCCAAATGAACTTTCTACCTTATAGTAGTCTTCTTCTTTGGTTTCTTCCTTAGTTTTACGTTCACCTGAAATGGTCAGGACATTGTTATCAATGGCTATATTGATATCGTCTTTTTCAATACCGGGTAAATCAACATCAATGTGATAAGCAAATTCGCCTTCCCGGGTATTAACATCAGGTACGAAGGAAGAAACATTGAGTTGTGGAAACTCTCTAGCGGCTAAATCACTATTAAAAAAGTCATTAAAGGAATTAAGACTGCGAGAGATTTCTCTTAACTCTTTAAAAGGGTCATAACGTGTTAAAGTCATAGCACACCTCCTCAGTAGAATTTCAGTTTTTTATAAATTTCAATTTAAGCCATGTTCTTTCTATTAGGAGTTATATGATCGTATTTTCTGATTTCAAGACTCTTATTTAAATTTTTTTGATTTTTTTATGCCATCGCTTTACTGACATTATGGTGTAATACTTTGCTTGATATCCTGCAGATTTTTTATATCTTCACGCAATTGCTTCAGTTTTTTGTGGTAATCTTCAGCATCACCATAGTCAATAAACTGGTGTACCCGGTGGTGGGGATCGGGGGTGCGCTGAGCATGTTTTATCGGACACCAGTACTGTTCCGTGCGTGAACTGACTTCACGGACAAATTCAATGACACCGTTGCCGTACCCGCAATAGACACAGTTGATTTTTTCTATAATATTCAGATAAGCCAGATACTGTCGGTCGATAACAACGTATTTTTTCCTGTCAACCAGGGGGATACCATAAACCCTGAAACAGGTATGCTGGTAGAATGAAACCATTAAATCCAGCATGACAAAAGGAAAAAAAAGACTGTAAATAATCGGGGCAGTAAGAATATGCCCCAGGTGGGCGTTAATAAGGTATTTTAAAAGCCCGGTTTTTTCACGCTTCTGTAAAGCTTTGATGCTTTTTTCAAACTGAACCCTGCCTTCTTTAAGCGTGTAATGAAACAGCTCACGTTTTTCCTGAAGTATCTGATCCCAGGTCTGGGTAAGTTCATTTTCCAGTAACTTGAGTCGTTCAAGTATTTCATTAATATTAGGTGTCGGCATAGTTTAACCCCACAAATGTGTGAAATTAAACTATAAAGATTTTACCAGGGTATTACAAATCTATTTTTGAGCCTTTAACCGTTTAAATTTTAATATAAGTCCAGCCGTCCTGCAGGTGGTTAACAATTTCATTGATAACCGGACCATGGACTTCTACACCGTTGATCAGCTGGACATCGACGCCATTGGATTCCAGTCGTTGAATGGTGTTTCTACAGGCTACAAATTCAATGTTTTTGTGCTGCTGCATCATTTTCACAATACGGGCTTTATATGGGCTCTTGTCCTTGCGCAAAATATCCATACCGTTGGAATTAGCCAGAACCTGTATAACGCCGCTTTCTTCCAGTTTATCAAAGCGATCCAGTAAGGCCTCGGCCTTGGCCAGAGCCTTGTCAAACAGCTGTTTATCATTCTGGGCAAGATGAATAATAATCTTGTTATCCTGGGCTTTAACCGGCTGCAGTTTAATACCCAGTAACTCCTGCTGCTGGTGGGTGATGCTGCTTTGCTGAGAAACAGCATCGGCCTGGCTTTCAAGATATTCATGACCAAGCCAGCCTGAACTAATGCCCACCAGCAGCGTTACGGAAGCTGCAATACCGGCCGGGATAATAACCGGATTTTTTGTGTTATTGTGATGTACCGGAGCCCTGAGAGAGGCATAACTGGCACGTATCTGCATTTTCAGCTGTTGCAAATTGCGTACTTTATTGCGTAATTCACTGTCATCCTGTATGGCCGACTCAATTTCCTGAGCTTCTTTTTCGTCCAGTTCATTGTCGACATAGGCATTTAATAATTCATCTGAAATCGAAATGTTCATTGGTTCTACCAAAGTCCTTATAGGTGATGTAATCTAACGACTTTATTATTATAGCTCAGTTCATGCTGCATGGCCCGGCGGGCCCGGTTTAAACGGCTCATAACTGTACCGACAGGGATTTCAAGTACCTCTGATACCTGATTGTAGGACATCCCTTCCAGATCCACCAGGGCGATAACCTGACGCTGTCCCATGGGTAACTGGCTGACTGCATTGCGTACCTGGGTAACGGTACGTTCGCGTTCATGGATATTGGCCGGTGTTTCATTACTGGCAAAAAGCAGTTCATCAATATCTGTAAATTCTTTTTTACGACGTAAATAGTCCCGCCAGACATTATTTAAAATGGATATAACCCAGGCCTCCAGTACTTCCGGATTTTTGAGTTTGTTCAGGCTGATTATTGCCTTGGTCAATGTGTCCTGAACCAGATCGTCAGCCAGCATGGTATCGTGACACCATGAATAGGCAATGCGGAAAATCCGATCCCGACTGCTCTCAAGACGTTTTTCCAGTTGTTTATTCCTGAAACAGAAATTTAAAATTGACATATACCACCTACCACGGGAAATGTTTAGATATCGTTCAAGATTTTAGTCTTTAACTGTTTATACTCCGCCCTGTCAATCAGGCCTTTATCGAAAAGTTTTTTCGCCCGGGTGAGGCGTTCTTCGATTCCGGCTGTCTGTTTAACAGGAGCGGACATCCTGTGTTCCATGGTATTTTGTGTATATGTTCGATGGGTTTCTGGTTCGGGTGCTTCTGTATAACCCGGCTGGCAATCCAGTTTAACCTTAATTTCCCTTGGAATAGGGTCTTTTACAATACGGCTGTATTCTTTACAGCCGGGCTTTTTAATAACCAGCTTGCTTTTTACCATATAGGAAGAGCCTTCCCAATGCGGTTCAAAGATATTTTCACCTTCAAATTTCATTGGAGTAGTACCGACTTCCTTATCATCAACAACCACTCTGGCGCCCGGAGGATCAGTAATAATGGCAGACTGGCTGTCGATATTGACATAATCACTTAAAGTAGCGTTGGAGCAGCCTGAAAGTGTTCCGATGCCTGCCAGTAAAATGCTTCCCAGTAAAAAAACTCCCTTTGAAATTTTTCCGGTCGATAAAATGCTCATTCATTGTCCTTTGGTAAAATTTTTTATGGTTATTATGATTATTTTTTATAGTTATTATGTGGGGAATTATTATTATTTTTTGTCCAAACAGGATGCAGTTGTCCGGACTGTTAAATTACCCCCACTGTATTGTAGACGTAACAGGGTAATTAATTATTCCATAATTTCTGAAAAAATATGGATTATTTACTTATTGAATACAAAAGTGTTGAAAATACAACAGGATAGAATTAAGAATGCGTGGGCAGGATACCCACGCTTCGGGAAGTATACAGAAAACAGGGGGAAGTTAGGTCATTTCCCCCGGATAATCCGCAATTCCCGGATTCTTGCTCACCCCCAGTAATTTAGGATGATTAATTTTATCCAGTTTCAGGACATTATCCCTGCCCTTTTTAGCCAGGATATAATCA
>Ga0256831_1001548_pt1 | contig 12093 bp, 18 predicted proteins | sample 132544metaG_FD_189087 | JGI IMG/M metagenome (GOLD analysis project Ga0256831, IMG submission 189087) | Hydrothermal vent microbial communities from Lau Basin, Pacific Ocean - 132-544 | ecosystem: Environmental > Aquatic > Marine > Hydrothermal vents | place: Pacific Ocean: Lau Basin | collected... | reverse complement strand
AACTGGATCAGAACAATATACCAATGGATGGTAGACGCAGGAATAGAAGACATTGAGACACGCATATACGAACTAGCCGACTACATAGACCCAGACCTCACACGGGAGGAGAACGCCCGTATACTATATAATATGATATACAGGAATAATCCTAAGCACAACATGGAACAACTAAGCAATGATCTAGACTACTTAAGAGAACTTGACAGACAAGCCGAGGAATACTATAGGGAAGGATTAAAAAGGATGATGGAAGAGACCGCCGAAGAAGTAACAGAGAAAGAACCAACCATTACAAAAGAGCCAGAGCTAGACTTTATAGACGCATCAATCATATTCGAGGATAAACTACTTGAAGCCGGATTATCGCCCGAAGACTTGATATTTGAATTCAGAAAACTATGGGATGAGGGAAAAATACCAAAGACAAGGAAAGCCCTAGAGGAATGGTTAGACAAATTCATAAATGAACATAAGAAGATTGAAAACTTAGAGATCACCACGCCGAGAATCTCCACAGTTGAAATAAAAGGAATTCCAATTGAACTAGTAGAGAAGATAAAGAAGAGACAAGCAACATATCAAGAACTAGAACAATTCAGAAGACTAATGGACTTAAAGGATACATGTAGTTACCTATGGTTAAACACAGTTATCAACTATGATGATTTCAAGTATTGTCAGAAAACGTACTATGATGGTAAATACTCTAAGGCTAGGACTTTAACCTAAATATATACAGTAAACACATAATCATCAACTAGGTGAGTAGCCCAATGGCGGAGATCAACCCATCAAATCTAGAATATGATGAATCACAAGCATGGAGAGAAGCATGGGAACGTAGTAAAACAAAAATGCTTGGAAAACTAGCGAAGAAAAAACACGAATGGAAAGAGAGAGCTACAAGCGACGAGGCAGAGGTCAGATACGCCCTAAACGTAGTCGAAGCAGTCAAGGAGAGGAGAAGGAAGAAGAGACTTGAAGAAGTAAGCCCCGAGGAATGGTATAACCAAACCGTATCAGGAACACTTGAGAAGACGATTACAGAGGACGAGGTTAGGAAGTGGGATCAGAGATCAGCACCATATAGAGAATTCGTAAAACAGGCTAGTGAAATGTTAAAGTCTAAGGGATACAAGGGCAAGGAGCTACTCAAATTATGGGCAGAACTAGTAATTCCGAAACTTGAACAAGCAAAGGCTAACCCCGATCTACTACCAAGACTATTAGCACAGCTAAGAGAGGAAGTAAACAGATTACCACCGGCTCGGGAGAAAACTGTTAAACCAGAACAAATAACAATTAATTTAAGGTGATCTAAATGACTGAACTCAAGGGTCTAATAGGAATCCCCTCAATGGAGGAATTCGTAAAACATTTCAAAGAGGAATCACTACCGGTAACGGTAATCGTAACAGCTGATAAATCATACTACAAGCTAAACGAGAATGAAAGCTATTACACAAATATAACACAGAGAGCCGGAAAATACGCCAAGGGACTAATATATGGAATAGCAGGAGCCATCTCAATGTTGATCAAGCACAAAACAGTAAGGAAGACTGGAGCAATGCTAATAGGATACGGTATAGGAGAAGTTATTGACAAGCTCTTCATCAATAAACAATACGTTATCGTCAAGAAAACCGATACAGGATTAGAATTCGACCTAGAAGGATTTGACGCTAGCCAGAACTTCACAATATTCCTCAACGGATCACAAGTAGCAACAGGGACAACCGATGCCAATGGTTCAGCAACTATAAGCGTAAACGGAACAGTATCAATTGAAGCTACAGAAATAGCCGTAATATGTGGATCAACGACTTTCCACGGACGTATACCGTGGAACATAACGCCTAGTACAGCTTAAGCCCTAAAATGAATCCATTTTAAATTATAACCATTTTTTAACCACACAATTCTAAATGTCTTATCCTAAATTGATTAGTAGCAATTCTTAAATAATATAATGCACTACATTATAATATATGACAATACACGGGGTTGAGTATACGTGAAGAAATCAATTACTATAACTATTGATAAATCACTTCTAGCATTCGTAGAAGAACTATCTAAGCTAGCCGGACGATCGAGAAGTGAAATAATCGAATACACAATAAGGAAAACAATGAGATATACCCGGGACTGGGAAGAATTAATCGAGGCTAGCAAGAGAAGAATATACGACATTATAGATCGACAGATAGACGACATTATAAGACAGGCTATACTGGAGGGGAAACTTCATGGAGGAAAAAACTATTAGAAAAAATGGATACACGATCTACTACTATAGAGTGCCGGGAACAGGAGTATATGGTATAAAGGTTATTGGGGAACAATTAATTCTAAACATAGCATTACAGCATCTATACGCCGACTGGTATATTATGAAAATAGAAAAAGAACTATACAAAAACAATGGAACTAGGATACGACACATTACAACTATAGAATCTCAAAAACTACGCCGAAACTACGAATCACTAAAGAAAGCAGTAGACACAATACTCTCTTATGGGGTGAACGATAATTGACTTACAAATATTATTCATGGAGGATGTTCCTCGAAGATCTGAAAAGTTTTACCGACAAGAGGGGACACTATATTACTACGAGGGAGTTTATCAGATACGTTATATTAAAAAGGAAAGCGGAATGGATAAGTCCATTCACAATAATTAAACGATTACAAAGAGCAAGAAAAGAAGGATTATTGGTAGCGAGGTTTAACAGGAAGACCTTTACTTACTTATATATAGTGAACCGCTTAAAGTTAAGATATTTTTTAAGTAATAATTTAGGTTCTAAGTCTTCTAATCTATTAAGTTATGGGAGGTGATCATGCATGAGTAGTATCCAAGTCCCCATTAAGCCCCGTCCTAGGGAAAAAGTTATGGAAATCTATGTAGAAGGCAAATACATTACAGGATTCAGATATCTTGACAAAGGCGATCGAGTAGAATTGAGAAAAAGCATTCTAATGAAGCTGATACATAGAACGTTATTAACAGCACCGGGCAACTATAAGATTAAGATAATGGATCTTGAAGAGAACACGGTAAAAGGTGGTCAATGATGGTAAGATTATTCCAGATGGTATATATCGTCAGGGGTAAAGATGTTGAGTGGACGGAGCAGAGAACATTTATCATGAAAAGGGGAGACTACATAGAGATCATAAACAAGATAACTGAGATTCTTAATGATATTATTGATCGTGGATTGAAACTAGTAAAAGTAATCAGTAGTCAGATAGTAGAGAATTTAGACGAGACTCCTATAAAGGTTGATGTCAAGATCATAAAGGAGAACGAGGAACTATATCAGGGAATACTAGTAAGAATAAACTATCTCGAAGCATTGATCAAGAAGCCAGGGGATGATGGATATGCCTAGGTACAGGTGCAAAGTGATCGCGGAAATGGAGGATTACGACTGGGGATTTGCCGGTTATACAACGACTATTATCCATGTTGTAGTAGATGCTAGGGATATTGAAGAAGCACGGAAGAAAGCGGTAAAGGAAGCCTTGAAGGATACCCTACCAGGAGAAATAAACAACATAGAGGAAGTAGTCTGCCGGGTGATGACATGAACTATGATCAGCGATCATATAATTCTAAATTTCTGGAATATAGTGTTATACTTCTACAGCGGGTACATAACGATGCCATTTATCAAGTGATTCTTTTTTAACACTAATCTTCTTAATCTTCAAACCGTAGAACGACGGATGATGAAGATCGTATAATAGATTACTAATTACTCCTCTAATGTATTCTTCATCATTAATATTGGATTCTATTTCAATGATGACTCTGTATTTCAAAACTCTACACCCATGTACTATTTATGATCGATTCATATTATAATTTTTAGGATAATGAAATGAAGAAAGGAGGTTTAACCTTAACGATAGATGTAGGTTAGTTCATGGATTAAACGAAATATATACTGTAAACTCCTAATCATTTATAGGTGAGTGAAAACTTGACAGACTACTATATGCTAAACCCCAGATACTGGATAATAGGATATACTACAGGATTCGATCTATACTACTATACAACGACTGATAAAACATTAACAATAAGGCTAAGAGATGGTAATGGCGACATAGAAAAGGATGATGCGGGAAACAATATTGAATTATCATATAACGCAGTAGCAGGTATAAACGATATAAATCTAGCAGATTGGTTATCAGCGGCTAATAAATCATCATGGAATGAAGGAACTTACCTATTAGAGATAACAGATGGAACAACGACATTCTACGCAACATTCTTAATACTTAACGGAGCTGTTACTCTTACAGTTGATGAACCAGATAAAATAGAGAAGATAATAGTATACGATAACGTATCAACTATAATGATTGAATTACCGAAATCATCCACAGAAATACCTTCAAGTGATAGGTTTAGAACATTAGTATATCTACATAACGACACAACTAAAATGGGCAGGTTAATAGTGTACAATGGTATGGATGTTGAGATTGATACTAAATGGGTTAGATATGCTATAATGGAGGTTACAGTAAAGTTTAACAGTCTACAAGACATAGCAAGTTATCTTGCTAAACATGGATATGTCAGTAACCCACACCCAGATGTAGTCAATGCTATTGGTAAACTACTAAATTCTGATCCACAGAAGGTTGTTAATATTCTAGGATTATACGGAGTATTACCCTATATGAATTCAAGGATTCTTGACTACTTTATAGATACTGTAAACTATGAGATCAAGGCTAAACTACTCATAAGACTTGGATTTGGATGGAATGATCTAGCGGAAGCACTTAAATGGGCTTTAGGAGTAGGAGTAATAGTAGGAAGCATAGCGGTAGGCGTATCGGTAACAGTTGGAACATTTGGATTAGGAACGGCGATCGGGATAGGACTAGCGGCAGGAGGAATAACTTTCGGGTTAAAACTCCTATCGGGGAACAGTAGCGACAATAGTAACGGACAAGGAAGCGATATTAGTGATCTACACAACAATGTAGACAATACGGGACAGAAGGGTAAACAAAACATTCAAAACCAAGGTAACAACGCTCTAAATGATCTAGATAATCTACATAATAATGGAGAAATCACAGATAACGCATATAACATTTTAAAACAAGACATCCAGAACCTTGTCCAAGCATCAATTACAGCAATTGATGAAGTAATAGACGAAGCCCATAAATCAATTGATGAAGCATACAAGAGAGGAAAGAACGATGGCAGAAACGAAATGATCCCATGGACACTTGGAGCAGGACTAGGTGGAACAATAATAGGATTTATTATAGGGAAAAGGTGATCGGCATGGACGGGAACAGTATAATTGATCTAGTAACAACACTAGGACTAGCGAGTGGAATAGCAGTCTATCTTATAAAATGGTCCACGACAACGTTGAAAGAATCGATCGATGAATTAAAAGAAAGCGTTAAGGAGCTAAAACAGTCTGTTGATGAACTTAAAGATGAAATACTTCGGAGGAGATAAGCAATGGTATGGTATAAATATAAATTCAGAGACAACGGGTACATACCATATCAAATCTTCTATAGAGACCACTCAGCGTACTTGTTGCTTGCAGATGTGAACGATACAACAACTCCCAAGAAAGTTAAATGGATCGCAAAGATGAACTTCCAAGGAAAGTTCAGCATGAAGACACTTGATATATCATCATTATATAACATACCATACACGTACGGTCATCAATCAATCTACGCAAACTTATTCAGAGATGAAATACTATTTATATTGGGAAATGGAAATACAAGCGATGTACACGAAGTAGACAATCCGGCAGTTTACAGTATCGATCCAAGTCTCAATTCTAATCCAACGAAATTATTCGATATACCATTACCGACCGGATTCGCTAAATTCTACAATAGCTTATGTATATTGGGAATCGGTGATCATGTAATGCTTAGTATGGGAGGTCAAGCGTCAGACGGATCAGAGAAGGGTGCAATACTGTGGTGTGATAGATCGGGTAACTGTGATGAAAAAGTAAATTCAGGAAATACATACTACGAGATGTTACCGATATTCAAGGATGGAAAATTAAGAGGGATACTAGTCAGCGGACACCACAGCGATCCAAAATATTGTGAATATGATACTACTACACAGAACATGACATGTACAACGCCAAATGTACCGACTACTTTTACTCCGGTATTCCAGTATGATCCGATAAACCAGAGAATAATTGGACACGAGTATGGATCAAGTACCGGAGCAAAGCAATATATTTGGTATTATAAACTAGATGACGTTGTTAATAAAACTTGGAATTATGTGGACATTACTCCAAGTGGATCACTTCAATTTCCTAGTGGTGATACAGCCGATCTATCAACAGTTAATAAATCATCACTAAAGATCGTCTACGACATGGATAAAAGAGAATATATTGTTCTACTAGGAGTTGCAAGGGGAGGAATAACAACAGCAGTATTAAACGTCAAACTGGGTGATCTCTATAATAAAACAGGATACCAATATACTGTTTATGAAGGTGAAAGCGAGGGGATCTTCACATCCCCACGCGGAGCATCATTAGAAAGGAAAGGGGATCATTGGGAGCCGACCGTGTATAAAAGGTACGAGGTACATAAATCCGGAGAATGGAATAACTTATACTATCAAATAGATCCATTACCGCAAAAGCCAAAGAAGAGAAATCTACTACCTCTGATTATTCTTGGAGGATTATTCATTATATCAATAATTACAACAAGGAATCAATCATATTAAAAATATTACAAATTAAATAATATTTTTTAAGGGATTATTTTTAATATTCTATTAATAGGCGATAGTATGGGTAGTATTCTACAGCCTCAACTGGTTATGAAAATTCTAAGTAAATTTCGAGACCAGTACGGGGGGTCTTGGATTAATAAGCTTCTATGGTGGTTGCGTAGAGTATTATTCATGGTTAGATCATGGTTCTTCGACCTAGAATACTATACGGTTAAGAAGGAATGGCTAGACGAGTTCTTAGAATACTGGAGGAATAATATACTACAAAATTTACATGGACAGCCTGAAGTATTCGACTGCGACGACTTTAGCCGATGGTTTATCTTCAAGTTGAGGGAATACATTCATAACAAATATGGGGTATGGTATAATGCTAACGGGGAGGCATTAGGAATATTATATAAAGATTACCAAATACTGGGCGGGCACGCATGGGTTGTTGTTGTTGTTGATACTAGTGATGAACCGGCTAAGGTTATGTTCATAGAGCCACAAATAGGCGAATACCTAAACGATGATATGACTACTAGTGATGGATACATGTATAAGCTACAGGCAGTGATAATATAATCATCTTACGGTATGTTTAAAAACTAATAATCATATTATTTTTTCTAGGTGTTAAAATGCCTCCCAGACACTATAAGAGTATAACGATACACGAATCACTATATTGGGAACTGGAGAGGCTAAGGCGGATTCTACAGATGGGCAGTATACCCGATATAATCCGGTATCTGGTTCAGAATGCCGAGAAATACCTAAAAGAAGGAAAAGCATATCAAAAGGAAGACTAGGCGATCAAGCAATGGGTAAGAAGCCATTAAATGTACAGATTGACGAGGAACTTTATAACTTCATAAAACAGAAGGCAGAGGAAAAAGGAAGAAGCCTAAGGGAAATCATAGAAGAGCTTATCAAGGACTACAAGCAACCAAGACCCAAAACACTAGCAAAAGGAATAGTATTAGGGAAGGAACAACACGTAATACTAAAAGAAGAATCACAATGTGCATTATGTGGAAGAAAACTATACCCCGGTTATCATGTAGTGTTTTATGAAAACTTAGGACACGTATGTTTAAAATGCTATTATAGGAAAATGTATAACAAAGCACTAGCAGATAAATACCTCAAAGTAAAGGAGCTACAGGAAACAATCAAGCAGTTAAAGAAACGAGCCGACGAGTTAGCCCTAGAAGTTGAGAAGCTGGAGGCAGTTAAGAACATTGATGGAATAATATCGAGGATAGAACAAGTTGTAAGATCAATAGAGGACGCCAAAATGTACCCCAATCTATGGAATGAGAAATATGAGGAACTAATGGACACACTCCTAGAAATCGAGGAAATGCTATTGGGAATGATATGGGTTTATTACCATCAACTGAAGGAGCTAGGGATCAAATTTGACCGATATAATGTGAAGCGGAAAATCAAGGAAATAGAATACAGGATAAACAAGCTCAACCCAGAACTGACACCCTAATATTAATATATTTTTATGCTTATTAATCAATTAGAGGCTATAAGGGTGTCAATATGCCCAGATTCAAGAAATTCCAGAGTCCCGAAGTTCTAAAATTGATCGACTATATAAAGAAGCACCCGCCTAGTCCCAGAGCTAGAGCATTAAGGAAAGTATATGAGAACTTCGTAGAAATACTCAAGGATATATGTGTAGACTTACCAGCAGATGTAATAGCGAAAAAATACGGAGTAGGAGAAAGAAGCCTATGGAGATTCTTCAAAAACTACAACCACACAAAGGAAACCCTAAGAGAACTATGCATGACAGAAGAGAGATATAGAAACATGACCGAAACCGAGAGAACAAGAGAACAAGAGATACGAGCCGAGGCACCTCCAAGCGATATAGACACACTAGAAATATACATACCATGGATAAAAGAATTACAAATAACAGAAAGCACGAGGACAAAATACGAAAACGTTATTCTCGAGCTATGTCAATTCACAGAGAAACCCCCACACAAAATAACAGAAGAAGACATCAAGGAATTCATAAACTACAAACTCATAGAATGGAAGGAAAAGAAAGACCTAGATATAACAAAGCAAAGTATCAGAGCAAGATTCAGCGGAGAAATAATAACCCCATTAAGAGTATTCTCGAAATTCATGGGATTAAGAATAACGCCAATATTAAGGACAACCGAGTATACAAGCCCATATCGATCGGTAAGGATTAAAGTAGATGAACGATATTGTATATTAAAATATATAGCTGATCACTACCCCGAAGACTACGACTATCTTAAGGGGATACTATTCTTACTATACTACAACGGACACCGAGCAAGCGAATTAACACGTATTCAATACGAGATTCAAGAACACTATATACTAGTGAAAACATGGGGTAAGAAAGGATTAGAATACGAGAAAGTTCTACCAATATACGTTTACGACGAGGTTAGAGAAGTCTTAGAGAACCCGCCATCTAAATATCAATTAGACACTATAAGAAGGAAATTCAAAGAGGCTTACAGAAAATGCTTGAAGAAAGGTACAGTAACTTATAACTATGCATTAAAAATTAGATCATTACATGTGTGGAGACACACCGCATGTAATGATCTTATAGATTATACCGATTATAATATAGGAATAATTATGAGAACACTAGGATGGAAGAACCCCAAGATGATTGTGCAAGTATATGGAGAAATGACGATAAGCCAGCTAGCCCGTTATTTTGGATGGGTTAGATCACCTAGAACCCAATTTGACTACGTATATAATAAATATGTATTTGACCGAGCCGGCAACCTAATTGACATTAAGAATTATCTTGATGATCTATTCGAGGAACACCTAATCGGAAAGAAATATTATCAAGCTGTAAAGCATAACACAAAGACACTAGTAACTGAGTTCTTAATAAGCATAGGTAAAGAGAAGGAAGCGGAGAAAATAGAGGGGTAAAACTGTGAAATACAAAATAACATACTATAGATACTATGATAACTACTATATACAAATAGACGGAGGAGAATATCAAGGATACATAGCAGTATCGCACTCACAAACATATACACTAGTAAAAAAAGGACATAACCGAAAAGATCACTACAGAACAATAAGAATAGAATCCCAAATATTCGGAAAAGCCCACCAAAAAATAAAGAACCAAATAAAACAACTATTCAAAAACCATGGTGATACAGGACGAACGAGATTATTCTACTCTACATAATTTTTTTAGGAACAATAATACCCCTAATTCTAATACAAATAATAGATCACATATCAAAGAAAGATCAAAATAAAAAACCCTAATATAAATAAAAGACACCTAATAATAGAGTGTCAGTTTTAATTTTTCATCACAATTAAATAATACGGCTATAATTAACCACGGAGTATATCATGGTAAGGCTAACTGGCACTCCCCCCATGAAGTCTACTATTTAGCTAAATAGTAGGTACGATGAAAATTAAATGAAATTGGCACTTTTTACATTGCCAATACGGTGCCAGATCAACGCTTCATATACCGTAAGTTATTCTTCATTACTACCAATTCGTTTTGATAATTACTACTAAACCGTTTTGATAATTACTACAATTGTCAGTATTTATTACTACAAGTTATTATACCGTATATAATTTTTTAATCAAGCGTTCAGCGAAAATTTTGTAAAATTTAAGATGCTCTGATCTGTTTCTGACACTCTTATTGTACAAAAAAAAGTTATTTTGTCTAGAAAAGGTGGATTTGTATTACTCTTGTGGTATAAGATCTACTAGTCCTAGTTTTTGTAGTAATCCTAATAGTAAATATGTTAGTAGTTCATTGTTTCCTTCTTCTTCTTTTTCAGATTCTTCTTTTGGTTTTGCTAGTGATTCCTTGATCTCTGTCTGGGTTAGTCCTAGTCTCTTAAGGGCGTCTACCAATTCGCGGGTGCTTTGTATCTGTTCGGCTAGTGCTGTTACGCTACTTTTTGCTAACATCTTGTTTATCTTCTCCTGTATCCCTATGAATCTATCCAATAATACTAGTGTCGCTAGTATTTGATCCCCCCTAATGCTTCGTAGATCAACCAATTTCCCTTGGGCATACATCTCTAGTGCTTCTAGTATAACCTCTTTCTGGTTTTTTCCTAGAGTCTCGGCTAGAGTCTCCAGCATTTCGGCTTGTTCCGGTGATAAGATCATTGTGAATTTCTTTCCTTTCCTTCCGGCTTCCTCGTAACTCATGCTTTATCCCTCGCTTAGAAGTTTGCTATATCTTTACCCTGTAGTCTAAGCTTTATTCTGCTTAGCTTTTTCATCTTCTCTTTTAGTTCCTTGTTTACTGGTACTTTGATCTTTCCTTCTTTCAGTAGTCCTTTTAAGAAGTTGTTTAACATCGGCATAACGGTTTTTATCTGTTCCTCGTTTATGCCTTTCAGCTTGATCCCTATCATTATAAGGTATTCTTCTTCTCCGGTTTCTTCGTCTACTCCGATTTTCTGGTATTCTATATCGTGGTCTACATAGTGTTGCTTGATGGTCTTCAAGAACCCGAATATTTTGTCTAATACCATACTTATCACTCTCCGACACTATAATATAACGTATCACAACTATATAAGTATCAACCGTATAGAAACAACATTTATGTACAACGAAATAGGAATGGGGGGTAACCCCCCAACCGGGATCCTATTCTATTTTCATAATATATCAAGATCACCAAGGGAGAGGAGAGGAATAATATACAGTAAAAGCCTAGACTATCATAGGTGAGAAGATGACAAGGCAGGAAGTCTTAGACACATTAAAAGAAGCAATCAATAGAGCCGATGAGAAAGTAAAGGAGAGGATAAACAAGGATGACGTAATACCCTATCTGGAGGAAGTAGCAGAGGATAAGATGATCGGAGACGAAGCATTTTACTACATCATAATGGGAATAGCATGGGAATACCAAATACCCTTAAAGCCTAGAGAAGTGAAAAAGATCAGAGACTTATTGGATATTCCACCACCAGCTGAATAACCCATTACGGCGATCTACAATGGTACACATGAGGCAACTACCAGAGTACATCAAGGAACTAGCAAGAGAGATATTCCACAGATACAAGGGAAGGAAAATAACACTAGACCCCAAGGGAAAACCCAACCCTATAAGCGTATTCAACTGGATCAGAACAATATACCAATGGATGGTAGACGCAGGAATAGAAGACATTGAGACACGCATATACGAACTAGCCGACTACATAGACCCAGACCTCACACGGGAGGAGAACGCCCGTATACTATCTAATATGATATACAGGAA
>Ga0256831_1001547_pt1 | contig 12101 bp, 14 predicted proteins | sample 132544metaG_FD_189087 | JGI IMG/M metagenome (GOLD analysis project Ga0256831, IMG submission 189087) | Hydrothermal vent microbial communities from Lau Basin, Pacific Ocean - 132-544 | ecosystem: Environmental > Aquatic > Marine > Hydrothermal vents | place: Pacific Ocean: Lau Basin | collected... | reverse complement strand
GCCTTTGCTCCCGGAACAGGAACTCCGGAACCCCCCGGAGCATCTCCGGTTGAATTCTTTGACTTCATCTATAAATTACCAGCCGTCAACGTAGTGGGTTTTGACGTTGTTGAAGTTTCACCCCCTTACGACCTCAGCGGTACTACCCAGATGCTGGCGGCAAAGATTGTAAGGGAGCTCTTAATAAAGTTCTGGGGGTAGGAATGGTCTACTTTACCGAGTACTACAGCGGTGAGGGGATGGAGCTCTCCGGAACAGGCCTAACCGTAAAGTTGAAATCTGCCATCAGGAAAAGGACGCCGTACCAGGAGCTCCTCCTTCTTGAAACCGAAGACTGGGGGAAAATGCTGGTCTTAGATGGAGCCATTCAGACTACAGAAAGGGACGAGTTCATCTACCACGAGATGATAGTCCACCCTGCAGCCTTTACCTTTACCCGTCAGATTGAGAAAGTTCTGGTCATTGGTGGTGGAGATGGTGGAACCGTTAGAGAAGTTCTAAAACACGAGCCCAAACAGATTGATATGGTTGAGATAGACAGAGACGTTGTTGAGTTTGCAAAAGAGTACCTGCCTTCAATTTCCTGCGGACTTAAAGACGAAAGGGTTAACCTCGTATTTGGAGACGGAAGGGAGTTTGTAAAGGATAAAGAGGGTGTTTACGACCTTATAATCGTTGACTGTTCTGACCCTGTCGGTCCTTCAAAAGTCCTCTACGAGGAGAGCTTTTACAGAGACGCCGCCAGGGCTTTAAAACCCGATGGAATCTTTGTTACCCAGTCTGAATCTCCCTTCGCCCAGAGGAAGGTTCACATTCAGGTTGTGGAGGAGCTCTCCAAAGTGTTCAAAATCGTTCGTCCCTACCTTGCCTTTATTCCCACCTACCCTTCTGGAATGTGGAGCTTTACAATAGCCTCAAACAGATTAGACCCTTTGGGAGCCGCTCCCTCTGCTTTAGGAAAGCTCTACAGGGAGTTTGTTGAGAAGAACGGAGAGCTTAAGTACTACAACCCGGAAGTTCACTACGGAGCCTTTGCAATACCAAACTTTGTATACAGGGAGGAGTAGAAATGGAAATACTTGAGCAGATTGCAAGGGAAGCCGAGGCCAACACACAGGTTCCCGCCTACCCCAGAAGCGTAGAGAAGGTTATTGCAGCTGTTATGTCCTCTCCAAGCTTCTGGAAAATTGTTGACCTCTCAGACGAGCCACTTCCCCTCGTTGCTGAAATTCTCAAGCTTCTCAACAAGCACGACCTTGTTGCCTTTGAGGGAACCCAGATACTCCTTACAGAGGCCGGAGCTGAGCTTGCTAAAAAGCTTGGAGTTGAACCTTTTGTATCCCACAGGTGCCCAACCTGTAAGGGAAGGGGAGTTGTTATTGATGACTCTTTAAAACCTGCCTTTGAAAAGTTCTTAAAGATTCAGGAGAACAGACCCCCTGCCATTCACCAGTACGACCAGGGTTACGTTACTCCTGAAAACACCTTTGCAAGGGTTGCCCTTGCCGACGACAGGGGAGACCTGAGGGGTAAAAAAGTTGTGGTTCTTGGAGATGACGACCTTATGAGTATTGCTCTCGCTTTAACGGGTCTTCCTGCTAAAGTAACCATCCTTGAGATTGACGAAAGGCTTGTAAACTTCATCAAGGAAGTTTCCGATGAGTACAACCTGAACATAGATGCCAGAGTCCACGACCTCCGCCAGCCCCTTCCTGAAGACGTTGTTGGAGCTTACGATACCTTCTTCACAGATCCACCTGAAACGGTTGAAGCGATAAAGGCCTTTGTGGGAAGGGGAGTTGCAACACTTAAAGGTCCGAGGTGTGCCGGTTACTTTGGAGTTACCCGCAGGGAGTCTTCCCTTGACAAGTGGAGAAGAATTCAGGAAGTTCTCATAAACATGGGTCTTGTTATCACAGACCTTCTCCACAACTTTAACGAGTACGTCAACTGGGACTACTACGAGGAGATGAGGGGCTGGCAGCTTACCCCTGTTAAGGAACCTCCCAAGGAGATCTGGTACAGGTCAACCCAGTTCAGGGTTGAAACGGTTAGAGGGTTCAAAGGCTTCAACGAGCCCATCGTTGGAGATATCTACAACGACGCAGAGAGCTCCACAACCTAAACCTACCCGGCGGGCTTCCTGCCCGCCTTCTCTATCATCCAATTAAACAGCTTAACAACAAAAGGTCCTACAAGGTTTTGAACAACGCTGTAGAAAATGGCCGGGAGGGCAGAGAGAGCTCCCCAGTGAGAAACTGCCAGAACCGTTGCAAGTCCTGAGTTTTGCATTGCCGTTTCAATAGAAATCGTTATCCTTTCAACCTTCGGAACGCCCAAAAACCGGGGAATGACGTATCCTAACCAGAAACCGAAGAGCAGGTGAAACAAGGAACCTAAGAATAAAAGCTCAAAGGTTTTAAACGGTAGAGAGAGAAGCTTATCCCTTCCGGCTGAAACGACAAAACCGACAATTAGAACAACAGCAACCGTTGAGTAAGCAGGGAGATAAGGCTTTATTTTCTCAATCCTTTCACTGAACTTGCTGTTTATCCAGATTCCTAAAATAACAGGAATTAAGGTTATTTGAACCATATCTATGAACAGTTTTATAGCTTCAACTTTAACAACTTTTCCGGCAAGTATTTTTGTGAGGATGGGAGTAAGGAGAGGAGAAATAACCGTATTTATACCTGAAAGTGCTAATGATAGGGCAAGGTTTGCCCCTGCTAAGAAGTTGTAAACGTTTGAGACAACCCCTGTGGGGCAGGAGCCTGTTAATACCTGGCCGGCTATGAAAACTTCTGGAAGACCTCTGTACAACCATAGGGCAATGGCCCAACCTAAGAGGGGCATTACGGAGTATTGGGTTATTAAGCCTATAAGAACAATTTTTGTTCTTTTAACTATTTTCTTAAAGTCTTCAAACTTAAGGGTTAGACCCATTGAGAGGATAACAGAACCGAGAAGAGGTTTGATAATTGGTTTAAGCGGAAGAAATGCCTCTGGAAATTTTATGGATAGAGGAGCAATTATTAGAACCCAGAGCCACAAAAAGTTGGCTATCAAGCTTTTCCCTCCTTCTGTTTATTCCTATTCTACTTAAAACTTGCTCTTATTGATACTGTTGTATTAAACGTTAGTTTTAGTTAAACTTCACTTTAGCCGAAACTTTATCCGGTTGTAAGGAGATGAGATGGTTAAGTTCCGATATCTTTTTTCCCTGATTGCTCTCTTTGGAATGATGAGTCAGCATTCAATATCGGCCGAAATGCCCATAGGCGGAGAAGTTCCACAGATGTCTCTGCCATCTTCAAGTTCTCCTTCAGAATCTGGAGTTCCCCAGGGTGGATTTCCCGTCTGGACACCTTGTAAGGGGTGTCAACACGTTTGGTATTTAACCTGCAGAAATCCAGGGAAAAAGGGCTGTATTGTTGATGGTAAGGAGATTTCCTGGGAAGAGTTTGTTAAGAGGGTAAATAGAAGGGCAAGAGTTGTAAGTGTTGAGAAACTGAGAAATGGAACTGTAATTGTCTGGTTTAAATGGTAGTTTTATTGGTGGAGGTGGCGGGATTCGAACCCGCGTCCGGAGATGCGGCCCAGGTAGCTTCTACAGGCTTAGCCTGTGTTTTTCCATCTCGCTCCGGGGTTAGCCCACAGGCAGGCGCCCCGGAGCCAGCCCTCTCAGTTCTCGGGAGCTCCCCCGAGGGCGAGGGGAGCTCCCCAGCCCGCCTCTCTGTCGCCCTACCCGGAGCCGACGGGCGGAGCTCCGGGGGACGTCGCTGCGCTTAGTTAGGCAGCGAGAGCAAGTTCTTCGTTGGCAACTATCTTGGGTGCCTTTTTTACGAGGTTGGCTCCTCGGCCTGCCGCTACCTGAACCTCTGCATCCCCGTCGAAACCGGTCACCCCCATATTCATCTGTCGTTTAATAAATATAGACAGGCACAAAATTTGTGCAAGAGCCGAAAATCTTTGGTTTTTAAAGTTTAAACAGCCACTCTTTCCAGTTTTTTCCTATTTTCCCTTTTCGTCTGTACCGCTCCATCAGTTTGGGGCAGGGGCAGCTCCTCTCGTATCGGTTCAGCTTCTCAGAAACCCTTAAAACGATTTCCGGAAAGAGAGAAACCGCCCTTTCAACCTTTTCCTTCTCCTTTTCTTTTAGCATCCCTTCAAAAAGAACTCCCTCTTTAAAGGAGCTCTCCTTTATCCCTTCGGCGTAGTTTGTAACATAGCAGAGAGCTCCGTAACACATCTCAAGTTCCCTTGATAGAAACACCTCTGGAACCAAGGTCATTCCAACTAAATCGGCCCCAGCCTTTTTAAGCATTCCAATTTCAGCCCTCGTCTCAAGCCTCGGCCCCTCTGTGCAGGCGTAAACTCCGCCGTTGTGGTAGCTCACCTTTAACTCACTTAACGAGTTTAAGAGGGCTTTTCTGACGCCGGGGCAGAAGAGGGGGCTCTGCCTTACAAAACCCAGTCCACCGTTCTCAAAGAAGGTCTCTTTTCTCTGTTTTGTAAAGTCTAAAACGTCGTCTGGAACCACAAAATCTCCCGGTCTGAATGCCTCTCTCAATGACCCGGGTCCCGTCCAGGAGACGATTACCTCTGCTCCAAGCTCCTTCGCTCCGTAAATGTTTGCCCTGTAGTTGACAAAAGGTGCAGTAACATCGTAGTCCTTTTCACCGTGACGGGAAAGGAAAAAATACTCAAAACCGTTGGGGTGCTTGATTCTGTAGATCGGGTTTGAGAGGCCGTAAGGGGTATCAAGTCTTTTAACCTGTAGAACTTTCCCGAACTTCTCTTTTTCCAGCGTGTAGGCTCCGCTTCCTCCGATTATCAGAACCTTAGCCACGGTTTCTCCTTATTTCTGGAGGGGTTATCCTGTGAAGCTTAAACCTCTCTTTTGCAAGCTCCTCAATCCAGTCAATCTTCTGAAACCTCTGAACGAACGGGTCTATTGATATTCCACCCCTGGGGTTAAACTCCCCGTAAACCTCTATATAGTAGGGTTCAAGGAGTTTAAAGAGGTCGTCTGCTATCTGGTTAACGGTATCCTCGTGGAATCCTCTGGCATTTCTAAAAGAGAACAGGTAAAGCTTTAACGATTTACTCTCAACTAACCACTTATCGGGAATGTACTGGATGTAAATGGTTGCAAAGTCGGGCTGACCGGTTATGGGGCACAGTGTTGTAAACTCGGGGCAGTTAAAGGAAACCCAGTAAATCCTATCTGGAAATTTGTTGGGGAACTTTTCCAGAACCTCAGGGTTGTATTCAAAAGTATACTCTGTTTTCTTTCCAAGTTTTGAGACTGTTCCAAAATCTTTTCTGTTCAAGAGGCACTCCCTTAGAGTTTTAGGAATTTTACTAATAGTCGTTTGATGAATCATGATTCAGAATTTGGAAAGAGGGGGCAGCTTAGGTGCTGCCCCTTTCTCCATAAAGGGGAGGGAGGGGGAAAAGGGGGGATTATGACAACAATCCACCCTAATAAGCAATTATAAGGTAAATTGGCGTCCCCAGGGGGATTCGAACCCCCGTCGCCGGCGTGAAAGGCCGGTGTCCTAGGCCGGGCTAGACGATGGGGACGCTTACGTGTGGAAGGAAATATAGTCTTTCAGTAGAGTTGTGTCAACCTGTTTAAGGACTATATTGGTTGAGAGAGAAAAGGGAGGGAAACTATGGAACAGTTGGTTGTTCTTTACGATAACAGAGCTATAGAGGGATTCAGGGCCGATTGGGGATTTTCCCTTCTGATAGAGCTTGAGGAGGGGTCTATTCTCTTTGATACAGGAGCGAAGCCGGAAGTTCTGAAACACAACATGGAAGCTGCCGACGTTGACCCGGCCTCTATAGACCGCATCTTCATCTCCCACAACCACTGGGACCACGTTGGGGGGCTTCCCTACATCCTTCAGTCAAACAGTGAGTTTGAGCTTTACATTCCTGAAACAGACTGTTTTAAGGTGGAGGAGGAGCTCCCCGAATCTGTGGTCTGTGTTCCCGTTTCGGCTCCAACCTACATCTCAGAGAGAGCTCTCTCCACCGGCGTTATGCCCACAGGAATGGAGGAACCGGCAGAGGAGCAGGCTTTAATTCTCTTTTCAGAGATGGGACCTGTTCTTATAACTGGCTGTTCCCATCCCGGTATTGTTGATATAGCGCGAAAGGCGGTTTCGCTCACCGGTGAAGAGCTCTTCCTCACAATTGGAGGTTTTCACCTCTACAGAGCTACAGATGAAGAGATTAGAGAGGTTTCGGAAGAGCTTAAGAAGTTCACCCGATTTGTTGCTCCCTGCCACTGTACCGGAGAGAGGGGAATTGAGATATTCAGAGAGACCTGGAAAGACCGTTTTGTAGAGGCCATGGCGGGAGTTGAAATCCCCTTAACGGAGGAGTAGATGTTTGATGCCCTTGCAGAGAGGATACAGTCAACCTTAGAGAAGATTGGAAGAAAGGGAAGGATTGATGAAGAGACCCTTCAGAAGGGTTTAAGGGAGATAAAGCTTGCCCTTTTAGAAGCCGACGTTAACTATAAAGTGGTTTCTCAGTTCATAAAAGACATTAAAGAGAAGGCTTTAGGGGCTGAAGTTGTTAAAGGGGTTAACCCGGCCCAGCAGCTTGTGAAGATAGTTTACGACGAACTTGTTGAAGCCTTAGGAGGGGAAGAGGCTAAGCTCAACCTTAAGAGTAAGCCTGCTGTAATACTCCTTATCGGTCTTCAGGGTTCCGGTAAAACGACAACTGCGGCAAAGCTTGCAAACTACCTGAAAAAGCAGGGAAAAAAGGTTCTCCTCACCTCTGCCGACGTTTACAGACCTGCTGCTATGCTCCAGCTTAAGAAACTCGGAGATAAGATAGGCGTTCCCGTCTTCCTTGAAGAGGGAGAGAAAGACGCTGTAAAAATAGCAAAAGACGCCCTTAAAAAGGCGAAAGAAGAAGGGTACGACGTTCTAATCATAGACACCGCCGGAAGGCTCCACATAGATGAGGAGCTCCTTGACGAAGCCCGTCGGATAAGGGAAGCCACAAGCCCCGATGAGGTTCTCTTTGTAATAGACGCAATGACCGGCCAGGAGGCCGTAAACATAGCTAAAGCCTTCAACGAAGCAGTTGGAATGACGGGAACCGTTCTTACAAAGATGGACTCAGACTCAAGGGGCGGTGTAGCTCTCTCTGTTAAAGGCGTTACCGGAAAGCCCATAAAGTTTGCCGGTGTTGGGGAGAAGATAGAGGATTTCCAGCCCTTCTACCCCGATAGAGTCGCCTCAAGAATTTTAGGAATGGGAGACGTTGTCTCATTGGTTGAGAAGGCCCAGCAGGTGATAGACGAAAGGGAAGCCCTTTCAATGCAGGAGAAACTCCTCTCTGGCGAGTTTACACTTGAAGACTTCCGCCAGCAGCTTAAGATGATTCAGAGACTTGGCCCCATTCAGCAGATTATCAGAATGATTCCCGGCCTTGGAAGCCAGAAGGTTCTGAAACAGCTCCAGGACGTTATAGACGATAAGAAGCTCAAAAGGATAGAAGCCATAATCAACTCAATGACACCTGAAGAGAGGAGAAACCACGCCATAATAAACGCAAGCAGGAAGAGGAGAATTGCAAAGGGTAGCGGAACTTCTGTAAAAGAGGTTGACGCCCTTATAAAACAGTTCGTTCAGATGAAAATGGCGATGAAACAGATGAGGAAGATGCAGAAGAAGATGGCAAAGAAAGGAGGGCGGTTCCCGTTTCCCTTCATTTAGAGGTTGAAGAAGTCCCTTTTTGGACTAAAATTAGAGCGCAAAACTTCAGGTAGGAGGAGTGCCTTGGTTAAGATAAGGCTGAAGAAGATGGGAAGGAAGAAGCTTCCTGTATACAAAATAGTTGTTGCAGAGGCCATGTCTAAGAGAGATGGAAAGGCTGTTGATATCCTTGGAACCTACAACCCCAAGTCTAAAGAGCTTCAGTTGGATGTGGAGAAAGTAAAGGAGTGGCTCTCAAAGGGTGCTGAGCCTACACCGAGGGTGGCTTCACTTATCAAGAGAGCTCTACAGTAAGGAGGTGAGAGATGTCTGCACTGAAGGAGATCGTTGAGTGCGTTGCAAAAAGGCTTGTTGACAATCCAGACGCTGTTTCTGTAAACGAGACTGTTGGAGAAAGAACCGTTGTTATTGAACTTAAGGTTGCTCCAAGCGATTTAGGTAAGGTTATCGGAAAGCAGGGAAGAACTGCAAAGGCTTTAAGAACTATTCTCTCTGCTGCTGCTGCAAAGCAGGGTAAAAAGGCTGTTCTTGAGATAATAGAGTAGCGGCCCGGCCGCTACTCTTCTGTATCTTTTAAGCCTGTGATTAACTTGTTGAATACCTCGTCTGATGAGCTGTCTTTCTCAATAAAGAAGTAGCTAAGCTTAAAGTTGATAAGAACGTTTCGGCTACTGTAGGTTTTCGCCTTTAAGTTCAAGAGCATAAATTTAAGTCTCTGTTCAACTGCTTCAATGTCGTTTTTGTTTTTCAGAGGAAAAATTATCCCAATTATTTCGTCATCTATCTTGAACAGTAAGTCGCTGGGTCTTACGTGTCTATCTATGTAAGTGGCTATGTAGTTCACTATTGAGTGTTTGTCATTTGGGTCAATCTCCCCCACAACAGAGATTTTTATTCCAACGCAGGCCAGTGTTTCCTCACCTGCAAACTTCATTCTGTCAATTAATCTCTGTATCCTCTCTTTAACAAATTTGGCTTTAGGAATAAAGGATTCTTTGTCTATGAGGCTCCTGTAATCTTCCAACTCTCTCTCAAGGAGCTCTAAAACATACTCTATACTTTCAAGTTCCTGGATGCTTTCCTTTATGAGCTTTAAGGATTCTTTAATTTTCTCAATTCCTAAACTCTCTTTTATTCCCAATTCCCCACTCCAAAAGGTTATTTCCTAAAAATTGTATCTCTATCTGGAACTTTTGCCCAGTCTTCAAGGAATCTTTCAATTCCTATGTCTGTTAACGGATGTTTCGCCAGCTGTTTTATCACCTTGAAGGGGATTGTTGCGATGTCTGCTCCTATGAGTGCAGCCTGTAGTACGTGCTGGGGATGTCTTACGCTTGCAACGATTATCTCAGTTTCAAAGCCGTAGTTTTCGTATATCTGAACAACCTGGGAAATGAGCTCCATTCCGTCGTGCCCTATGTCGTCAAGTCTTCCGACAAACGGAGATACGTAGGTTGCTCCTGCTTTTGCAGCAAGAAGTGCCTGTAGCGGGGAGAAGACAAGAGTTACGTTTGTCTTTATTCCTTCAGAAGAGAGGATTTTTACGGCCTTAAGCCCTTCTGTCGTCATTGGGATTTTAATTACTACGTTGTCGCCAAACTTTGCAAGCTGCCTTGCCTCGTCTACCATTCCCTGGGTATCAAGACTTACAACTTCAAGGCTTACAGGCCCTGGAACGGTCTCTACTATCTCTTTAGCTACTTCAAGAAAAGGCCTTCCGGTTTTTGAAACGAGGGTTGGATTTGTCGTTACTCCGTCTATCAGTCCCATTTCCATTGCTGCTTTTATCTCGTTTATATCTGCTGTGTCAATAAAGAATTTCATCTTAACCTCCTAATGCCATATTTTGAACGAGCTGTAGTTTAAAGAGCCGTTTTTTGCCTGGTAGATAAGCGCAGATAACAGAAGAAGTATAACAAAGAGCTCCCCTAATTTTCCGGTTTTAATCAATTTCAAGCTCAGCCGGGGGTAGTATTTTGTTTTGTACGGTATTCCCAGAGGAGTAAGTATATCTAACAGGAGGTGTGATGCGTAGCCTACGGTGAAGGATAGGAGAAAAACCCCAACTGTTCTGTTAACCAGATCTTTTAAGACTATTGAACATAAGAAGAGAACAACTACCAATGCTGGGTGGTGGGTTATTCCCCTGTGGGCGTTGAATAGAGTTCTTTTTGGGGGAAAAGGAAGCCCTTTTTTCAGGTCAACATCGGGGAATATTGAACCTAAAGCTGCAGGTATTATCGGTAGCTTTAAGTATGAAGCCAGAACTATGCCTGCCAGTATGTGGGTTCCTGCCGTCATCCTATCAGTTCCCTGATGAAGGGGTTGTGGTGGAGCTCCCTTTCCAGGTTTGTCGTTTCTCCGTGGCCCGAGATTATGGTTGCTGAGTGGTCAACTTCTTTCAGAACTTTGAAAATAGACTGTTTTAGCTCCGGAAAGTTGCTCATGGGAAGGTCGTACCTCCCTATGCTGTCCTTAAATATCAGGTCTCCAACAAAGGCTACTTTCCCTTCAAGGGAGTAGAGGACGATGCTTCCCGGTGAGTGGCCCGGCGTGTGGAGAACTTTAAAGGTGTAGTTTCCAAGTTTTACGGTATCGCCCTCTTTTACGGTTCTGTCTGGCTGGGGTGAGTACTCGGCTCCCGCAAGCTGGCCTATTTCGTTCTCAACCCAGAAGTTGAGGTTTTCTGCAGCCTTTGGGTGCATCAGGAGTTCTGCTTCGGGAAAGGTAAGCTTTGCCCAGGCGTTTGCTGCAATGTGGTCGGGGTGTTCGTGTGTATTAATTATGTATTTAACGGTTAGCTCTCTTCTATCAACTTCGTCTTGAGCTTTTTCAACAGCCTCTTTGCTTCCCGGGTCAATCAGAGCTGCCTCTTTTGTTTTCTCGTCCCACACAAGGATTGTGTTAACTACGAAGGGTCCGTTGGGGAAAATTCTGACCTCCATTACTCTCCCTCTAAAACGATAAAGTCGGCGATTTCCTCTAAATCTATGTACTCGTTTGCCGCCTGGATAATCTCCTTTGCCGTTATACTTTTGAAGGATATTACTTCTACCTTTATTCCCTTTGCTTTTAGAAAGTTTATCAGGTCTACAAAGTCTCCGTCTCCACTCATTAGAACGACAATATCAACTTTTCTACTCTCTGCCATTGCTATTGCATCTATGGCTATTCCCATGTCCCAGTCGGCTTTATACTCAACTCTGTCCCAGTTGTAGAACTTCTTTGGTTCTTTCAGTTTTACCTCGTACCCTATGCTTTTAAGGACGTGGATAAAGCTGTCCTGGTTGACCCGTTCAAGGTCTACAAGATAGGCAATAGCCCTGTAGAGGCTTCTTCCCCTAACACCGATCTTTAAAAGATTTTTGAAGTCAATTTTCTTCTTCAGCGTGTTTTTTGCTCCGTAGTAGAGGTTCTGCATGTCAACTAAAACGGCAACGGTGAGGTGTTCTTTGTTTCTGTCTCTCTCAAGGAGCTCCCTGGCCTTCAACTTTTCCTCCAATGTCGCAGGTGTACCTGTTCCAGACTGCAAGGGGTGGTTCACAGTAAGGGTTTTCCTTCAGTTTCTTCAGGAATTTGTTGAGGTCTTCTTCCGTTATCAGTTTCATCCCTATGCCGTAGGCCGAAAGGGCGTAGATTACACCTTTACCCAGAGGAAGGTTGTTTATGGCAATACAATCAACGCCTTTTCTGGCCAGGAATTCAACTAACTCTATACACTTCCCAAACTTTAACTCTTTTGCAGGGTTTTTTATTTTTTCAACCGTTTTAAATTCCCCGTTTTCCTGTTTTAGCAGGAGTATTTCGGGACACTCAGCAAATCTGTCGCACACCCTGTTTCCGTTTACCGGAATGGCGTAGAGCTCTGCCTTCTTCTCTTCGGGCTCAAAGTGAATTATGAGTTTTTCTATAAATGGAATTTCTCTTTTTACTACAGCCTCTACTTCGTGAACTATGTTGTGGGCCTTTTCAAGGTCGTTTGTTGCAACTGTTACCTCTGCCTCTATAAACTTGTAGCTGCCGGAGCTCCTTCCCGTAACGCTCTTCACTTCTGCAACGAGGGGGTGGGATTTGAGGAGCTCCCTTATCCTGTCCAGCGTCTCTTTATCTATTGAGGCATCCAAGAGAACTTTTAGGGCCTCAACCATTATCTCGTAGCCGGCGTGGAAGATGAAGAGAACGATTATGAGGACGGCTAATTTTTCCAGTATCGGGTAGCCGAAGTAGTTTCCGATTATACCTACGAGAACCACAATTGCCGAGAACATGTCTGTTTTTATGTGTTCTGAGTCTGCTATGAGGCTGGGTGAGTGGAGCTCCTCTCCCTTCTTCCTCTCAAACCGGGAAAAGAGG
>Ga0256831_1001546_pt1 | contig 12105 bp, 11 predicted proteins | sample 132544metaG_FD_189087 | JGI IMG/M metagenome (GOLD analysis project Ga0256831, IMG submission 189087) | Hydrothermal vent microbial communities from Lau Basin, Pacific Ocean - 132-544 | ecosystem: Environmental > Aquatic > Marine > Hydrothermal vents | place: Pacific Ocean: Lau Basin | collected... | reverse complement strand
CAATATATATAGGCTCTTGTTTTATAGGTTTAGGTGGGATATACTCTTCAACAATTTCAGGTTCAGTATAAATAGGTTCAGGTTCAACTTCAATAATTTCAGGTTCAGTATAAATAGGTTCAGGTTCAACTTCAACAATTTCAGGTTCGACATAAACAGGTGCAGGAGCAATGTACTCTTTCTCAATCATTGGTGGTTCTTCAATAGGTACATACTTTTCAATAATTGGTTCAGGAACAGGTGCAACATATGTATGTTCATACTCATACTCTGCAACAACTTGGTCTTGACTTTGATATGGGGTAACAGGTGCTAAATCTCCACCTGCATTTGCAAAACTGCTTAGTGCTAATAGTGTTGCTATTGATAAGTTAAAATTTTTCATTTCTAATCCTTGTTTTGATATTTTAATCTATTTTGAGGGAAGAGTCTCTTCTTTAAAAAGAAACATTCCCAATAGTGTTGAGATAAAAAGCATGAACCCTATTCCCATATTATTTAAAGCTGAAACCGATGATTCATATGTTTCACAATCACAACCACAATCTTTACTGTTTTTATCACATTCATCTCTGTCACATGAAGTAGGCGTTACTACATCTTTTTTATCTCCATCATCTTGTTGATTTGTATTGTCTTCTATCACAACAGGTTGTTCTGTTTCAATAGGTTGCTCTTGGGGACTGGTTCTTTGTCTTATTAATGTTATGGTTGCTTCATTACTGCTGTTTCCACAACTGTCTGAAATACGGTAGCCAATAGGTGTTGGTGAATCAGTATAATCATTGTTCGGAGTAAACGTAACGACACCTGTCTCTCTTACACTCCATCTACCCTCATTATCTACAACCAATGTTTTTGAATCATCACTCAGCTCTGCTCCTCTTAAATTACTGAAAAGAACACTATTCTCTTGGATATTACAATTGTCATCTGTATTGTTATCAATATCATTATCCAATACATTAATATCTACATCTCCTGTTGTAAAGACCTCTTCTCTGTCATCAGTTGCTGTAGGTACAGGGGTAACTCTACAGGTACTAACGCTATGCACTCCACTGTTTTCTGCCTCAAATAGCTCTATGACACTGCTGTCTGATAGGGTATGATTATAGATTTTAATCTCATCAAGACGACCTTTAAACTTGTTTGTTCCTCCACATCCTGAACACGCTCCTATTAACAGCTTTTCAGATTTTGAGGAGGTAGGATTGTTTGAATATATATATGTTGAGTCAACTGTTCCGTTGATATATATTTTTATTTTTTTGGTAGTATGGTCTCTTGTCAAAACAACATGGGTCCATTTATTAAGAGGAATAGCCTCCTCAGAGTATGTCCCTCTAATGCCATTGTGTTTATATCGAATTTTTCCTGCACGGTTTACACTTAAAAAATACTCACCATTTGATGCAAATTTTCTATCACTTCCTTTTCCCTCTCCTCTGGTAATTAAAGCTTGTTGTCCTCTTTTTGACTGTTTTACCCATAGGGAGAGGCTAAGGCTTTTTACCAAATCTAATTTTGGGTCATGCTCCACACTCATTGAACCTGCCCCTGTAAGAGATAGGGTACTCTCACCTTTTGTTAATGTTGCTCCTACAGAGGAGAGTTTTCCATCTAGTCCACTTCCTGCATGATTATCTATGGTTGTTCCACTACACTCTGTATAGCGATAATCTGCAACTAATGCAAAAACATTAACTGTTACTAATGATAATACAACTCCTATCCTGATAAAATTATTCATAATAAACTCCTAAAATATTAATTGTTGTTTTAAACAAGACAATTATAAATATATAATAACATTATATGTTTGAAACAGAGTTTAATATTATTTAATTTTTTAAATTATAATTAAATAGAAATAGGGGGAGAAGTTATCTTTATTTTGTATGTAATGGGATAGAAATATTGGTGTAGGATGAAAGAGGTATAACGCTATTGGAGGGAGGGGAACCCTCCAATGGTATAAGAGTAAAAAGAGTGTTAGTTTCTCTTTTCAATAATCTCTTTTGCAACGTTTGCAGGTACTTCATCGTAATGGTCAAACTCCATAGCGTAGGTTGCACGACCTTGACTCATTGAACGTAAATCTGTTGAGTAACCGAACATTTCAGAGAGTGGTACGAATGCATCAACAATCTTACTTCCAGCTCTGTCTCCCATTCCACGTACAATTCCACGTCTTTTAGAGATATCTCCAATAACATCACCCATGTAATCTTCAGGTGTCTCAACTTCAACTTTCATCATTGGTTCAAGAATAACTGGTTTAGCTTCTTTACAACCTGCTCTGAATCCCATTGATGCAGCAAGTTTAAACGCCATTTCAGATGAATCCACATCATGGTAAGAACCATCATAAACAGTTACTTTAACATCTTCAACAGGGTAACCTGCTTGAATACCTCTCGCCATAGCCTCTTGAATACCTTTGTTTACTGGTTGGATAAACTCTTTTGGAATAACCCCACCTTTAACAGCATCAACAAACTCGTAACCAAAACCAGCCTCTTGTGGCTCAATATGTAAGTAAACATGACCAAACTGTCCACGTCCACCAGACTGTTTAGCGTATTTGTACTCTTTCTTAACAGCCTCACGAATGGTCTCACGGTATGAAACTTGTGGTGCACCAACTTCAGCTTCAACCTTAAACTCTCTTTTCATTCTATCTACAAGAATCTCAAGGTGAAGCTCACCCATTCCTGAAATAATAGTTTGACCAGACTCCTCATCGGTGCTTACTCTAAATGATGGGTCTTCTGCTGCTAGTTTGCTTAGTGCAATACCCATTTTCTCTTGGTCAGCTTTTGTTTTTGGCTCAACTGCTACTGAGATAACTGGGTCTGGGAAGTCCATTCTTTCAAGTACTACTTTGTCTGAAGCATCACACAGAGTATCACCAGTAGTTGTGTTCTTAAGACCAACAACAGCACCGATTTCCCCTGCATAGATTTCAGAAACCTCTTCTCTTTTAATTGCGTGCATTTTCATAATTCTACCAACACGCTCTTTTTTATCTTTGGTTGAGTTGTGAACATAAGAACCTGACTCCAAAGAACCACGGTAGACACGAATAAATGTAAGTTGTCCCACAAATGGGTCAGTCATAATTTTAAATGCTAAAGAGGCAAATGCACCATCATCTGTAGATGGTACTTCAACTTCAACCTCTTCATCATCCATCATTGTACCTTTAATGGCAGCTGATTCAACTGGAGAAGGGAGGTATGCAACAACAGCATCAAGTAGAGTTTGAACACCTTTATTTTTAAAGGCAGTTCCCACAGTCATTGGAACAATGTGCATACCAATGGTTGCTGCTTTAATTCCTGCTTGTAACTCCTCTTCTGAAATATCTTCACCCTCAAGGAATTTCTCCATAAGCTCCTCTTGACCATCAACTTCAGCAATACTGTCAATTAGTTTTTCACGGTACTCTTCAGCTAACTCCACCATATCTTCTGGAATCTCTTCAACATGGTAGTTAGAACCCATAGCAGCATCTTGGTCCCAAACAATCGCTTTCATTTTTACAAGGTCAACAACCCCTTGAAAGTTCTCTTCAGCACCAATTGGAAGCTGAATTGGAACAGGGTTACCTTTTAGTCTGTCTTTAATTTGTCTCTCAACTTCATAAAAGTCAGCACCTGTTCTATCGTATTTATTAACAAATACAATTGATGGTACACCATAACGGTTACGTTGTCTCCATACTGTTTCTGATTGTGGTTGAACCCCACCAACAGCACAAAAAACAGATACAGCACCATCAAGAACTCTCATAGAACGCTCAACTTCAATAGTAAAGTCAACGTGACCTGGGGTGTCTATGATGTTAATCTGTTTTTTATCCCACTCACAAGTAGTAGCAGCAGAAGTAATGGTAATACCTCTCTCTTGCTCTTGCTCCATCCAGTCCATAGTGGCAGCACCATCGTGAACTTCACCAATTTTATGCTCTACACCAGTATAGAAAAGGATTCTCTCTGTAGTTGTAGTTTTACCTGCATCAATGTGTGCCGCAATACCAATGTTTCTTACATCTTCGAGTTTATGTGTTCTTGCCATACTATTCCCTTACCATCTATAGTGAGCAAATGCTTTGTTTGCTTCTGCCATTCTATAGGTATCTTCTTTTTTCTTGAATGCAGAACCTTTATCTGTTGCCGCTTCCATCAATTCGTTAGATACTCTCTCTATCATAGTACGCTCATTTCTTTTTCTAGCAGCGTCAATTAACCATCTAATAGCAAGTGTTTGCTGACGAGCTGGTCTAACTTCGATAGGTACTTGGTAGGTAGCACCACCTACACGTCTACTTTTTACTTCCATTACAGGTCGAACATTATCCATTGCCTTATTGAATACTTCGATACCTTTTTCACCAGATTTCTCTTCGATTCTCTCTAGTGCAGCATACATAATCTTCTCTGCTGTCACTTTTTTACCGTCTAACATTACGGCATTTACAAACTTTGTTAAAACTTTTGAACCATGTACTGGATCTGGCAATACTGGTCTTACGGGAGCTTTTCTTCTTCTCATACTTTATTTTTTCCTTATATCTTCAATCGTCTACTATTGATTTACTCAATTTTTATCCCCTAAGGTTATCTATTTAAAGATAATTTGATAAAAACTGCTTAAAGCCTATTTCAAAGCTCAAACTACTTTATAATACTCTTTTTCTCTATGAAAACGATGGCTTTAGCCTCGCTTATTGAGATTATTTAGGTCTTTTTGTACCGTATTTAGAACGAGCAACTTTTCTACCGTTAACACCAGATGCATCCAATGCACCACGAACGATATGATACTTAACACCAGGTAAATCTTTGATTCTACCACCACGTACAAGTACGATTGAGTGCTCTTGAAGGTTGTGACCCTCTCCACCGATGTATGAGATAACTTCAAATCCACTGGTTAATCTAACTTTAGCAACTTTTCTTAAAGCTGAGTTAGGTTTTTTTGGAGTTGTTGTATAGACTCTGGTACATACACCTCTTCTTTGAGGACAGTTTACGAGTGCAGGTGATTTTGATTTTTTCACTTGCTTTTTACGTTCTTTACGAACTAATTGGTTAATTGTAGGCAATACAATTCCTTTCTGTTAGTTTTTGAAATCTGGGCAAGAAAGCCCCGAAAAAACGCTGTTTAGACGTACTTTCGGGGCTTTCAAATTTAGAAAATGGTGCATATTATACCCAAATAGTCTTTATCTTTTAGGAGGAGAGTAAACTATTTTAAAAATGCTTCAACTTTTTTAGTAATTGTTTCTTTTGAGATGCCATTTAGAACAGCATACATTAACGCTCCACCTGCACCTACACCCTCTTTTGCTTCACCCTCATCATAGAGTTTTAAAGCAGGGTGTTGGGTAAGAGAGAAATCAAAATCAACATAGTAACTATTGATAGAAAAATTTGGTAAATTTAATAGCGTTTTTATATCTGAATTTTCATCTTTTGCTACCCATTTTGTGGTACAGAGTGCTAGGTTTGAGGTCTCTATTGAACCTCCCATAAGTTTTAAAATTTTATTTACCACAAGCAAAACAGAAGCCATCTGTGTTCCACCTGCTAAAATTAAGGGTATTCTGTTGTTAAGTCCCAATATAAATCCTGCATTGAAGATAAGCATATTGTCACTGGTTTTGCTTAGGACATCAAAAATATCATTTTTATTTTTGATATTTGAGAGAGCCAATTTTAATGTTTTCTCTCTAACATCATTGGGAACATTTTTAAATGAGCTAGAGAAACAGTTGTCCACTCTATATCCCAATCCCAATGCTGTTGCCATTGCGGTGGTTGTTCCACTAGGAACAGACTCTCCTAAAATGATATACTCATCCTGACACTGGTAGGATTGACCAAACTTGACCCCTTTTTCAAAAAGCTCTTGGGCGTTGATATTTGCACCTTTTGCGATATTGTCACTCGGTTTTATATCAAAATGGTGTATTTTAAAGTAGGAGAGTTTTGGAGTCACCTCTAAACCCAAATCTAATAGTTCAATTCGACCATAAGGAGATAGTAAATGTACGCCTCTAGTGATTAGGGCAGGGGTAGGAACTCCTTTGGGCGTTTGGGCAATATTTTCCAAGCTTCGTACCTCTCCCGTACAGAGAAACTCACTATCAAGAGTTGGTGTTAGGTGTATCATACCAGGAACTCCTGCTTGAGTAATTCCCTCAATATTGGCTGTTTTAGTATTGCTTAGTGAAAGCATAAATGTTGCTTTTTTACCCCGTAATGACTCTATAAAATCAGGTTTTCCTGTGATGGTTTTTATCATTTTCTCTCTCTTTTTTATTTTATTATTTTAACTTTTGAAAAGCCATCTCTAGTGCATCATAAGGGACAAGTCCTGTCTGTAGAAACTGAACTTCTCCCTTTTTGTCCAAAACAATAAGAAAGGGAATAGCCCCTTTCCAATCTGCTTTTTTTGCTGTATGATAGGCGAATTTTTTAGTTTGCTTATTAAATGGAATAATAGGATAGTTGATTCCTCTCTCTTTAACATAGCTTTTAAGGTAGTTTTTGTCGAGTCCTCGTACCTCTATGGCAATAATCTCAAGCTCTTTGCCATATTTTTCACGCATTTTAATAAATTCTGGAATTTCTCGTCTGCAAGGGGGGCAGTTGTATCCAAAAAAAGAGAGAAAAATAACTTTTCCTTTAAACTCTTGAATATTTAATCCATTTGGTTTGGTACTAATATGTAAAGTCTCCCCTTTGAGTGTGGTGAGTTCAAATTTTTTTGACGTTTCTGTTTGAGAGGAGATTTCTCTATTACTGCTTTTTTTATCACTATTTTTTTGATTACTGTTTTCCTCGTTACTTATAGTAAGGGTAGGAGTTAGGAGTAGAAGAGATAATATAATATGTTTCATCAAAATACCTTATTAAAATTTTCACGGATTATATTCTTTTTTTGTTAAAAATCAACCTTTTGTAAGCAACTACACTTATTTTTATTTTTAAATCTTTGATAAAGTTTAAAAAAAATTAAAAAAATCGACCAAATAGCGATTGTTTTTAATTTAAATCTAGTTATAATGGTCGCAGATGAAAGATGAGTGTGGAGATATATTTCTTCTCTATTTGGATTCGACTTTATCCATTGATTGAGTTCGGTGGAGAAGTTATATATTTACAATAAGGTACGACAATGGCAGAATTAGTTAATGGAACTGTGAAATGGTTTAACGATGAAAAAGGTTATGGATTTATAGAGCAAGCAGCAGGAGGGGATGATGTATTTGTACATTTCAGACAAGTAAACAACCCAAGTGGTGGTAGAGTCTCTTTGGCTGACGGTCAAGCTGTAACATTCGAAATCGGTGAAGGTCAAAAAGGTCCACAAGCTGAAAACGTAACAGCAGTATAGTTTATACTGTGTTAGAGGATGGACTTCCATCCTTTTCTGTAACTACCCAAAACTTTATAACTTTTTTTAACCACCCCAAAAAATAACATATTTCTCTCTTTTATGGCATACTTTAGCCTATAGTTGATATAATGTCGTCAAAAATAAACCACCCTAATGGACAATATATAGATGCATCGATTTGAAGCCTACTTAGAAAAAAATTTACCCACAGTTGATAGTTTTCACCCACATTACAACAACGCATTGGCAACCATGTTGTTAGCAGGTGGTAAACGTTTTCGTCCTATGTTACTGCTTAGTGTTGTTGAAGCGTATGAACCTCTACTTTTTGAAGCATCTTTAGCTCCTGCTTTATCATTGGAGTTTCTGCATACCTATTCACTGATACATGATGACCTTCCTGCGATGGATAATGCTCCTCTTCGCCGTGGTTTTGAGACCCTACATATAACTTATGATGAGGCTACTGCTATTTTGGTAGGTGATGCACTCAATACAGAAGCGTTCTATCGCCTTGCAAAAGCCCCTCTTCGTGATGATATTAAAATTAAATTGGTAGAGTTACTAGCAAGAGATGGGGGAACGTATGGAATGGTATTGGGACAATCAATAGATTTGCACTTTGAAAACCAACCCCTCTCTATTGAGCAGATAAAAATACTTCATATTAATAAAACGGCAAAACTTATTGCTACCTCTTTGATGATGGGTGCTGTCATTGTCGGTTTAGAAAAAAGAAAACAGGAGGAGCTTTATCAATTTGGAATTGATTTGGGACTTCTTTTTCAAATTCAAGATGATATTATTGATGAGACGCACAGTGATGAAGAGGCGGGAAAAACCACAGGAAATGACGTAGATAAGAATTCATTTATAAATTTAATGGGGTTAGAAAAGAGTATCGAAGAGGCAGAGAGACTAGCAGAGCATTTAAACCAGAGATTTAATGGTTTTGATGATGTGTTACAAAATGGTTTAAGAGAGATTATTGAGAAGTATCTACATAGACATAGATAATATAGCAGATTCATTCGGAGTCGGAGACTTTAGTCCCGAACGGAATGAGGCTAAAGCCATCGTTTCCAATATAGGCTTAATAATTTAAATAAAAGTTTAAATTATTAAATCTATTTTAAGGACTTTAAATGGCAATGACAGAACAGAATACTATGCGTAAAAAAATGGCAAATACCATTAGATTTTTAGCAGCAGATATGGTACAAACAGCAAATTCAGGACACCCTGGAGCCCCAATGGGGTTGGCAGATATTGCGGTGGTATTAAGTGAACATCTAAACCATAACCCTAAAAATCCAAAATGGTTGAACCGTGACCGTTTGGTATTTTCAGGGGGGCATGGCTCTTCCCTTATCTATTCACTTTTACATCTTTGGGGATATGATTTAAGCCTTGAAGAGCTTAAAAACTTTAGACAACTTGACTCTAAAACACCTGGTCATCCTGAGTTTGGTCATACCGATGGGGTGGAGATAACCACAGGACCTTTGGGACAGGGAATTGCCAATGCAGTTGGGTTTGCAATGGCTTCAAAATATACAGGAAGTCAAGTAAACTCTGAAACGTGTGAGTTGATTGACCATAAAGTCTACTGTCTTTGTGGAGATGGAGACCTACAAGAGGGAATCTCTTATGAGGCGTGTTCTCTAGCAGGGCATTTAAATCTTGATAATATGGTACTGATTTATGATAGTAACTGCATTACCATTGAGGGGGATACATCTATTGCGTGGAGTGAAGATGTTGCACTTCGTTTCAAAGCACAAGGGTGGGATGTTAAAACTATTAATGGTCACTGTTATGCAGAGATAGACCAAGCATTAAGTGAAGTTAAAACAGCTACAAAACCAACCATTATTATTGCCAATACGATTATTGGTAAAGGGGCAATGGAGTTAGAGGGGTCTGCCTCCACACATGGTTCTCCTCTTGGTGAGACGATTATCGCAGAGTCTAAAGCAAAAGAGGGCTTCCCTGCTGAATCATTCCATATTCCTGAAGATGTGTTGATTCGTTTTAGATGTGCGATTGAAAAGGGTGATATGTTGGAAAAACAGTGGATTCATCTTCACAAACAAGCACCACTCATTGAGCAAAATGAGGCGATGGACAGACTGCTTAATCCTGACTTCTCGGCGATTGAGTTCCCTGACTTTACACAGAGTGGTGCGATGGCAACACGTGACTCTAATGGTCAAATTTTAAATGCCATTGCTAAAGCAATTCCATCATTTGTTGGAGGTTCAGCCGACCTTGCTCCTTCTAATAAAACAGACCTAAAAGATATGGGTGACTTTCCAAAAGGGCGAAATATGCATTTTGGAATTAGAGAACACTCAATGGCTGCTATTACCAATGCGATGGCACTATATGGGACAGTGATTCCTTTTAATGCTACCTTTTTTGTATTTTCTGATTACCTAAAACCAAGTGCGAGAATCGCAGCACTTACTAGCATTCAAAACTTCTTTATCTGGACACATGACAGTATTGGAGTAGGGGAAGATGGACCAACTCATGAGCCAATTGAGCATATTAGTCAGTTTAGAGCCTTACCAAATTTCTATGTTTGGAGACCTGCTGATGCCACTGAAAATGTGGAGGCATGGAAAACAGCTCTTGATATAAATGCTCCTCATGGTTTTGTATTAAGTCGTCAAAAGCTTCAAACTCTTAAACCAAAAAGAGATTTTGGGGAAGTGGCAAATGGTGCTTATATTGTAAAGAAGAGAAAAGATGCCAATTTTACCCTGATGGCAAGTGGAAGTGAGTTGATGCTTTGTCTTCAAACTGCGTGTCACCTAGAGATTCTTGGAATCAAAGCAAATGTTGTCTCTGTGCCATGTTTAGACCTATTTAATGAGCAAGATGAAGCGTATAAATCAGAAGTGGTTTCAAAAGATACCAAGGTTCTAGCTGTAGAAGCATCAACTGCCACAGAGTTTTATAGATATGCAGATGATGTATTGGGCATGGAGAGCTTTGGAGCTTCTGCCCCTGCTGATTTACTCTTTGAGAAGTTTGGATTTACGATTGAAAATGTAATGAGACGTGCTTGTAAATTGATGGATGTTGAGTATAAAAAGGTAGATTTGGGTAAATGTTAGATTTGGTTAACCTTTTATTTATCTATTTTGAATATAATCTTAAATCTAAAAAGAATTAATTAAGGATATAGAAAGAATGACAAAAAGAAACATAAAAAGAAACATGAAAATTGCATTAAGTGTAATGTTGTTTGCTACTTTAGGTTATGCAGAAGCAGAGTTTGGAACCGTAAATGGTGAAGAGATTTCTAAAGATGAGATAGCACAAACTTTGGGTCAATCAGGTATGAAGTTTTCTACACTCGACCCAGCGATGAAAAAAAGAGTGATGGAGATGATTGTTGACCGAAAGCTTCTCTCCCAGTATGCCTCAAAGAGTAAAATTGGAGAGAGTGATGATTTTAAATCAAAATTAGAACTGCTCAAAAAAGAGTTAATCTTAAATCTTTGGATGGAACAGGAGTCTAAGAAAGTTTCAGATGCTATTACTGATGATGATTTAAAAAAGAGCTATGAGAAAAATAAAGAGAATTACAAAGTAGACGCACAACTCAAAGCCAGACATATTTTGGTAAAAGAGGAGAAAGAGGCAAAAGAGATTATTGAAGCTCTTGGAAAAGCCAAAGATGTAAAAGAGGAGTTTATTAAACTTGCTAAAGAGAAATCTACAGGACCTTCTGGTAAATCTGGTGGTGACCTTGGGTGGTTTACCAAAGATAGAATGGTACCTGAATTTTCAGAAGCAGCAGACAAGCTAAAAGATGGTGAGTTTACCAAAGAGGCTGTAAAAACACAGTTTGGTTATCATGTTATCTATCTTGAGGGTAGAAAAAAAGAGGGTGTTAAATCTTTTGATGAGGTCAAAGAGCAACTAAAAGCAACGGTTCAAAGAGCCAAATTTAATGCATTTATGGATGATAAAGTAAAATCATTAAAAAAAGATGCCAAGATAAATCTTAAAGATTTCTCAGCTAAAAAGTAGTAAAAAATAGAGAGAGTTTAACTCTCTCTTCTGTTTTTTATCAAAAATGCTCCTGTATTACTGTACATTGAGATAAACTGTTGTGCTTCATGTTGGTTTTCAAATCCCACTATCTGTACTTTGTAGATAGTCTGTCCTCCTTTGACAATTTGGCTAATTTTTGTTGTAAACTGGTCACCCATTAACTTATATTTTTTTGCATAGGTTTTCGCCGTACTATATTGGCTAAAGGCACCAATTTGTACTATATTTGATGTTAAATAACTCTTTTCCTCCTCCTCTTTTTCATCTCTTTGGACACTCTCTATAATTTGAATATTTTCTATATTCTGAACGCTTTCTATATTTTTTATACTTTCTATACTTTCTATACTTTCTATACTTTGTGTTTTCTCTACGAGTAGTGGGGAACATTTTTTGAATTTTGGGAGTATATGCTGTTGAGTTGTTGTTGTTGATGTAAATGATGCAAAACAGCTTCCTCCTCTACACTTAGTATTTGCTTGGGCCATACCACTTAGAAGCAAAAGAGAGAGAACTGTTCCTTTTATTAAATAAATATTATTTTTCATAATTAATCCTTATTTCATATATTAAGTAAAGTATACCTCTACTAAACTTAAAATAAACATAAAATATAAAGTA
>Ga0256831_1001545_pt1 | contig 12109 bp, 16 predicted proteins | sample 132544metaG_FD_189087 | JGI IMG/M metagenome (GOLD analysis project Ga0256831, IMG submission 189087) | Hydrothermal vent microbial communities from Lau Basin, Pacific Ocean - 132-544 | ecosystem: Environmental > Aquatic > Marine > Hydrothermal vents | place: Pacific Ocean: Lau Basin | collected... | reverse complement strand
TAAAAATAAATAAATCAATAAATAAATAAGAGGGCAACCATAAAGGATTGCGCCCATAAAATCATATTGTAGGGGCAATCCCTTGTGGTTGCCCGAATCTAGAATCAGTTTCAACTAAATGTCTAAAATCTGGTTCTGACATTTCGATTTCAAGCAAGCTATCCCCATTTTCCGCATATTCCTCATGCAATATCCTAGTATTAGCAAATAAATAGGCACGCAAATCACCCGCCTCAGTTGGCACACGCACGCAGCATTGTATTCTTTCTTGGCTCAATTGTTTAAGTAAGACTTCATAAAGTAAATCAATACCCATACCACTAACAGCTGATAGCCAAATTTTGGTAACTCTACCATCACTATCGTATTCACAGCGAGCCTCACAATCATCCAACAAATCAATCTTATTATAAACAAGGATTTGTGGTATTTCAGCAGCTCCAATATCAGCTAATATCTGATTAACCTGTTCAATACGCAATTGCCGTTCATCGCTATCGCTGGCATCAACAACATGCAATAACAAAGTCGCCTGACGGGTTTCCTCCAAAGTAGCACGAAATGCCGCTACTAAATCATGTGGTAACTGTTGTATAAAACCAACCGTATCGGCCAAAATAAGTGCAGATTTATCTGGCAAAGTCACTCGTCGTAAAGTAGAATCTAAGGTAGCAAATAACTGATCTGCCACAAAAACATCTGCATTGGTTAAATGCTTAAACAAAGTAGACTTGCCTGCATTAGTATAACCAACTAAAGAGACAAGCGGTAATTCAGCACGGCGACGCGCCTTTCTTCCTAAATCACGCTGTTGAGCAACTTTTGCCAAACGCCTATTAATAGACTTAATACGCACCCCAATCAAACGGCGATCAGTTTCTAACTGAGTTTCACCAGGCCCTCGTAATCCAATACCGCCCTTTTGCCGTTCCAAATGCGTCCAGCCTCGCACCAATCGCGTACTTAAATGCTTCAATTGTGCCAATTCAACCTGTAATTTCCCCTCAAAAGAGCGAGCGCGTAGCGAAAAAATATCTAAAATCACACCAGTGCGATCCAATACCCGACATTTTAAAGCACGTTCTAAATTACGCTCTTGAGCAGGAGTCAAACTATGATTAAATAACACCACATCCGCCTCAACAGCGGCTACTAGCATTTCAATTTCCTGCAACTTACCCTGCCCAACAAAGGAATGAGCATCAGGCATCTTGCGAATACCTGTCACATGCTCTAAAATCTCCACCCCAGCAGCACGCGCCAATTCAACAAATTCTTCTGGCGAAGCCTGTTCGGCAAAATGAGTCATTGTCATAGAAACTAAAATTGCACGATCACCTCCAGCATGCCGATCTAACATTAAATTTCCTCTTCTAACGCAGGCTCAATTTCTATATTATGGGAAGGGACAACAGTGGAAATGGCATGTTTATAAACCATTTGAGTGACAGAGTTCTTGAGCAAAATCACAAATTGATCATAAGAATCTATATATCCCTGTAACTTTATTCCATTTACCAAATAAATTGAAACTTGCACATTATCCCTGCGTAACACTTTTAAAAAAGAATCTTGTAGTGATTGCTCTTTATTATTCATAAAATTGCTCTCCATCTTATTATTATCACGTCCATTTTACACTGAACTGGCAAAATTTAACAATTATAAAATTAATTTATTTCCCAGCCATTTCAAGACTTGTTCAGTAACATCTACTTGTTGACTATCAAACCAATGCGTCTCAGTTTCTGCGCGTAACCAAGTTAATTGTCGTTTAGCTAATTGGCGAGTAGCAATAATAGCCCTTTCAGCAAAACTAGCCTCATCCAAATCCCCAGCTAAATACTGGAAAACTTGACGATAACCCACACAACGCATGGATGGCAAATCAAGCGTTAAATCGCCACGGCTTAATAAACCGCGCACCTCATCAACAAAGCCCTGTTCAAGCATAACAGAAAAACGCTGCGCTATTCTATCATGTAACACACTACGCTCATTAGGCGCAATGACTAATTTTATCAACGGTTGAGACCACTTTTTAACAGGGGTTTTAGCATACCATGCCGTTATCGTTTCCCCAGATAGTTCATAAACCTCAAGCGCACGTTGAATCCTCTGAGGATCATTTGGATGAATACGTTCAGCAGCTATCGGATCAACTTTAGCAAGGCGTTCGTGCATAGCAAACCAGCCAACATCTTCCGCCTCACTATTCAAACGTTGGCGTAATTCAGGATTAGCAGAAGGTAGTTCAGAAATGCCCTGTTGCAAACTATGAAAATAAAGCATAGTACCACCAACTAACAAAGGAATACGCCCAGCCGCTTGGATAGTTTCAATTTCAGCCTTCGCATCACGACAAAATTGTGCCACAGAATAACTTTCAACAGGATCACAAATATTAATCAAACGATGGGGGGCATCAGCTAAAATCTCAGAACTAGGTTTAGCCGTACCAATATCCATTCCACGATAAACCATCGCAGAATCAACACTGATAATCTCACACGGAAACTGTTTCACCAAAGACAGAGCCAAATCAGTCTTGCCCGAAGCTGTAGGCCCCATTAGAAAAATACAAGGTGGGTTCATAAAATAAAATCAATAAAATAAACATGGGCAACCATAAAGGATTGCCCCTACTCAAGGTAAATTAACTAGCATTGGAGGATTCCAACTAGATTCAATATGTTCTGCAACCACAGTAGTATAAATACCACCACGCACATTGAACTCAGCCTTTAAACGCATAAAACGCGGCTCACAAGCTTGCACAAAATCATTCAACATTTGATTAGTCACAGCTTCATGAAAACTACCCTCATTGCGATAAGACCAAATATAATTCTTTAACGATTTCAATTCAATACACAACTTATCTGGTACATAATCTAAAAACAGGGTAGCAAAATCAGGTTGCCCAGTTTTTGGACATAAACAAGTAAATTCTGGTAAACGAATCTTAATCGTATAATCTCGTTCAGGATTAGGATTATCAAAAGTTTCAAATACTTTACTTGGTTCGCTAGGCATATTTTAAATATCCATTTGTATTGCTTCAGTTTGCATTTCACAAAACTCATTAGCTGCATTATAGCCTTGCATTTTCAAACTATGATTTCGTACCGCACATTCTAAAAGTACAGCCAAATTACGTCCAGGTGCAACAGGTAAAGAAATTACTGGAATCTCAACACCTAAAATACGGCGATTACTATAATCACCTTGTAAACGATCAATTTCCCATAAGCGTTCATTTAACATTTGTTCTAAATGTATAATTAGGCGCAAATTTTTATCTTTTTTTATAGCACTATTTCCAAATAATGCTTGCACATTCAAAATGCCTAATCCACGCACTTCTAAAAAAGGGTTCATACCTTTTAAAGCACAAGTTCCATTAAGACATTGGTAATCCAATTTTGTAAAAACTGGCGCATCATCAGCAATTAACCTATGCCCACGATAAATCAGTTCCAAAGCAAGTTCACTTTTACCTATTGAACTATTACCAGTAACCAAAACACCTGTGCCAAATACATCCATAAAAACACCATGTAGCATTGTTTGTTCTGCGACTAATTTAGCAATGGTTGCTTGCATATAATTAATCAGCTTTTCACCAGATAATTTAGAACTCAACAAAGGAATCTGATAAAATTCCGCAGCCCCGACTAAATAGTCAGGGACATGAGAGACATCAATGATAATCAAACAAACTAAATTTTCTTGCTCAAACAATTCCTTGATGGAATTTTGATAAAATTCAGGCTCAAATTCCTCAAAATAGGCAAGTTCATAGCTACCAATGATTTGGATTTGGTGAGGATGAATCAAATTCAAATAACCCACATTAGCAAGTTTTGGATTATTTTCCAATAAAATATTACGCAGTCCTCCTTGTCTCCCAGCAATCCAAGTTAATGCTAAACTTTCAGCATGATTTTCAATGAATTCCTCAACAGAAAGGCTAGTCATAATGAAGCTTGCCACTGGGTTAATAAGCTAAATTTGTCTTCCACATTTTTAGTTTTGCGCAATTTATCACAAAACTTATCATCACTAAACATTTTAGCTAATTGGGCAAGAATTTCTAAATGTTCATTAGTCGAATTTTCTGGCACTAACAGCGCAAAGACTAAATCAACAGGTTGTTTATCAATAGCATCAAAATCAATCCCCTCATCAAGCTCTAAAAAAGCAGCTAGTGTCCTATTGGATTGAGCAACTCTAGCATGAGGAATCGCAACAGAACGACCAAAACCAGTACTACCTAATCGTTCACGTTCCACTAAACTATCGAAGATTTCGTAGCTCGTAAATGCAGTTCCTGTCACCAGTAACTCACTACACATTTCAAGCACACGTTTCTTACTATTGACTTTTATATTACATAGTATTCGTTCTTTTGTAAGAATGTCTGAAATTTGCATAGAAGAAAATAAGTGCAAGGTAACCTTGCACTCCACTTATAATCACTCCTCAATATTTTGTGTTTCATCAAGAGGTTGGTTTTTTATCCCCCCTTTAGATTGATGATGATCTTTAAGTTTTTCCTTATGTTTCTTAATTTGTCTATCCAGTTTATCAGTCAAAGCATCAATTGCAGCATACATATCGGCATGTTCAGCATTAGCAAAAAGCTTAGCACCACTAACGTGTAAACTTCCTTCAGCTTTTTGACTTTGTTTTTCAACACTGAGAATCACATCCAGATTGATTACATGATCAAAATGACGTTTTAAACGTTCCATCTTGCTTGTCACATGGTTACGCAGTGCTGGTGTAATATCTAGGTGATGACCACTAAGATTAAGTTGCATCTATCTCTGTACTCCTAATTAAATAACGTTTATGCGTTTTCTCTCATTTGAGGGCGGTATCAGCAAAGCTTCACGGTATTTTGCAATCGTGCGTCTTGCCACTTGAATACCTCGATCAGATAAGTGATTTGCGATTTTATTATCACTAAGTGGTTTTGCAACATTTTCTGCCGCAATTATTTTTTTAATCATGGCACGAATCGCCGTGGAAGAGCATTCTCCACCAGCGACAGTGCTAACATGACTAGAAAAAAAGTATTTAAGCTCAAAAATTCCTCGATGAGTATGAAGATATTTATGGGTAGTTACGCGAGAAATCGTTGATTCGTGCATATTTAATTCTTTAGCAATATCCTGTAAAATCAAGGGTTTCATTGCTTCATCACCATATTCCAAAAACTCAGATTGGTGTTTAACAATAGATATTGTTACTTTTAATAAAGTTTCATTGCGACTTTCTAAACTTTTTATAAACCAGCGTGCTTCTTGTAAATGATTTTTTATATTTTTATTATCTTCAGGATTATTAATCTGTGGAATTAATTTTGCATAATTGTTATTAATGCGTACTTTTGGTGAAGTATCTGAATTTAGCTGAACTATCCATTCACCCTTAATTTGTTTTAGAAAAACATCAGGAATTATATAAGTTGTAGATAAGGATTCAAGTGAAGCACCAGGCTGTGGTTTGAGAGATTGAATAAGTTTAATTACATTTCCTAAATCGTCACTGCTCAATTTCATACGCTTGGTGAGCTGTGCATAATCGTGTATTCCTAACAAAGGCAAGTATTTTTTTATAAGTTTTTTAGCTTCTTTTAACCAAGGAGTATCAGCGTCTAATTCAGATAATTGCAATAATAAACATTCACTTAAATTTCTCGCCCCCACACCAACTGGATCAAAATGCTGAATCCTATGAAGTACAGTTTCTATTTCGAGCATAGAAACTGGCTCTTCAGTTATTAAGCTTTTTGCAATATCTTCAATGGAAGCACGTAGATAACCACTACTATCTATCGCATCAATCAAAGCAACTGCTATGGCACGATCTAAATCACTAAAAGGTGTCAAACCAAGTTGCCAATACAAATTGTCTTGTAAGGTTTCTGCCGCACTGCTTTCTTTGTTAAAGAAAGAATCTTGGTTTTCGCTCTTATAATTATTAGGATAATCAGAAGGACTTAGGCTACCATCATAAATATCATTCCAGTCAGTATCAACAGGCAATTCTTTAGGAATTTCCTCACGAACAATTTCATTAGTTGGCCTTTCATCTTGAAGAGCGAATTCCTCCTTATCTTGTTTTTCTTGGATTTGGATAATATCTAAGTCAGGTTCATCAATCTTTTGCGTCTCATACTCAGACTCCTCTTCAGCTATTTCCAACATAATGTTGGATTCCAAAACATCCTGAATTTCTTGCTGTAGTTCAATGCTTGACAACTGCAAGAGACGAATTGCCTGTTGCAGTTGTGGAGTCATAGTAATATTTTGACCCAAACGTACTTGGATACCTGCTTTCATAATTATTGTGTTGTTATTTAAAAATATTTTTATAAGCTAAAATCATGCCCAAGATAAACCTCTTTAACTTCTTCGTTAGCCAAAATATTCTCAGGTGTCCCTTCCGCAATCAAATTCCCGTCACTAACAATATAAGCCCGCTCACAAATACCCAAAGTTTCACGGACATTATGATCAGTAATCAAAATCCCAATATTTAAACTGCTTAATTGTGCGATAATTCGTTGAATATCTCCCACAGAAAGCGGATCTACACCCGCAAAAGGCTCATCAAGTAACAAAAATTTCGGTTCAGAAGCCAAAGCCCGAGCTATTTCTACACGCCGCCGTTCCCCACCTGATAAACTCATACCAAGCGTATCTCGCAAATGTTCTATATGTAACTCTTCTAAAAGTAAATCCAAACGTTGTTTTCGTTCTTTCTTTTTGAAGCGTACCTCAAGAACCGCCATGATATTATCCGCAACGCTCAATTTGCGAAAAACCGAAGCTTCTTGTGGTAAATAGCCCAATCCAGCCTCAGCTCGCTTGTGCATTGGGGCATAAGTTAAATCTTTTTCCCCTAAATAAATACTCCCTTTGTCACAATTAATCAAGCCCACAATCATATAAAAGCTCGTGGTTTTACCAGCACCATTTGGACCTAACAGTCCCACCACTTCACCACTATTAACCTCAAGGCTCACATCTTTAACAACAGTACGAGATTTATATCGTTTTGCTAAATGCTGTGCAGATAATGTCGTCATTTTGTTATTTTTGTTACCTCATTTCATCACTTTTTCTTAGGTTGTGGTTTAAGTGTCATTTTAATCCGTCCATGTTTACGACTGCCACCACGCCCACCCTGATTAGCCTTTATCAATCCAGCTTTAGTATCATAAGTGATATATGGGGCTGTAGAACTATATGAATTTATTCCATTTTTAGATTTTTGCAATTTAGCAGCGCGTTTTAAATATAGCATACTTTTAAGCGCATTATACTCCATCAGCTTAGCTTGAGCTGTTATATCTTCACCATTATCAAGACGTTGATTAAACCTAGCGATTTTACCTTCAGCAATCAATTTTTCAATCTCTTGTTTTTTAGAATAATTCAAAGTTACCTTTTCAGCCGTCAAACGAATAGAGCCTTGGGTAACAATCACATCACCCTCATAAATCGCAACCCCTTTAATATTATCAATACTAGCAGTATTTGCTTCAATATTAATAGGTTGTTCGCGATCAGTAGATAAAGCCAATGCACTATTTGATAAAAATAATGCCATGAAAAATAACAATAATATATTACGGAATTTCATAATGTCCTCGCACTTGTGAAATTAATTCTATCTGTTTTGTCAGCATAAAAACACGCATTCCTAAACTTTCAGTATTATACAAACCACTGATAATCCTCGTAGCGGCTGCCGTTTCAGCATATTGTTTATCTAATTCTAACTTAATGTCTCGTGACAGAATTTCCAAAGGAATTTTTTTATTATGTCGTAGCAAGCGAGCCTCACCCAATAGCCATATTTGCTCACCATCTGGAGAAATTTCGCCTTTTTCGGAACGCACAGTCCATGCCTGTTTCTCCTGCCCCCCTGCCTCATAAAATACCATATAAGGAGCATTTAATTTAGCATTAGTATTTTTATAATGTATCATCGTTTTAGCAGTCAACTCATTTTTCAAATTCCCCTGCTCATCCATTTGCTTAGTTTGAAAATTTGTCATCGTATAATCAGGCACATTATCGTTTATTTCAACGACAGGTTTTGACAACACCTTATTTAAGCTCTGCTCCAACCAAGTAGTTCCAAAAGCCAAAATAATTAAAATCAACCAACCGCTCCAACGACTTAACATTTTTCCAACTCCTTAATACCAAAACGACTCAATTGCTCACTCAATGAACCCTGTGCCTGCATAATTAACTCACAAACTTCTCGCGCCGCACCACGTCCACCTACTGACTTAGTTTGCCAATGCGCCCGATCAACCACTAAAGCATCCGCATCCCCCACCGCAATCGCCAATCCCACCTCTAGCATCACTGGCACATCAATTATATCATCGCCAACATAAGCAACTTGTTCAGGTTCTAAATGTAATTCATCACATAATGCCTTGAAAGCAATCAATTTATCATGTTGCCCTTGAAAAACATAGCGCACATCTAATTCTTCCATACGGCGTGCAACAATGCGTGAAGTTTTAGCCGTAATAATACCAATAACCACGCCCGTAGCCTGGAGTAACTTCATACCCAAACCATCGCGGACATAAAACGCCTTCAGTTCTTCTCCATCATTACCTACATAAAGACTACCATCAGTCAACACCCCATCAACATCAAATATAACTAAACGAATTAATGCCGCTTTTTCAAGTAAAGACTCACTATAAACACTCATACCACACGCGCCCTCAATAAATCGTGCATGTGCAACACACCAATTAAAGTTTCTTTCTCTTGCACCAATAAAGCCGTTATTTTATGAGTTTGCATCAAAGTCAGAGCATCAACAGCCAAACTATCCGCAGATGCCATTTTACACGATTTTGTCATTACCTCTTTAACCATTGTAGTATTAACATCAAAATGTCTATCAAGCATTCGGCGCAAATCGCCATCCGTAAAAATACCCTCAACTCGTCCATTATTATCAACAATAGCAGTCATACCAAAACCTTTACGCGACATCTCAATTAAAGCCTCACTCAATGTCGCCGTCATTGGCACAATCGGGACTTCATCCCCCTTATGCATAATATCACGAGTTAATAACAACAAACGACGACCCAACTGCCCACCAGGATGTGAACGCGCAAAATCTTCCGCACTAAATCCTCGCGCCTCAAGCAAAGCCACAGCCAAAGCATCACCCATCACCAAAGCCGCAGTAGTACTAGACGTAGGAGCTAAACCCAAAGGACAAGCCTCCTTTTCCACACTCACATCAATATTAACACTCGCCGCATTAGCCAAACTAGAATCAGCATTACCAGTAAGCGTAATAAAAGGAACTTTCAAGCGTTTTATTAAAGGCAAAATTGTCAAAATTTCATCAGTCTCACCAGAATTTGACAACGCCAATACTACATCTTTTGCCGTAATCATCCCCAAATCGCCATGACTAGCCTCACCTGGATGGACAAAAAATGCTGGACTACCCGTACTCGCCAAAGTAGCAGCAATTTTATTGCCAATATGTCCAGATTTACCCATACCAATGACAACAATCCGCCCCTCACATTTAAGCATCAACTCACAAGCCAGTACAAAACCATCATTAATCTGTTTAGATAACGCACTAATCGCCTTACTTTCAGTCTCTATCACAGCCAAAGCCAAAGCACATAAATTTTCCGCATCTTTTGACATTACGATAAAATACCTCATGCTACACTAAAAAACATACCAATGAAATAAATAAATTAACCACTATTTAAACAAGAATATGACAAAAACCCAACTATATCAATACGCCCAATTAATGCGCCTACACCGTCCAATTGGGATATTATTATTATTATGGCCAACATTATGGGCATTATGGATAGCAGGCAACGGACATCCAGACTTACTAATCAGCATAGTCTTTATTTTAGGAGTCATCCTAATGCGCTCAGCAGGATGCGTAATAAATGACTACGCAGATCGCAACATAGATCCCCACATTCAACGCACATCAGACCGCCCACTTGCAGCCAAGCGCGTCACAGAGCGCGAAGCGATAATTTTATTTATCGTATTATGCCTAATAGCATTTGGACTAGTTTTATTAATGAACTGGATAACAATAGCCCTATCCATCATCGCCGCCATACTAGCAGCAACCTATCCATTTATGAAACGCTACACCCACTGGCCACAAGTTTATCTAGGGATAGCCTTCGGATTCTCAATCCCAATGGCATTTGCTGCACAAACAAACTCCATACCTATAATAGCTTGGTGGCTATTTATCATCAACATATTATGGACAGTCGCTTATGACACAATGTACGCAATGGCAGACAGAGAAGAAGATTTAAAGATAGGAGTAAAATCAACAGCCGTATTATTTGGCAAAGCCGACAAAGCCATAATTGCCACTCTCCAGATTACAACTCTAATATTACTATATTGGATAGGAGATAACTTGAATTTTAACCAGATTTATTTTATAGGACTATTAATAGCAGCAAGCCTAATGACTTACCAACAATGGCTAATCAAAGATAGAAAAGCAGGATACTGTTTTCAAGCATTTCTAAATAACAACTGGTTTGGAGCAGTTATTTTTATGGGAATAGCAGCTCACTATTATTTCTAAGGGCTTGGAGTAGCAAGGTAACCTTGCTACTCCAAGTTTACGGACAACGATATTTTATGAAATTAAATCAATCAATTGGCAACTTTCTGTGGTACAGCTAAGTATTTTCGCGCTGTCTTCGCGCCAATCTCCTAGAACATAACGGTATGCTGTTTTTTGTCCTTTGATTGTTAATTTATGTTGTGCAGGGCGGTGGGTATGTCCATGAATTAATTGTTGAACACCATGAGTTTCTAGGGCTGAAATTACGGCTTCTGGTGTGACATCCATAATTTCTTCGGCTGTGTTTTTAGTTTTAGCTTGGCTTTGGGCGCGGGCTTGTTGGGCTAGTATGCGGCGTTGGGCTAGGGGTTGTGCTAAAAATTGTTTTTGCCATTCTGGGTGTCGTACTTGTTGGCGAAAAGCTTGGTAATCTTTATCTTGTGTACAAAGTGTGTCGCCGTGCATTAATAGCGTTGGTTTGCCATATAAGTCTATGATATGAGGGTCTTTTATGAGCTGACTACCTGTTGTTTCGGCAAAATTTGTACCTAATAGGAAATCTCGATTGCCGTGCATTATGAATATTGGGCATTTGACTTTTTGTAAGGCGGTTTGAATAGTTTGATAAGTTGGCTCGTCTTGATCATCGCCTAACCATACTTCAAATAAGTCGCCTAATATGTATAAAGCATCGGCTTGTTGGACTCGGTTGGCTAAAAATTCTTTGAAGTAATTAAGGGGAATTGGGCGATTTGGTTCAAGATGCAAATCTGAAATAAATAAGGTTTCTGGCATATTTGTTCCCTTGTCGGAATTGGGCAACCACAAGGGATTGCCCCTACATTTTTTTAATTTATACCTGTTCTACGCTTTCAATAATCACGTCTTCAAGAGGTACATCTTGATGAAAGCTCTTTGTTCCTGTTGAGACTTCTTTAATTTTATTAACTACATCCATGCCTTCTGTGACTTCACCAAAGACGCAATAGCCCCAACCTTGGGAATTTTTACCCGAATGATTGAGGAAGGCATTGTCGCTGAGATTAATAAAAAATTGTGAACTCGCTGAATGTGGATCATTTGTCCGTGCCATTGCAATGCTTCCGACGGTGTTGCTTAATCCATTGTCAGCTTCGTTTTCAATCGGTTGGTTGGTCATTTTTTCACTCATACCAGGTTCCATGCCTCCGCCTTGTATCATGAAACCGTTAATGACGCGGTGAAAAATTGTGCCGTTGTAAAATCCTGAGTTGACATAATTCATGAAATTTTCAACAGTTTTAGGGGCCTTTTCAGAATTAAGTTGTAAGGTTATGCTGCCATAATTGGTTTGCATTTTTACTTGCATGGATTAAATACCTTTTGTTAAATAAATAATAGACTTGTCCGTAAATAAGCTTGATGCTGGTTATTGGAGTTCAAGGTTACCTTGAACTCCAAACTAAGCCCTAGGCTTATTTTTGGA
>Ga0256831_1001544_pt1 | contig 12111 bp, 14 predicted proteins | sample 132544metaG_FD_189087 | JGI IMG/M metagenome (GOLD analysis project Ga0256831, IMG submission 189087) | Hydrothermal vent microbial communities from Lau Basin, Pacific Ocean - 132-544 | ecosystem: Environmental > Aquatic > Marine > Hydrothermal vents | place: Pacific Ocean: Lau Basin | collected... | reverse complement strand
GAGATGACGCAGTCCGAAACCCGCCCCACCTGGGAGCAGCGTTTTCGGCAGGCGGCGCGGGGCACCCGAGAGATCGTGGGCAAGGTCTGGCTCTTTGTCGTCATCGGCATTGCCATCGGCGCGGCCATCCACGGCTACGTGCCCGAAGACGCCATGGCCGGGATTTTGGGCAAGGACGCCTGGTGGAGCGTGCCCGCGGGCGTGCTGGTGGGCATTCCCCTCTATTCCAGTGCGGCGGGCATTGCGCCGGTGGCGCTGGCGCTGACGGAGAAGGGTGCGGCCCTGGGCACAGTGCTGGCTTTCATTATGAGCGTCATCGCCCTCAGCCTGCCCGAGATGATCCTGCTGCGACGGGTGCTCAAGCCCAAACTCATCGCCACCTTCATCGCGGTGGTGGCCTCGGGCATTCTCCTGGTCGGATTCCTCTTCAATGCGGTTATCTGACAGGCGCCACGAGCGACGGCTCGCCGATACGGGCGAAAATCTCACGCAAAGTCGCCAGGGCGCAAAATTTTTCTGGCTCTTTTGGATTTCAGGGGGTGAGATGCCGGGCGGATTGCGAATCCGCCCTGAGAGCTCTCTGCATCCAGCCGGATTCGCAATCCGGCGGGTCTGGTAAAGACAATGCCCCCTGAAACCCTGTTGAGCCATTTTTCTTTGCTTCTTTATTTCCTTTTGCGGCTCTGCATCTTTGCGTGAGATCGACTTTCAAAGTAGTCAATTCTGAGACACAACCACACATTCAATTTCCACACACACTCACACCAACGAAAGGAGTTTCTCATGGTTATCAAAATCCTCGGCACTGGCTGCGCCAACTGCAAACGCCTGAAACGGCTGGCTCTGGAGGTTCTGAAGGAGATGAAGATCGACGCCCAGGTCGTCGAAGTCACCGACATCCCCGCCATTATGAGCTACGGCATCAGCGCTACGCCAGGCCTGGTCATCGACGAAAAACTCATCGGCTATGGCGGCGTGCCCAGCAAGATGCAGTTGAAACAGATCATCAGCCGGGCGATTAGCAGCTCTTGCTGCGGTTGAGATGTCCCACGCTTCCCGCCGACGCAACAAACGCCCAAGCCCCGCCCCCATGAAGAAGATTTTTGTGGGGGCGGTTGTTGGCGGAGCGGCACTGTTCCTCATCGTCATCATTTTGCTGCTCCTCCCTTCGCATCAACAAGCGCCGTCATCCGCCACCCAGGCCTCGCCCCATGCCCGATTGGAAGCCGCCTTGCAGAGCGGAAAGCCAGCATTCGTCTTCATGCACTCGCTCACCTGCGCCTCATGCCAGGAGATGATGGGCGTGGTGGCCCAGGTCATGCCCGACTTCGAGGGAGACGTCATCCTCATCGACGTCAATGTGGATGAGCCCGCCAATCAGGCTCTGCTGCGCTCCGAACGTCTGCAATTGATCCCCACCGAAGTCTTTTACGATCGGCAAGGCAAGCGCCAGGAGTTTGTGGGCGTAATGACCGCAGCGCAATTGAGAACAATCCTCAATGCGCTCCATTCCCAATAAAAACTACGTACATCCATTATTTCTCAAAAGGATTCTCGCCACTATGGCAATCACAGACCTGAAAACAAACGATATTCCCTGCATCGAAGAAGTCAACGTCGTCGTCAGGGGAACCAGTCAAAGCCCCACCAGGATGATGGTGCAGGCTGGAAAATTCAAACTGATTATTGATGAACCTGAGCAGATGGGCGGGACCAATCAAGGCCCCTCGCCCGTGCAAATGCTGTTGATGGCTCTGGCCGGATGTCTGAATGTCACCGGACATGAAGTAGCCAGGCAAAGGGGCTTGAAGCTCAACAGTATGAAGATTAAAATCGAAGGCGTCATGAATCCATGCACATTTATCGGCTGCTCATTCGAAGAGCGGGCCGGTTTCCAGCATGTCAAGGTGACCGTTACGCCAGACATGGAGGACGCAACGCAGGATGTGATAGACGCCTGGCTGGAAGAAACAGAAAGCCGCTGTCCCGTCACCGATAATATCCGGGCCGATACCGCCATCACCGTCACCAGTGCAACAAAAAAATAGGCCAGACTGACGCTAAAAAGTGGCGCATTTTACAAAACACGAGGCAAACATATCCAAATTCCCAAAAAGGAGGAATCTGTTCTTATGAACACGCCAGAAGCAAAACCGATCACCGTCCACGCTCATCGCTTGGGCCCCATCACCGCCGGGGTAGAGGCCCGCACCTGGGAGACCACCCTGGCTATCACCGGCCAGCAGCCTGTCAACGCGCCCGCGCCCACCGAGATGCTCATCGGCGCTCTGGCCGCGTGCATGATTGCAGGCATTCAGCGCGAAGGCTCGGCCGCCGGATTGCACATCGGCGGGGTGGAGGTTACGGCCCGGGCCAACAGGCAAATGACCGGGAATGGCCCCCTGCTCAAGGATTTCCAGGCGCACATCATCGTCACCAGCGCCGATCCCGAAGAAAAACTGCTCCCCATCCTCGAAGCCCTGCACCGCAACGGCTCCGTCACCAACACGATCCAACTGGGACAGCCTATCGAGATCACGTATGAGGTAAAACAGCCATGACTATCGATCCTGCCATTGTCCTTCCCCTTCTCGTTAAAGGGTTGATTGCCGGCGTCATCGTCGGCGGCGTCACCGCGTCCATCCGCTCCTGGGTGGATCGCTTCTTTCTGGTCATCCTGCTGGTGAGCATAGTGGGCCTGCCCATCAGCGAAGCCATCACCATCAACCTCATCGTCGTTGGCATCGCTTCGCTGATGATGGCGTTGCGCCAGACCGCAGTGCTGACCAATATCCGTGAAGACTGGGCCATGATCATCATCGCCAGCGGGCTGGGCGGCATGGTGGGGCGGCTGCTGGGCCTGAGCCTGGCCGCGTCCATTCTCATTGCCCTGCTGGGGATTTACGCCATCCTGGTGGGGATTCGCCTGCTGTTCGTCAAGCCCGTGCCTGCCCGGGATGACCCCGCCCACCCCGCCTGGCTGGCGCCGGTGGCCTTTGCCGGCGGCTTGCTGGCGGGCCTGCTTTCGGCCGGAGGCAAGCCCTTCACCGTGCCCGTGTACAACTGGGCGCTGGGCCATCATCCCAAGCGGGCCTACGCACTGGGCTCGCTGGGCGTGGTCACGGCCATCTGGGCGGCGCTGACGACCCAAATTGCGGTGGGGCAATTTCTTACGCCCAAAGAGATGGCCCTGGCCGCCTACGAATTCATTGTCATTACCCTGACAGCGCTGCTGGTGGGACGCTATTGGTCGCCCAAGGTGAATCGCTGGGTCAGCCTCATCGTGGGCCCGCTGCTCATCCTGGTGGGCGTACGCTTTTTGTGGATGGTGTGGGGAGCATGATGAACGCCGTCGTCCTTACCATCAGTGATCGCAGTTTTCGGGGTGAGATGGATGATCTCAGCGGCCCGGTGTTGTGGGAGCTGCTGACCGAAGCGGGATTCCGCGTGGTCGCGGGGCACATCCTGCCCGATGAAGCGACGATGATCACGGAGCTGTTGCTGCGCCTGGCTGATGAGGAGGGCGTCGATCTCGTCGTCACCACGGGCGGCACGGGTCCCGCTCCCCGCGATGTCACGCCCGAGGCCACGCGGGCGGTCATCCAGCGGGAGATGCCGGGCCTGGCGGAGCTCCTGCGCTGGGATGGCTATCGGCGCACGCCCTGTGCGGTGCTGGCCCGGGGCGTGGCCGGCATCCGCGGCCAGACGCTAATCATCAACCTGCCAGGTAATCCCCGGGCCGTGCGGGAGGGGATGGAAGTGTTGACGCCGCTGCTTGCCCCAACCATCCGTCTGATTCACGGCCAGAAACTGAAAAAGGGCATGTGTGCACCCGATCCTCCCGCAACGCAGCGATTGCAGTAATCATTCAGGAGCCATTCAATGAAAGAATCGCCTCTCCTCACCTACGATATCGAAGCTGAACAGATTCTGCCGCATGTTTCCACATCCCGGGCCAAACGGGCGCAGATCTATTTCGACTCCTCGCCCGGCCAGAGCGAGCATCTGATGAATCCGGCCGAGCTGCTATTGAGCGCCTTTGCCGCCTGCATTATCAAGAACGTCGAGCGCCTGTCCGACATCCTCCATTTTTCTTATGCCGATGTGAAAGTTCAGGTGCATGGTGTGCGGGAGGGCCCGCCGCCGCACATCACCCAGGTGGTCTATGAGATCGACCTGTGGACGGATGAGAGCAGGCACAAGGTGGACTTGCTGCATCGAAATCTGCGCAAATTTGGCACCATCTTCAACACCATTGCCGCGGCCAGCGATGTCAGCGGGCGCATCATCACTCATCCGACGAAATAAGGTGACAGTCCCTTCACCTCAGCCGAGAGCTGTCCGTTCAGCCCTAAAACTGTGTTAAAATTCAAAACGAAGTGACTGTCACCCTGACAGAGATTTCTTTTTTGAGATCAATTCATTCGATTTTACGAATAATCTCTTTTGCAACTCGAGGCATATCATGCACGCCTGTCATAAATTGTGTTCCCCCGGCTGTCATTGCGGCCGGGCCGACTGGATCAAACGCTCGCCTCCGAAAGCGAATTGAAGTCAAATCAACCGATTTCAATCTCGCATTCGGAGGTGAACACTCATGATCCTCAAGAAAATACAAGAACATCTCAAAAAATACATGCTGTGGTATGTGGCCGCAGCGATTTTGCTTGGCTGGGGCCTGGGCTATTTCGATGGCGGCTTCAGCAAAGCTCATAAAACCGAACTCAAAACCCTGATCACCGTGGTGGTGTTCTTTATGATCTACCCCATGATGGTCAACATCAAGCTGGAAGCCCTGGCCAAAGCCTTTCGCAACCTCAAGGCCCTGGGGCTGGCCCTGGCCTACAATTTCGTGTGGGCGCCGCTGTTTGGCTTCGCCATGAGCAAGGTTTTTCTGCACGATCCGCAGGTGGGCTTCGGCTTTCTGCTGGTGATGGTGGTGCCCTGCTCCAGCATGAGCATCGGCTATACGGGCCTGGCGGGCGGCAACCTGGAACTGGCCACCGTGGCCGTAGCCACCAGTTTTGTGGCCGCCATCGCCGCCATCCCCTTCTGGCTGGGCATTATGGCTGGGTCGTATCACGTGCCCGTGCCCATGGGCCTGCTGATGAACGCCATCCTCACCGTGCTCATCCTGCCTATGGTCCTGGGCTATCTCACCCGCCTGGGCTTGATCCGGGGGCTGGGCGAAAAAGGCTTCCGCCGCATCGCCCCGCTCTTCCCCAGCATCACGTTGATCAGCATGTTTCTGATCATCTTCCTCATTTTCTTTATGAAGGCGGGCATTCTGGTGCAGAAATGGCAGTTGATGCTGTGGCTGATCGTGCCCAACCTGCTCTTTGTCACCGTCACGCTGGCGCTGATCACCTGGGTGGATCGCAAGACGGGGTTGAACTACCAGGATCACATGGGCATCATCTTCGCCAGCACCGGCAAGAACAACGGCACAGCCATCGCCCTGGCCACCGCGGCTTTCTCGCCCCTGGTTGCCATTCCCGCGGCCACCCTGCCCATTTTCCAGATCATATTTCTCATCGGCTATCTGAAACTGGAGCCGTGGGTGCGGCGCTATTTCGGTGCGCCGCCCGCGGTTGAAGAAGAGCCCAATGATTTGCCCGATGCACCCCTGGCAGTCGCCGGGAGGAGGTAACTCATGTTCAAGAAAATCTTGTTCGCTACTGATTTTTCGCCCCACGCCGAGGTGGCCAAACAGGTCGCCCAGTGCCTGGCCGAGATAGAGGGCGCAGAGCTGTGGGCGATGACCGTGCTGGAGCCGGTGGAAGAGCCTTTGGACCTGGCCGACGAGCCTCCCGACATCCCCGCCTGGAAGTGGGAGAAGAAAGTCGCCCGTATGCAGGACCGCCTCAAGATTGAGAAACGCCGTAAGCTGGATCAGGATGTGGCGGATCTGCGGGCCGAGGGCCTGACCGTGCACGACGTCGTGCGCGAGGGGGACCCCGACAAGCAGATTCTGGCCGTCGCCCGCGAGATCGGCGCGGACGTCATCGTCATGGGCTCCCACAGCCGCCGCAACCTGTGGGACGTGGTGGTGGGCAACATCGCCCAGCGGGTGGCTGAAAAAGCGCCCTGCCCGGTGGCGCTGGTCTCCCATCGCCCGCCGCACCCCGGCCCGGATGCGCCCAAGCATTACCTGCTGGCCACCGACTTCTCGCCCCATGCCCAACTGGCCGAAAAGATCGCCATCGCCCTGGCCAAACAGCGGGGCGAGGACAAGAAGTTGTGGGTCATCACCACCATCGAGCCGGGCGAAGAATTGCCCATGCCGCCGGGCTTTGTGGTCAACGCCCCGGATGACGAGGTCGTCGAACTGGAGAGCGAGCTGCGCCAGGACGTCGAGAATGAGGTCGATCGGCGTTTGAACGCCATCATCGCGGACGCCCGGGCCCAGGGCGTGACCGTGGAAAAAGTGGTGCGTCACGGGGATCCGGCCAAGGAGATTCTGAAGGCGGCCATCGATATCGAGGCCGATATGATCGTCATCGGCTCGCACAGTCGCAAGAGCCTGAAAGAAAAACTCCTGGGCGGCGTGCCGGAAAAGGTGGCCAAGCAGGCCCCCTGTCCGGTGCTGATCATCTCGCATCTGCCGGGCCAGAACTCAAATATCACCAAGGAGAAACATCTATGAAAGTCGCTATCGTCACCAATGACGGCAGAACGGTCTCCCAGCATTTTGGCCGGGCGCCCTACTACCTGGTCGTCACGATTCAAAACGATGAAATTGTTTCCTACGAAACGCGCCCGCGGCGCACGCCCCATTCGACAGGCCAGGGCGGCCAGGCGCATACGCATCAACCGGGCCAGCCCCATGGCATGGGCCCGGAAGCGGCCTCCCGCCACGCTGGCATGGCCGCCCAAATTCAGGACTGCGACATCCTCATTGCCGGCGGCATGGGCACAGGGGCTGTGCAGGCGATGGAAGCCGCGGGCCTGCGGGTCATCCTCACCGATGTCCGCGATATCAATTTTGCATTGACTGCTCTGATGAACGGCTCCCTGGCCGATCGTCGCGAGCGCATGGATTAAGGAGAGCACTATGACAACCATCCGATTGGGCTTTTGCCCCACCATGACACCTTACGCCGAAACATTTGATCAGACTATCGAGGAAGTCGAGCTCGTCCCTCTGGGCAGCGCGTCGCAGGCAATGAGTATGTTGCGCAGCGGCGCGATCGAAATTTCCTTGATCGGGCGAGAAGCCTACACCCGAGAGCTTACCGAAAAGATCGGGAAAAGGCGGCTAGCGGGCGGCTATACGCTGGTGTATCCCCGCAAAGTCGCCATTCCCAGGGCGCAATTGGCTGAATTACCGGTCAAAACTTACCTCGCCCCTGAGATCGTGGCGAAGCTTTTACCTACCCTTGACAACGTTTCTTTCTACAACACGTTCGAGGAATGCGAGCGCGCTGAACCGGGAATGCCGATGCTGATCGACTGGAAAGACTTCAAGGATGAGCATCAGATGCTGATTCCGGTCGAGGCCAACGGGGCCAAGGTTCCTGCTTTCCGGGCGCCTGTCATCTACTACAACACCGACAGGGTGGGCGAAGATGCCGTGGATCGTTTTCAGGCGGTGTTGAAAAGATGATAGATCATTCCACGCCCGCCGCCCCCACATCACCCCCTCCTCAGGTCAGTTTGCTCACCATTCTGTGGACTTACTTCGTCATCGGCCTGACCGCGTTCGGCATGGCGATTCTGCAAAAGCTCAAAAAAGCCGTGCTGGGCAATCACTGGCTGACCGAGGAGGAGATGAACGATGGCCTGGCCATGGTACAGCTCTACCCCGGCCCGATTATGGTCAATTTCACCACCTACGTGGGCTACCGACTGCGAGGCGTGCCCGGGGCGCTGATGGCCACGTTGGGATTCGTCACGCCTTCCATCATCCTCATCATCGGGCTGGCCGCGGCCTATTTTGCGGCGGGCAGCCTGCCCTGGATCAAGCCCCTGTTCGTGGGGCTGGAGGCGCTGGTGGTGGGCGTGGTCTTCCATGTCACCCTGGACTTCGGGCGGCGGGCGCTGAAAGGACGCATCCATGCTCTCATCGCCCTGGCTGCGTTCGTCGCCCTCAGTTTCAAGATTAATGCCGTGTGGATTGTGCTGGCGGCGCTGGCCGCGGGGGCGCTGTTCTTGCGTCCGCAGGCCCGGGCGCAGCACGATGCCGGGCGCCGAAAAATGTCCGTCCCGGCCGCGCCGGCGCCAGCGGGATGGCGGGGGTGGACGGGCATTGGCATAGCTACGGCTGCGGTGTTGGCCGTGGTGGCTTTCAGCCTGGCCATCGATGGCGAGGTGGGACGGATGATGCGGGCCTTTTTCAAAATCGGAACCATTGCTTTTGGCAACGGCATGACGATTCTGCCTCTGGTTCAGGCCGAAGCAGTGGACGCCAGCCACTGGATCGGCATGCGTCAGTTTGCGGATGGCATCGCCCTCAGCCAGATCACGCCGGGTCCGTTTCTGAATATCGCCGGCTTCATCGGCTACAAGGTGGGGGGCGCGTGGGGGGCGATACTGGCCAGCTTCGCCATGTTCGCTCCCTCGTTTATCTGGACCTTGCTCTTCTCCGAAATCTATGGCTATGTGCGACACATTGGAGCGGTGAAAGGGGCGCTGGCGGGCGTGTTGGCCGGATTCGTGGGCCTGCTGGCCGTGGTCACGCTGCAACTGGGGAGCGTGGGCATCACCGGCCCGGCGCCGCTGGCCCTGGCTGCGGCTGCGTTCGTGGCCGTGCGCTTCTTCAAGCTGGATATCCTGTGGGTGTTCGGCGGCGGCTTGCTGGTGTGGGCGGGCCTGCTGGCCGCGGGCCTGGCTTGAGATGCGTCAAACACAAAAAGCCTGGGTAGTGGTTCAGTTCTGACTGATAACTGCCAGTCTGAGACGATTGTAGCGATAGATGGACAATTTCAGCACCAAATTGTAAAAATAATCGTAACTCGACTGAAAAAAGGTCATTTCACCACGGAGACACGGAGGACACGGAGAAAATAGTGGCAGTTCACAGAGAATTTCTCCTCCAAACCCGCGTTTTTCTTCCTCCGTGCACTCTGTGCCTCTGTGTTGAAGGTTTTTTCAGTGCAGCCAATCGTAACTGCTAACGTACCCGACTTTAAACCTCAAAAAGCCACGAAGGCTCGAAGTTTTTCGAAGGCACGAAGGGAAAAATAAAGAAAACACTTCGTGCCTTCGTTATCCTTCGTGTCTTCGTGGCAAAAAGTGGTGATGAGACCTTCGTAGTTACAAATAATCTGACTTGGAAAGCGTCTTATGGATAAAACGAGCTAACCGCCCCCATTGTCTGGTGGATTTCCGCCGGGAAAACCTTTTGATACGCTTCCCACAGGACGCCCTCGATTCAAATAGGACGAAGCCAGACGGTTACCGCACGTCTGGCTTCGTCCTATCATCCCTTCGATACTGCCATCTGCTGCCATCGCTGGAGAATAATCCGCTTCGCGGACGAGGCAGCGCATCATCCGTGATAAAATCTAATGACAAACCAGGACCGGGGTGATGGCTTGATGCACCACCTCATCGACGGTGCTGCCAAAGAATATCTGCAGGAAGCGGCTGTGACCATAGGCTCCCATCACGATCAGCGAGCACGCTTCCTCGCGTTCCACCCGTAAAATGGTCTCGGCCGGCGAGCCCTCCTCGAACAGCGTTTTGGCGGCCACATCGTGTCGGGCCAGCCAGTCCTTGAGTCTGGCAAAGACATCCTGCATCTCGGGATGCCCCTCATTGACCACCAGCACCACCAATTCCCGATCATGGGATTTTGCGAAGTTGGCGCCGATTCGAAGCGCTTCCATGGCCCGAGGGCTGCCATCATAAGCCACCAAAATCTTGAGAAGCGAACGCACCTCAGCCTGTGCGGCCAGCACCGGCGCTTTGGCATGACGCACCACAGCCTCGAACACCGAGCCGAAGTTCGGTCCGGCCCAGGCCGCACCCTGTCCATAGCGACCGATCACCACCAGATCGGCATGTTCTGAAGCATCCAGAATCTCGTTGACCACCGCGCCTACCCGATATTCGACTTCGCATGAGACGCCGGCCTCCTGGCAGCGCCGTTCAGCCTCAACCAACACCTTGTCGCCAAAATCTGAGATCATTTGGCCGATGGTCAGAGCCACCTCGGTTTGTTCTGCATCGCCGCCGGGCAGTGGATCATCCACGGGGGCGGCCGTCCAGTAAGGGGCCTCGATGATGCGAGAGTCAGCAACAAAAAGGGCCTGGATGGTGGATCCTTCCTCGCGGGCGACCTCGACGGCTTGCTCCAGGGCCACCCAGCCATCATTGGAACCATCGACAGGAACCAGAATATGATCGAACATAATTGAACTCCTTGAAATAAAAATCGGGATGCTTCACAACTCTTTGATCATATTATCCCCGATCTGCCCCCTCGCTGCCGTGACTTAAGTCACATGCAGAAAATTTTGGCTCAACAGGAATTCAGGGGGCGTCCCGACCTCCGGGAGGTGGACGAGCAGCTTTTGACTTGACCAAGCGGGTTGCGTCCACCTCCCGGAGGTCAAATGGCAGTCAGCCCCTTGAAATCCAAAAGAGCCCAATTTTTATCGCCGAGCCATTTGTTCCAGGGCGGACCAATCGCGAATCAGAATGCCCGAATGGGTGCGCTCCACCAGTCCCTCCTTTTCCAGACTGCGCAAATTACGGCTGACAACCTCGCGGGCGGTGCCCAACAGGTGTGCAATTTCACTTTGTGAAAGCCCCCACTCCAACGAAACGCCATCAGGCGTCTCCCGGCCGTCATTGCGGGCGGAGACGAGGATAAGCCGGGCCAGACGGGTGGAGACGTCAGTGAAGGCCAAATCACTGGCGACATCGGCCATGCGCCGCAGCATATCAGCCAGGTGAACTTCAAGCATCCGGTTGAGCGCAGGGAAACGGGCCATCATCTCCTGAATGTGTTGCAAGGTTGCCACATAGAGACGGAGATTCGTCAAAGCGCTGGCAGAGACAGGATGGGGCCTGCTATCGAAAACCGGAGGTAGATCAAAAAACTGGCGGGCGTGACGAAGCGTAATGGTGAATTCCCGCCCCCTGGATGAAGTCTTGAATAGACGCGCCCGGCCCGCAGCCACGATGAAAAACGACGTGCTTTCCTCGCCTTCCATGAACAAAAACGCGTCGCGTGAAACCAAATGCACGTGAAAACCCGTCATCACCTCATCCAGGGCCTCATCCGAAAGTCGGGAAAAAAGGGAGATGCTGCGGAAAAATTGACGTTGATGGCGTTGTGAGACAGTCATTTTATTCGTCCTGGCTTAAATCCACGATGTCGATACGGCGAGTGTCATTGGCCCGGAGCGTGCCGGCGCCCTCGATGAGCAGCACCAAATCATCAGTGACGCCGAAATCTTCGCACCACTGCCGGGCCGACGCCCGACGCACGGCGCCGTCATCCCAATCCAATTTCTGATCGACCGATTGGGGAAAGACGCCCCAGGAGAATTGCAGGCGCTGACAGGTCGCCTCCCGGTGGCTGCCCGCGAGAATCCACTGATTCATATGGAAACGGGCCACGCGGCGGGCAGTGGCGCCGGTAAGGCTGGGCACGACAATCAACTTTGGCTCCATCGTCTCGGATATCAATTTGATGTTCAGGGAAAACAGATCATCGCGAGAGGGCCGATCGAGATTTTCTTCGAGGCGCATCAGCCGGACAAAATCCACTTGCTGCAGATATTTTTCCGCCTGTTGGGCGATCTTTGTCATCATCTGCACGGTTTCGACCGGATAAGCGCCAATGGCCGTCTCACCTGAAAGCATGATGGAATCAGAGCCATCCAAAATAGCGTTGGTGACATCCGCCACTTCGGCCCGGGTGGGACGCCGGTTATGCGTCATGGACTCCAACATCTGCGTGGCCGTGATCACCGGCTTGGACAGCAGGTTGGCCCGCAGGATGATCTCCTTCTGCAAAATAGCCACCCGCTCTATGGAGACTTCCACGCCCAAATCGCCGCGGGCCACCATGATCGCATCAGCAGCCTGCAAAATCGCGTCAAGATTTTGTAACGCCCGCGAGCGTTCGATTTTAGCGATGATGAGTGGATCATAGCC
>Ga0256831_1001543_pt1 | contig 12115 bp, 7 predicted proteins | sample 132544metaG_FD_189087 | JGI IMG/M metagenome (GOLD analysis project Ga0256831, IMG submission 189087) | Hydrothermal vent microbial communities from Lau Basin, Pacific Ocean - 132-544 | ecosystem: Environmental > Aquatic > Marine > Hydrothermal vents | place: Pacific Ocean: Lau Basin | collected... | reverse complement strand
TACCGGCCCCGCTGAGCCCGGTAAGAAAGAGCAGTTCACCCTTGGCAACACTTAAGGAAACATCCTTGAGCGCCTTAACATCGGGGGGATAAAATTTGCGAACCTTGATCAGCTCGACCATGACCTCGTTGCTGTTTTTCTGCATGCTGTTTTCCGTCTTGTTGATTGTTGTTTTGCGGATTTTTTATTATGCAGAAAAAATTTCGTCAAAGATGGCAAAGGCCTGTTGCACGGCCGGGATATCATCCCTGAGTTTGAGATAGGAGTCACCGCACAGTTCCTGATTGACCAGGTCGTCACTGGCGGAGATGATGCCGGCAAGGGGCATGTCAGCAGCCTCGGCAACTGCCTGGTCTATTTTGGTTAGCAAGGCAGGTGGCACCGGATCAGGCGCCCTGTTGACGATGAGATGCCTGGCCTTGACGTCAAGTTGCAACGGACCGGTTATATCGGCGATTCGCCGGGCGGTCATGATCCCGCGTGCCGAAGGATCGGAGAGGATGAGCAGGTGATCGATGGTCTGCAGATTCATTCGACTCAGATGTTCCATGCCCGCTTCATTGTCCACGATGATCCAGGCGTAATTTTCCGCCAGTTTGTCCATGGTCATGGCAAGATACTGGTTGGCGGCACAGTAACAGCCGGGCCCGTCCGGCTGGCCCATGACCAGCAGATCAAAACCGGACTCTTCGATCAGGGCCTGGTGAATCTTCATCTCCATGAACTGGTCCCTGCTCATGCCTGCCGGAATATCACCTTTGATCTCCTTGCGGATCTGGCCAAGGGTTGTATTGACCTCAAGATCAAGCAGTTCGTTGAGGTTGGCATTGGCATCGGCATCAACCACCAGCACCGGCGTCATCTTTTTTTCGAGAAGATATTTAAGCAACAGGGTGGAGGTCGTTGTTTTGCCGGTGCCGCCTTTGCCTGCCAGGGCGATAACTTTTGTCATAATCCGTACCATGAGTTAAATCTGAGGAACATGGGGAACCATCTGTAAATAATATAAGTTTACCCCAAAAAAGTCAGTATTCCAAGAGAAACCGTCACACCGGTTCCCGTTGAAAGATAGAAGAGCCGTCTTTTCACTGGACGGGTGGGATGATCTGCCTTACTGTTTGCCCTACCTGGATAGGTGACACCATATAGCTGTGTCATTCCGGACTGTTTTTATCATTTGACGCCTACGCTTATCTGTTTTGACTGGGGCCTGAAATTATGGTCCAGCCTGGGTCAGGTGGAAAATGGTTGTGATACCAATCTGGAGGCATGATCAGTACGGAGAATTATGATGCAATATCGGGCCGCCCTTTTTGACCTTGACGGAACACTTCTCGATACCCTGGATGATCTGGCCGATGCCGCTAACAGAGTGCTTGCCGCAGAGGGTATGCCGGTGCATGAAGTGGAAGCATACAAAAAATTTGTCGGCGATGGCCTGGCAACCCTTGTTGAGCGAATTGTTCCCGGCGAGCAACATAACGAGGAAACATTGCGCCGGGTTGTTGATGCCTTTCGTCAGGATTATGGCGCCCACTGGCACGAGAAAAGCCGGCCCTATGCCGGAGTGCCCGAGATGCTCACCGGCCTGCGGAAACAGGGCCTGCGCCTTGCTGTCCTGTCCAACAAGCCCCATGAGTTTACAAAACTCTGTGTGCGGCGGATGCTTGGAGACTTTTCTTTTTATCCCGTACTTGGTCAACGGGAAGGTGTGCCAAAAAAACCCGATCCAGCCGGTGCCCTGGAGGCGGCGGCCCTGCTCGATATTCCGGCCCGGGAAGTACTTTATGTCGGCGATACCGCCGTTGATATGCAGACGGCGGCCGGAGCGGGCATGACCGCAGTCGGTGTGCTCTGGGGATTTAGGGAAGAAGAGGAGTTGACCGCAAGCGGCGCCGACTACCTGGTCAGCCATCCCGAGGAAATTCTTGAGCTGCCGTTCTGGTAACAGCGCATGGATTATATTCTGTCTGTCGGCCATCCTTTGTTTACTGTTCTGAAATATTTTCTGAAACCTTGTTCTAAGACTTTGTTCTGAAACCTTGAACCATAACCTCGTAAATCCGAACATATTGCGATGAATACTGTTTTTCTGACCTATGCCGGGCCGCCGATGATCGGCGCTTTTATCGGTTATCTGACCAACAAGATAGCCATCAAAATGCTCTTTCGTCCCCTGAAACCCTGGTATATCTTTGGTCTGCGCGTTCCCATGACCCCCGGTGTTATTCCGGCAAAACGCCACGAACTGGCTGAAAATATCGGTGTCATGGTAGGTGAACACCTGCTGACCGCCCGGGATATAGGCGCCGCCCTTTCCAGGGAACCATTTCAGGAGCATCTGCATGCCCTGGTTGAAGAACGGGTAAACACCGTGTTGGCAGCGGATCTTGGCTCGCTGTTGTCCCTTGTTCCCGAAAAATTCCGGGCCTATGCCAGGGTGGGGCTTCGGACCCTGAAATACCGGATAAAAGACGGGATTTACAGCTATCTTGAGAGCGGGTCTTTTGCGGCCGTATTTGCCGCAGCCGTGAACGAACAAATGGAACTGTTTGCCAACAGGGAGTTGAATCAGCTTGTTGCAGAAGAACAACGTCAGCAGTTTTATGATTTTTTTGATGGACTCCTTGACCGGTTGCTGCGCAGCGCCCGGATGGAAGATCATTTAAGCCAATTTCTGCAGGAGCGGCTGCAACAGGCCGCCCGGGAGGGAAAATCCATCCATGACCTGCTGCCGGAACCCTTTGTCGACCTTGTCCTGCAGACAATCAGTTCCCAGACCCCGGCCCTGCTCCAGCGTTTGGCCGGACTGATCGCTGAACCAAAAATCCGGGCGAGGATTATCAGCGCGGTTATTGACGGGGTGGACCATTTTCTCTCCTCCCTTGGGCCCATGGCGGCAATGGCCAAGGGATTCATCGATATGGACAGCCTGGATGGAAAAATTCGTGATTATCTTGTCGATCATGAACAGGAGCTGGAAGAATGGCTGCAGAGCGAAGACGTGCAGCGGGAGTTTGCCCGTGTTCTTGAACTCCAGGCCCGGAAGATGCTGCAGATGCCGATTGGTGAGCTGCTGGTGCGGCTCGATGAGGACCAGTTTAAGCGCCTCTGTCACACAACAGCTGAACAACTGCTTGCTCTTCTGCGGACCAGGGGAGCCCTTGAAACATTGTCCTTGCTGCTACGCCAGAGCCTGGAAGATATGCTTGAGCATGGAAACCTGCCCGTTGGCCAGGTCTTTGCCAGGCTTTTGCCAGGAGAACATGGGGCCGGAATCCGGGAAAAGATGGTCTGCGAGTTATTGAGTGGACTGCGGTCACCAACAGGAAAAAGATTGATTGGCCGCATGATCGACCGGATGCTTGATACCCTTGCCACCCGTCCGGTCGGGATACTTTCCCACCTGATACCGCCTGGTGTGCGTCAGGGTATTGCCGATTATATTGTTCTGACTGCCAACAAAATGCTCCTGCATGAGGTGCCGGGACTGGTCAAGTCGCTCAATATCAGCCGCCTGGTGACCGATAAGGTCGATTCCCTGGATCTGCTCAGGCTGGAGGGATTACTGCTGTCTATTATGGAAGAGCAGTTTAAATATATCAACCTGTTTGGCGCTGTCCTGGGATTTCTCATCGGTCTGATAAATCTGACCCTGCTGCAATTTTGATGGCGGCTGGTTGTAAGGGGTATGACCCGGGATCCCATTATTATCATGATCACGATTATCATGAAGACCGCTATGAGCACCGGCGGGATGTTGCCCGGCAACGACGTGAGGATCGAGTGGAAAGGACCAGGAAGATGAGCCCCGAGCAACGACAGCATCTTTCCAGGCGTCTGCAGCAGACCAGGCCGCAACGGCTGGAGCGGAGGCAGATACGACGGGCAAACAGGCCGGTCCGCAACATGGGGCGTCCACGGCCTGCTGTTCGTCGCCGCTAACCGGCAGGATTGCTCCTGCCAGTCAGACACAGATCATTTGTTGTCACTCGAACTGCCACACCCATCAATGAAAGGTAAACCGGTAGGAAAAGGTCTTTGGGTTGAGGTGATCCAGGGTCTTGTCCCCTACCTGGGCAAATGGATAGCCAAAGGTATTGAGTGGCGCTCCTTTTTGGGGCGGATTGAGTTGTATGTCGCGGCCCACGGCAAGTTTTACCCTGTACGCATCCCAGCCACCCCAGAAGTAATCACGATAGTTCCTGGTTTTGGTATCGCTTAAACGAAGATGCTCTTTGAGCATTTTTTTCCGCACATCCGCCGGATCAACCGGCACCCAGTCATAGCCTGGCAGGTAAAATTCCGCCCAGCAGTGTTGCCAGGTCGAGATATCCTGACCTGGCTTTTTTCCAAGGCGGATGCCGAATACTTCACGGGCCGGAATTCCAGCCGCCCGGCACAGGGCAACGAACACGGAATGGATGTCCGTGCATTTTCCCCCGGGCCGGTTGAGCAACAGACAGACATCTCCCTTGCCGCAGCCCCTGGTCTTTGGGTCCCGGTACATATTTTCACAGGTCCAGTCGTAAATCGCCTTTGCCTTGCCGAGAACTGTTGTCTTGCCTTTGGTAATCCTGTCTGCCAGGGCTTTGACCGGCCCGTCAATGGGGCCAAGACTTGTCGGCGACAGATAAAGGGCAAAATCAGCCCTGTTCCACGCGCCTTCCATCTCCGGAAAATTTCTGCGCCTGACCTCCTTGCGGATGACATGAAAGGTCAGGGTAAGTTTTCGGCTTTGCGCGTCCTTCTGCCAACGGGCATAGAGAATAGGGGTGGAATACTTCTGGTCGGAATAGACGGCCGAGTGCGCATAGTCTCCACTGACCGAAATGTGATCAATGAGCTGGTCACGGTCAGAGAGCGGATAGGGAATCCAGAGTTGCGCTACCTTGCCCTGTTGATGGCCGGAAAGATCAAACTGCATGGTAACGGTACCGCTTACCGTCTTTTCAGCTGATGCTGTCATTGGCATCATCAGAATACAGAGTGTCAGAGCAAGAAAAAAAGATATTTTATTATTCATGGGATTTTTTTGTTTGAGGTTGATGGAATACTATTTGCCAGGAACAGGAGCCGCGAGCGCCATGATTGCCCGGCTCGTGAATGCGGGGAAAGTTATATCGGAATTTATTATAATGCAAATAGGAAATATCTATAGTAAAAGGTGGGATAATTGGTCAGTGTGTGGAAAATCTTTCCACAGGCAAAACAATCACAATACGAGAACCAGAACCCTGAAAAAAATATCCTGGCACCATGATTCCGGCCGGACAGGGGAATATTATGGACCTGCGCAAGATAGAGGCCTTTTGCCTGGTTGTTGAACTGAAGAGCTTTACCCGTGCCGCCGAGGCATTGCTCCTGTCCCAGCCAACAGTCAGTGGGCACGTACACAGCCTTGAGAGTGAGCTTGGCCATAAACTGCTGGATCGTCTCGGGCGGCAGGTTGAGCCGACCCCGGCCGGCCGACTGTTGTATCGTTATGGACGCAGGATTCTTGCTACCACCAGGAGGGCGGTCGAGGCAATGGAACAGTTCAGCGGCAGGATTGCAGGCCGTCTGTTGCTCGGTAGCAGTACCATTCCCGGTACCTATATTCTCCCTGGCCTGATAGGGCGGTTTCATCTCCGTTATCCCAAGGTCAGGACAACCTTGCGGATTACCGGCTCCAGGTCCATTGCCCGGGAAGTCCTGGCCGGAGAACTTGAACTCGGTGTGGTTGGCGCACAATGGAATGAGGCCGGCCTTGAGTGGAGAGAGATATTTGCCGATGAACTTGTTATCGCTGTTCAGAAGGGACATCGCCTGGCAATGCAGGACACCGTTACCCTCAGGGATGTCGTGCAGGAACCATTTATCCTGCGTGAACAGGAATCAGGCACGAGAAAGGTCTTTGCAGAGGCGCTCAAAGTCCATGGAATGACGGAAAACGATCTCCATGGGGTGGCTGAAATCGGCTCCACCGCAGCCATCAAGGAGGCCGTCAAGGCTGGTGTCGGGGTCTCCATCCTTTCAAGACGGGCCCTTCAGGATACCATTGCCTGCGGCACCATGGCCGCTATCCGGTTGCAGGATGTTGATCTGTATCGGCATTTTTATCTGATTTGCAGGAAAAACAGAGAGCCGTCACCGGTGACTGCTGTTTTTATGGAGTACCTGCGTGAAAAGTCGGCTATTTCTGTACTCGATTCCGGTACCTGATGGAGGCGGGAAATCAGGGGTCAGGAGAGCGGAAAATTTTCTTGATCCAGGCACAATTACTTGGTTTCAAGGTATTTCAATTCCCAGAGCTTCATATTTTTTCAACTTACGCCACAGGGATACTCTGTCGATGCCAAGGATTTTGGCTGCCCTGGTTTTATTGCCCCCGGTTCGGGCAAGAACAGCAAGGATGTATTTTTGTTCATGTTCCGCAAGCGTTCTTGTCGGGTACGCTTCGTCTTCCAAAGGTGGAATCAGTGTTGTTGTATCATTGTGCAAAATCTCAGGGGGCAGATGATAGGGTTGAATTTCCTGTTCACGGCACATGGCAACGGATCGTTCTATAATATTTTCCAGTTCACGAACATTGCCGGGATAGTCATAGGCCAGGAGAATATCAAGGGCTTCGGCGGAAATGCTTTTAACCTTGTCGCCCGGAGAAAGAAATTTGGCGAGAAAATAGTTGATAAGCAGTGGAATATCATCTCTTCGCCAGCGCAGGGGAGGAATTTCTATGGTTACCACGTTGATACGATAAAAGAGATCCCTGCGAAACTGTTTTCTGTTTACTTCCTGATGCAAATCACGATTTGTGGCGGCAAGTATCCTGACGTCCACATCTATCTGCCGGGTACCTCCTACCCGCATTATCTTTTTTTCCTGGAGAACACGCAGGAGTTTTGCCTGCATACTCATTGCCATTTCACCTATTTCATCAAGAAAGATGGTGCCCTTGTCAGCTGATTCAAACAGGCCTGTCCGAAAACTGTCTGCGCCGGTAAAGGCCCCTTTTTCATGCCCGAACAACTCGTTGAGCATAAGTTCTTCGGTCAGGGCGCTGCAGTTTATGGGCAGAAAACGCTGGTTTGATCGTCTGCTGAGTGCATGAATTGTAGATGCGACCAGTTCCTTTCCAGTGCCGGTTTCACCACTTATGAGTACATTGCAGTCAAGTTGGGCAATTTCGGCAATATCGGTCTTTAGTTTAACGATGGAAGGAGATTTACCGATAAACTGAATTCCTTTTTCCCGACGGATCATTCTATGCTGTTTGCGGATTTCCCGGCGAATCAATGTCTTTTTCAGGGACATGGTCACCAGGTGAAAGAAATACTCACTGGAAAAGGGTCGAACAAGATATGAAAAGGCGCCGGCCATCATAACGGTAACTGCGGATTCAACGGATTTCTGGTCAGTGATGAAGATGGTTTCAATGTCAGGTCGCAGACGTTGGGCACGCAGCATCAAGGTCACGCCATCCATATCGGTAACCAGGTTATCCGTGACAAGGATATGAAAATGACGATGTTTGATTCGGGCCAGCGCTCTTTCTCCTGAATCCACATTCTCGGTTTTGTAGCCCTCCTGTTCCAGAAGGCTGCAGGTGGCGGTTCGATGCTGTTCCACTGGATCGACAACCAGGATAGCAACATTTTTATTATGTCGTTTCATGATACTGTGCGTTGCAATGTGCAATATTGTTGCAATGTGCAATAATAGCGGATTGCTTATTTGTTCGATTGAATGTTTTTATCAGGAAAATAAACACTTTTTATGCATTTTACTGTAAAGTGGAACAAAGTGAAATGATAAACGTTGCAATATGAAACAACGGTTTCGGTGGTTTGTGAATTAGATATTTCCACTCGTTGGTAACTATCTATTTTTCTGATGTTATATTGGTTTCATGAAAGTTTGTTGTAAGGCATGATTTGTGCAGTTACAGGAGCGGACATGAGATACGGCTGAATATCATACAACGGTATTTTAGATGCTATTTTCACAGTGAATAAAAACAGTTTCATTGATGTACAGTAAGTATGTTGTGAATCGCCCCGGAACACTCGACACAGCAGATCGGTTTTTTTACGACGTCACTAAAACTGAATTTAGTAACAAAGTTTTTCAGGAAGGAGGAAGTGTGATGCCCATTGGCAAGGGAATGTTTCTTATATCGCAGGGAATGATACTGATACTTTTGCTGGTATCATCTTTGGCTTTTGCAGGCAATAAGTCGTCTGCGGATAAGGAGATAAAAAAGGCGATGACATCCTATTCTCAGGCAGTATCAGCCGATGAACAGGCCCCTGCCATGGATTCGAGAACTGCGGAAAAGGCGTCCATAAAAGCAGCGGAAGCAAACAGGAAGGGAGGGAAAATTGCATTTACCCCGAAAATGGGAATCGTTATGGCAGTGCTGGCGCTGGCAATTCTCATGTTCATTTTTGAATGGGTACGCGTGGATGTGGTTGGTTGGATAATGATGGTTATTCTGCCTATTCTTGGAGTCGTAAGCCCCAAAGAAGCCATCAGCGGCTTGTCAAGTAACGCTGTTGTTTCCATTATCGCGGTTATTATCATTGGTGCCGGTCTTGACAAGACCGGCTGCATGAATGTGCTTGCCCGGAAAATTTTAAAAATTGCCGGTAAATCAGAGAGCAGGATAATGACCTTGATTTCAGCCACTGTTGCCTTTATTTCAAGCTTTATGCAGAATATCGGCGCCGCAGCACTTTTTATGCCTGCTGCCATCCGCATTGGCAGGCAGACCGGAATCCCGGTTTCGCGTATCCTGATGCCCATGGGTTTTTGCGCGATTATTGGTGGCACGATAACTCTGGTTGGCGCCAGTCCGACTATCCTGCTCAATGATCTCATCGATCAGTCCAACAGTCTTGGTCTTCTTGGTGTACAGGTCGAGCCTTTGGGACTTTTCACGCAAACGCCCATTGGCATAGCTTTGGTTATTGCCGCAATTCTATATTTTATCCTGTTGGGTCGTTTTATTTTGCCAAAGGGTGGTGGGCAGGACAGCGACAACAGTTTGCTGCCTTCTTCCCTGGTTGATACCTATCAGGAAATAGCAGGGATTTACGAGCTTGAGATACCGGATGATTTCGGTTCATTTAAGCTCAGGGAGCTGCATGTTCGCAGCAGATATCATATTACCATTGCCGGTGTATATCTGCCCGGAACCAAATATAAAAATTTTGCACCGACCAAAGATGAGCTCATTCAATCAGGTGAAATCATAGTTGTTATTGGTAATGAAGAGCATGTTAAAAAATGTGCAGAGGATTTGGACTGGCGACTCAAGGAAGATTTGGAGGTATTTGCTGAAGATTTTTCACCTAATAATGCCGGTATCCTGGAAGGTATCATCACGCCCCGTTCCGAGTTGGTGGGAAAAACACTTGCAGAGGTTAATTTCCGCAAAACTCATCATGTTGTGCCGGTGGTCCTCTGTCGAAGCGGTGTCTGCCAGTTTAAGGATATAACTCAAGAGAAACTAAAGGCCGGTGACGCCATTCTCATGTTCGGCCGCTGGGAATTTTTTCATGCCTTGAAGAAAAAAGATATGTTTACCTTTACCACCGAGATAAAGGGGGAAATAATGCGGGAAGAAAAGGCCCGCACTGCTGTTTTCTGGCTTTTTGTCGCCATCGGCCTGGTCCTCGGCTTTGAGCCGATTACCGGGCTGTTTGGTGTGCCAATGAAACTGTCTCTTTCCATCTGTCTTCTGGCCGGTGCCTTGGGCATGATTCTGACCAGGGTTTTATCCGTTGAAGAGGCATATAAATCGGTTGACTGGATGACGGTTTTTCTTCTCGGCGGGTTGATTCCTCTGGGACTTGCCTTTCAGAAAACAGGGGCGGCCGAGTGGATTGCCACCACGATAATGAATGCCATCGGTTCTGTGCCCAATATAGTCTTTCTTCTCGTTGTTGGCCTGTTGACATCCTTTTTCACCCTGGTGGTCTCCAATGTAGGCGCGACGGTACTGCTGGTACCGCTCTGCATGTCAATGGCCATACAGGCTGGTTCCGACCCGCGAATTACGGCCATGGTTGTGGCCCTGGCCGCATCCAATACCTTTGTCCTGCCGACGCATCAGGTCAATGCCCTGATCATGCGTCCGGGTGGTTATCGCACAGTCGACTATGCCAGGGCCGGCTTCGGTATGACAATTATTTTTCTCATAGTTTTGATCGGTATGCTGTATCTGTTCTATTGAAAACGATGTTTAAGATACTTTTCCGCAATGGGAATCGCGGGTTCCTTCTTGTTCCACCGCTCTGCGGGTCAACAGAAACATCAGAAACAAATCAGTTTCATGCTTTGTTGTACTGTTAAGCCATGCTGGCTTATTGTCTTACTCCCGAATTTCTCTCATTTAATAAAAAAACCCGGCCTCATTTTGAGGCCGGGTTTTTTTACGATCACGAGGTCCTTTTTTGTTTGGTAATCCTGTGATGGTTGAATGATTACTGGACTCTGTGCAGTTCCACCCGACGATTTTTGGCCCTTCCTTCAGGCGTTAAATTGTCAGCAATGGGATCCGCTTCCCCAAAACCCTTTGCAGAGAGTTGATCGGCAGGAACACCCTGTTTGACAAGATAATCCATAACCGCCTGCGCCCGTTTCTGGGAAAGTTGCAGGTTACGCTTGCTGTCACCGATATTATCGGTATATCCCGCAACCTCAAGTTTCATGCCAGGAAGACCAATGAGGATTTTGGCCACGTTGTCCAGATTTTTTCTGGCCGAATTTGTCAGTTTTGCGGTGCCAAGGGCAAAGTTGATATCCTGAAGGACAATCTTTGCATTTTCCGCACATCCGAGCTTGTCAACAGTTGCTCCGGAAGCGGTGTCCGGACAGAGATCCAGACGGTCGACAACCCCATCATTATCACTGTCTATTTCACAACCCTCAGCATTGACCTTTGCTCCGGCAATGGTGTTCGGACACTTATCATCGGCATCGGAAACGCCATCTTTATCTGAATCCTTGGATTTTTGGATAATCTGTTCCCGTTCTTTTTGCAGGCTTGCAATTTTTTCTTCAAGGGTTTTGATATTCTGATTTGCCTCTTCAAGTTGCTGTTTAAGTTCTGCAACCTCTTTGGCGCTGCCCTGAAGATCATTGATTGTCGCCTTTAACTGTTCAATTTCACTTTCTTTTGTGGAGAATGTTGATTTAAGTTCAGCCAACTGGGCAGCCACGGCCGCACTCTGTGCAAGTTTGGCCGCCAGTTGCTTTTTCTCGCTGGTCAGTGCGGCCAGGTTTTGTTGCAGCTGTGCAAAAGCGGACTCTTTTGCCGTGAGCTCTTTTTTCAGCAGTTTTTCCTGCTGCAGGGCATCGTTTAATGCTTTAATTTTGGCCTCGGCAGCAGACAGTCGATCCTGAAGGGTCTTTTCCTGCTGTTTGTTTTGCGACAGGCTCTGGCCCAGGGCTTTGAGTTTTGCCTTGAGTTCACTTACCTGGTCATTGGCAGCCGCAAGGGCAGCTGTTTTTTCCTTGAGAGCAGCAGCATCGCTCTGCAGTTGGGTCAGCTTTTTCTGCAGTGCCTTAATCCGAGCCTGCGCTGCGGTCAGCTCATCACTTTTTGCCTTCAGATTACCCTTCATCTTTTCAATGTCGGCAGCAGTAGCCTTTGCTGCTTCCAGTTGCTTGGCAAGGTTTTCGTTTTCTTTTTTCAGCGAGGTGACCGAAGCATGAAGGGCTTCAATCTGCTTCTGCAGTTCATTCTGGGCGACAAGTTTTTTCTGTGCCTCATTTACCTGATTGGTAAGTTTTTCGTTTTCCCCCTTGATAGAAGTAAGAGAGGCCTGCAGGGTTTCAATCTGCTTCTGCAGTTCATCCTGGGCGACAAGTTTTTTCTGTGCCTCATTTACCTGGTTGGTAAGTTTTTCGTTTTCCTCTTTGAGAGAGGTGAGGGAGGCCTGCAGGGTTTCAATCTGTTTCTGCAGTTCATCCTGGGCGACAAGTTTTTGCTGCGCCTCGTTTACCTGGTTGGTAAGTTTTTCGTTTTCCTCTTTGAGAGAGGTGAGGGAGGCCTGCAGGGTTTCAATCTGTTTCTGCAGTTCATCCTGGGCGACAAGTTTTTGCTGCGCCTCGTTTACCTGGTTGG
>Ga0256831_1001542_pt1 | contig 12121 bp, 9 predicted proteins | sample 132544metaG_FD_189087 | JGI IMG/M metagenome (GOLD analysis project Ga0256831, IMG submission 189087) | Hydrothermal vent microbial communities from Lau Basin, Pacific Ocean - 132-544 | ecosystem: Environmental > Aquatic > Marine > Hydrothermal vents | place: Pacific Ocean: Lau Basin | collected... | reverse complement strand
GTTATACAACACTGTGTATGAACAAAAATGTGAATTACTTATACATCAGGAGCATGAAAGTAATGAGCAGGAAGTCGCACGTAAGGTTTTTGACAGTATTTTAAATCCAGGCTGTTTGTCAGCCGATAATATTAAGCTGCATTTATCACCCCTGTCACTATTTAATGGCGATGTGGTTCTGGCTGCCGTTAAACCCACCGGTGGTTTGCATGTGCTTTTTGGGGATTTTACCGGTCATGGTCTGGCCGCTTCTCTCGGAGCGCTGCCGCTTTCAGATGTGTTTTATAGTATGACGGCCAAAGGTTATGCAATACAGGATGTGGTACGTGAAATTAACCGGAAACTAAAACATCAATTACCTACGGGTATGTTTCTGGCTGCCTGTCTGGTTGAAATAGATACTATAAATAATATTTTAAAATACTGGAATGGTGCAATTCCTGCGGCTTATCTGCATAAGGGTGATACCATTGTGGAATTGTCCTCCCGTCATCTGCCATTAGGTATTCTGGATTGTGGCAGTTTCAGTGATAAAGTAGATATCATTGAAATTTCCTCAAATGATAAAGTTATCCTCAGTACAGATGGGATTCTGGAAGCAGAAAATACATCAGGAGAAATGTTTGGCAGTGAGCGTTTTTTAAATTGTCTTAAAGTGAATATGATGCAAAATAATGTACCAGCAGAGAGAGAATATGCTGATTTGTATCAGCATATTCTGGATACCCTGGATAATTTTATACAGGGACAGGAACAAAATGATGATGTGACCCTGGGAGTGATAACCTGTGATGTTGACTATATTAATCAATTAGCCAGTCAGAGAAGCAGGTATAAAAAATTTATTCCTACTCATTGGCAATTTGAATTATTGTTCTATTACGATTGTATAAAAACCATCGATCCGGTGCCTCTAATTAATCAGGTTTTAGGAGAGATTCAGGGTCACCAAATCCAGCAGGATAGATTGAGTACTATTTTAACCGAACTGTTCTGTAATGCTCTGGATCACGGTCTACTGGGCCTGGACTCCAGTATTAAAACCTCACCAGAAGGTTTTATGCAGTTCTATGAGGATAAAAAAAAGCGTTTAAATGATCTTCAGGAAGGTTCAATCAAAATATCAGTTACAAATATACCGGATGAAACCGGCGGAGATTTACATATCGTTTTTGAGGACAGCGGCAAAGGTTTTGACGTCAGTTCACTGCATCGGATAGAAGATAATAATACCCCCGGGTTATCTGGAAGAGGTTTGTCTTTAATTCGTAATTATTGTCAGTCGGTTACTTATAATGAGGCGGGCAATCGAATTGAATGTATTTACTCCTGGTCTAATAATCAATAATCTTAATGGAAATGCTATGACTAATAACTCAATTAATTTGACTGTACTGAATGAATTAAAAGAAATTATGGGTGATGATTTTTCAGAACTGGTGAACGTTTTTATTGCTGATGGAAAAAACCAGCTGGATATTTTAAACACTGCAATAGCATTATCCAATGCACAGGATATAAGACGTATCGCACATACCATAAAAGGCAGTAGTGCTAATCTTGGCATCAATAAGCTGTCTCAGATGTGTAAAGAGCTTGAAGTAAATGCTGCAGATAATAATCTTAGCCGTGCAAATGAATTGTTTAACGCAATTTCTAACGAATATAATGAAGTAAAAGTGTTACTGGAAGAGTTATTATAAAAATACAAAAAAACTTATAATTAATGTGTATCCGTTTATTGATGCACACTTGCGGGTACAGGGACGTGCTGCTTTTTTTTGACGACTACAAATCTTTGAAAATGGAGTAAAAGAAAAATCACACTTTTTCTTTTACGGATGGACACTAATTAGTATTGAAAATTTGTAACTCACTGATTTGCAGTATATAATTAAAACTCATAATCGTTGAGGAAATTAACATGGCCATTAAGAAAGCTATTAAGAAAAAAGCAGCAAAAAAAACTATTAAGAAAAAGTCTGTAATGAAAAAAAATACCGTAAAAAAAGCAATTGCAAAAAAAACGGCTGCCAAGGAAAAAGTAATAAAAAAGAAAACCGCTATAAAAAAACGCAGCGTTAATAACACGGTTAATAATAATATCGAGATAACCAGGGAACACGCAGCAGCTGTCAGAGTTATGGAACGTGCATCACTGGCTTTGGATAAAGCCGTTAATGCTGTTAGTGCTGCAGTAGAAAAAGCTAAAGCTGCTGCAGATAAAGCCAGAGATACCAAACGTCCGGCTCATAAAAATGCTGCAGTAAAAGCCAGAGAACGTGTTGTAGCCTTAAAACTTAAACATAAAGAAGTAGCAGAGATATTGAAAGAGCATGCTGCTGCTGTTAAGGAACATGAACAGCAAGCCGTTGAAATGGCAAAAATGGCTGCTGCGAAAGCAGCTGCTCTGGCCTCTTATGCAGTTAAATGGGAGAAAGAGTACCTGAAAAAACTGGCCATAAGACAAAAAGCTCAGGCAAGAAGAAAAGCCGCTGCCGTTAAAGCCAGAAAAAAAGCCGCTGCGGCAAAAAAACATGAGGCTAAAGCAAAGTCATAAGTCATAAGTCATAAGTCGTAAATCATAATTATTACGATTTATGACTGACGACTTCTTTATTCAATCTTCAGTTCAAACTTAATTGATTTAAGATAATTTTTCTCCTGATCCAGATCGACTAAAGTTAGCGGATGTTTATCAAAAAAATTATCGGGGAATTTTAATAGCAGCTTTTGTTCATCAGCTATCGCCTTAATATTAGGCTGGGTGTTTTCACCTCGGTCACGATGTAATAAGACGCTCAGGCGTAATAAAACTGCCAGGTACATTAATGACTGATAGCAATTGTTAGGCAGTGTTTTATAATCCCGTTTTGGAAATTTTCTTCGTTGTGCCCGGATCAATAAAGCCAGCCGGTGCTGTTCCCGACGTGAAAAACCCGGCAAATCAGAATTTTCAATAATATAAGCACCGTGTTTATGGTACTGATTATGTGCAATAGACAGGCCGACTTCATGTAACTGGGCGGCCCATTGCAGGGTCTGTTCACTATTAAATTGTTCTACCGGCCACTGGTTTTGTACCTGATGGTATAAATTCAGCAGCGTCTTTTCAACTTCCTGTGCCTGGCCTGTGTCAATATGATATTGTCGAATAAGATGGTTAATCGTTCTCTGACGTACATCCTCATGATGAAAGCGACCTTGTAAGTCGTAGATAACCCCCTCACGTAAAGCACTTTCTGAGGCATTCATAGAGTCAATTTTAAGCACCTTAAATGCGGCGTATAAAATAGCTACACCTCCGGCGAATACAGCCTGACGTTCTTCTGCCAGACCCTCAAGCTTTAAATTGTCAATGGACTTCTGTTTGATTATTTCCTTAATTAACCACTTGAGTCCATGAGTGGTAATACCGGGAAAGGGTGTCGGTTTATCCTGTGCATCATTATGAGCACGTAATACTTTGCCTATGGATTTAATACTGCCGGACGCGCCGGTTGCATAAGCCCAGCCCACTTTACGATAAATATTTTTTATGCTTTGTAATTCCAGACGGGCGTAGAGTTCTGCAATTTTGAAATTATTTTCACTGAGTTTACCGTCTGCAAATGCTTTTAAGGTCATACTGACACAGCCCATATGCAGACTTTCTGTATAATTGGGGGTAAAGCCTTTGCCGATAATAAATTCTGTACTGCCGCCGCCAATATCAATAACCAGCCGGTTCTCATTATTTTCAGACTGACTATGTGCCACCCCCAGATAAATCAGACGGGCTTCTTCACGACCGGCAATTACTTCAATAGAGTGGTTCAGTGATGCTTCAGCTTTTTCTATAAAACGAGCACCATTTCGGGCTTTACGTAAAGTATTCGTACCCACAATGCGAATATTTTCTTCGGGTATGTTTTTCAGACGCTGACCAAAACGTGCCAGACAGTCCAGGCCGCGCTTTTGAGCTTCTTTACTTAGCTTGCCCTTTTCATCCAGACCGGAAGCCAGACGTACCATTTCTTTCATTCTATCAATAATCAGCAGCTGATTATTTTTGATTTCAGAGACAATCAGATGAAAGCTGTTGGAACCTAAATCGATGGCAGCAAAAACATTTTTGCGGTTTGTAGAAGAAACAGGCTGGGTATTATTTTCAGTATTCATATTTTTTAATCAATTTTTTTAACCCGGATACGATAAGAGCTATCCAGTTCTGTAAAACGTCTGGTGGAATGGGTATAACCACCGCTTTGAGAATTAATCTGGTTCATTGCACCACCGAGATAAATCCACTCACCTACTTTACCGCTAATGACAGTTTCCAGAGCGTGGCTATTGATCCGATCCGGATAGGCACGATTCATAGTACCGTGGTGCGGGTGAATTTTTAATGTAACTGTATCTCCATTTAGCATTGGAAAAACATCAAAACCGGAACTGACATCCTGAAACTGTATTGAGGAACGACCTACAGGATATCTATCGCCCGCATTATAATAAGGATAGTCATTTGAATAATACGGTACTTTCTGCCCAGTTTGTATATAAGCCCAGTGACCACTGCTTGCTCTTACCCGAAAGGTGTCCGGCTGAGAGATGAAACCCTGACGACGAGTATGCGTGGTTTTAATAACAGTACCGTCTTTTTTGTAGCGAACACTGGCAGTGGGATTATTTTGAGGGGGTGCGGTACTGATAATACGGGTATTACCGGATTTTATGCTGCCCTCTATACTATGTGCTTCTATTTCCGCATTACCATCCAGGTTACTGCTGACTTCTATCAACAGGTTCTGTGGCGGGGCATCAATTTCATTTAATAATTGTTCAATTTCCTTAAGAACCGCAGGAGAGGCTCTGACAATAAGAGAATTTTCCTTTGCTGTAAAATTTGCCTGTTGAGCATATAAAGGTGCTAGGGCAGGGATCAGATTTTGTGCCGCCTGCTGAGTTTTAAAAACCTTAAAGCCGGTTTCAGAAAAACTGCTTAATGGCACAAGAAATAGTATTAAAATAAAGATATTAATTTTACCGATGAACATAAAATTACCATAAATATGGGTATAAACCTAAATAAATAAGTTGAACCTACTGCGTCGTCTAAAGCACTGAATCTTCAGAACCTCCCCTCATGGGGCCTGCTTCTGGTGATCGCTCTCACTATGATTCAACTGATTTATTTAGGATTATAATACAGATACCGATAGGATGTGAAAAATAATCGACTTCTTCTGCAGTATTAAGGATGGCGAATTGGGGGTTGGAAAAACTTATCTGAGGGAATTATATAAGAAAATATCGGTTAGAGGCTGGTAGCTATGACTGGACTTGAACCAGTGACCCCAGCATTATGAATGCTGTGCTCTAACCATCTGAGCTACATAGCCATATTTTTAGAATCTGATTATTATAACCTTTTGTTAATCCAGTACTTGATAAAGATTGTTGCTGTGATTGTGTGCCTGACAGACGGGGCAAAGATTATTATCCGCCTGCAAATTATTTTGTGGTGTATGAAAGTTATTCCCACATACAGTGCATTGTTTTTCAAATAATACAATATTTTCCTTTGAGTTGAATTCGGCATAGGACTCAATAGATATGGCAGCTGTCTCGCAGGCACTGGAACAAATGCCGCAACCGGTACAATTTTCAGGTTTGATGACATACAGGCCATTATCAGTATTTTGATTTAACTGCTTATCAAAATGAGGTTCAGAAAAAAAATCATTGCTCGGGTTAATTGCTTCATGACTTAAATGATCGGGATCAGGCTGTTGCCTGCTGTATTGCAGTGCACCAACAGGACAGAGTCTTATACAGGCATCGCAGCCGTTACATTTTTGTTTGCTTATTCTGGGTACCCATGGCCAGTGCAGATTTTCTCTCGTGCTTTCAGGCAGTAATTGTCCTGGAGGAATGGATCTGAATTCGGAGCCATTAAGAGGATCGAGGATCAATAGCTGTTCCCGTAGTTGTCTGCCGCCGCCACGAAAAAAATCTCGCCTTGACAGCTGGGTGCCCCGACTGATGACTGGATCGGTTTTCAGCAGTTTCAGCCATACCTTTGCAGAACGCTGCATGATTTTAAGCTGATTTTTGTTACGTTCCATCAGCAATGTATTGACTTCTTCAAGCCTGGAAAAAAAGTTATCTGATGAGTGATAATGTGGACACGATTGACAATTTCCGATGCTTAACAGCAGGTGTTCAATGCCTGAATTATAAATTTGCAATATTTGCCTGATACCTAAAGAGTGAATACAGGCTAAAGTATCACTGCTTTTGGGTATACTATTATGTTCACAGGCAAACAAAGCAACCATTCGTGCACCCAGTTGACGTGTGATCCAGGGAAACTCGGAATGTATTGCGCCTGAAGGACAGGCTGGAATACATAACCCACAACCATCACAGGCATTAACGTCCATTCCAAGACTGTTCTGATCCAGAATCCAGGCATTAGAAGGACAACTGTCTACACAAAGCTGACAGTCAGAGCGAATATTCTGACTGTGGACACAGAGATCAGCATTAATTTCAGGAATAATCCATTCCTGGTTAAGATTTTCTAATATTGATTTATCAATATACATGGATTTCACCTGTTGGTTGCTACACCATCTCCGGCACCCGTTGCTCCATTAACCCTAAATTACAGGTCCCATACCAGGCATATATTGCATAGGGGCTTCCTCGGGATGATTCTGTCCGGGTTGCATTCGTTGTTCTATTTCTTCAGCGGAAGGTCGGGAGTGGCCGGTTAATAAGGATAGAATGTTTCTGAGTTCTTCACAATAGGCACCGGTTAATGCAGCAATACTGGCAAAGTATTGCGTATCACAACGGCTCATTACTCGTTCACTAAAATTGCCCAGCCAGCGCAGCAGATGCTCATCCATAAATACCGATACCTGTTCCAGAGTCTCCATATCATTATTTTTATCCAGTAACCAGGCAATAAACTGTAGTTGATAAACCAGATGATCATCCGGTCTTTGACGCCAGTTTTTAATTTCCAGGCCATATCGTTGATACCAGCTTCGAACTTCAAACATGGTTTGCTGACAGATAAGTCCATCTTCATCAAGCCATACAGATTCTTCAGGGGATGCAGAAATATTATGGTTTAGATAAATGCTTGCATAATCAGCAGCCAGTTCATCCAGGGTTTGAGTATCAGCATGATGGCATAGGTGAGCCAGTGATTCTTCCAGCAGCAATAAGGCTTCAGAACCCGGTGACTGTTCTGGAATAATGGTCAGACAGAATGGAAAATTGAGTTCTTTAAGATGATGGATGAGCGCCTGGTCCGGTTCATGATCATGTAATGTTGCGAGTATATTCAGGTCTTCAGCAACATGAGTGCGGAACAGGGTTAAAAAATCATCAGTGTCTGATGCTTGCACCGTATGGCTCATTTTAATTTTCCTTTACTATGAGCAACAAAACCAATGGAAGGTTTGGTTAGTTCGATATTAGCCATATTTTTTACCTGTCGGGAAATTGTGTCATTTTTACCAAAAGCAATGGTATTTAAAGAGCCATCCCAGATTTTATCAATAGGACCGATATCCAGAACCCGCATCATACAGGCCATCACGCAATAAGGTTTTCTTCCAGCATCAATTTCATCCACACACATATTACATTTTTTAACGATATTCTCAGATGGATCGTATTGAGGTGCGCCATAAGGACAGGCAGCTTCACAACGACGACAGCCAATACACAGGGTCGAATCTATATCGACAATACCATCTTTTTTGCGCTTAAAAATTGCACCGGTTGGACAAGTGGGCAGACAGGCCGGTTCAGCACAGTGATTACAGGACATATTAACCTTATAGGCAAACACATCAGGATAGGTTCCCCCTTCAATGTATTGGACTCGTCTGAATCGTGGCCCGGGTGCCAGACCATTTTTATCTTTACAGGCAATTTCACAGGCACGACAGCCAATGCAGTCGACATTATTATGTACAAATCCGAGCTGCATGACAGGTTTGACGGGCGTATAAGTCTCCCGTTTGGTACGTTTGACTGCTTCCCGAATTTTCTTGACATCTTTCTTCGTTAACATGTTTTATTCCTTCAAGTCTGATTAATAATCGCGACGAAAAACGTGCGCACGAGAAGTTGCTAATTTATCCCATCCGGGACGATGATCCAGTGAAGATTTTTTCAGATTGCATAATACCGTGTTATATGCAAAGGCGCCGGCAGGACTGGGATTGTCCAGTGTCAGAAAATCAGGATTACCCGCCCTGTCTATACCATTATCATCCAGATCCATCCATACACCTTCATGTAGCACCAGTACACCTGGCCTGCAGCGTTCTGTAACATAAGCTGGTACCACTACTTTTCCCCGTTTGTTCCATAATTCAACAATGTCACCATTTTTAATCTTCAGCTTTTTTGCATCGGAAGCATTGATGGTAACTTCCTGCTCATAAGTTTCGCGCAACCAGGCACAGTTGTTAAAAATGGAATGAGTACGCCAGCGTGGATGTGGAGAAATCAGGTGAAAAGGCCAGTCTTTGATCTTGGATGAATTTAATGATTCCCAGGGTTCAATCCATTTGGGAATTGAAGGGATGTGATAACCGTATTTGGTTTTTTTCCAGTCGCCAATATTGGCAAGTTCTGAACTTAAAATTTCAATTTTTCCAGAAGCTGTTTCGAAGCGTTTGCCCTGTTCAATCTGATCCTGAAAAGCAATATGAGGACGATCCAGTTTGAATTTATAAACCCCTCGCTGTTTAAATTCATTCCATGACATCTCAACATGCTGGTGAGCCATAACCTTGGTTTCCCACCATTCCCGTAAATAGGCTTCATCAACCGCATCATTATTATTAAAATAACTCCTGTCAGCTTTGGGATTGTACGCCTTACCAAATACCTTGCCACCAATGCGCCAGGCCAGCTCAGTAAAAATCTGAAAATCCGTTTTAGACTCACCCATAGGCTCGATAACTTTGGGACGATGGATATAATAATGTCCTTTGTACCAGGGCAGGGCAGTATCATGACGTTCAAAATGGGTTGAAACCGGTAATAAAACATCTGCCCAGAGACCGGATGGCGTGATCGTGGAATCCATACAGACGACCAGTTCAAGCAATTTAATGGCCTGTAGTTCCTTGTTGATGTTGGTGAGCTGGTTTAACCAGTCGGAACCCTGCCAGAAAATACCTTTAATATTGGGTATCTGTCCATCCGTTGCATCCTGACGTGGCCATAAACCGACTTCTTCACGTTTCACATTAGGATAATTCAGTACGCAATGTGCCCAGCGATCAGATTTGATGGCCTGAAACCAGATGTTTGAATACTGGTCATATGGATAAGCAACCGCTTCAGCATGCCAGCCTTTACCTACCCCTTCAGCACAGCCACCAAGCTTACCAATATTACCTGTCATGGCCTGTAAAGCAGCTGCCATACGACTGTATTGCTCACCATAAGCGTTACGTCCAGGTGCCCAGGAGGCCTTTAGAGCCGCAGGTTTGGTGCGGGCATACATAGCTGCAAGCTTAATAATATCTTTTGCTGCAACACCACAGATTTTAGATGCCCATTGAGGTGTTTTTGGCTGGCCATCGTATTTTCCCAGGATATAATCTTTAAAGCTTTCTTTGCCATTAACAGAATTTTTACTCCAGTCAGGCATGGTACCTGAGTCCATACCCTGTACAAACTTATTGATAAAATCCTGATCCTGTAGATCATGAGTAAAAATATAATGTGCCATACCGGCCATCATGGCCGCATCGGTATTGGGTTTTATGGGGATCCACCAGGCATCATAGGCGGCTGCTGAATCAGTATACTGGGGGTCAATCAGTACAAATTTGCAACCGCGCTGTTTAGCCATACGCATATACATGAAAGTATTTCCGCCATGAAAGGTATAAGCAGGATTCCAGCCCCACATGACGATTAATTTTGATTCAGCATAAGTATCATCTTCATTGCCATCATGAATGGTTCCATAGGTCCATTTTGAACTGGCTGTGGTTGCTTCATAGGAAGGTACTGACCAGGAATTTGTACGACATCCAAACATACCAAGAAAGCGTCCCAGCAGACCTTCGATTTGATCAGATTTATGCAGTACACCATAAGATGCACCGGCATAGCTTTGATCCAGCAGAGCTGTATTACCATAGGTTTTTTTAATATAATTCATTTTTTTGACGATAAAATTTAATGCTTCGTCCCATGAAACACGTTTAAATTTGCCTTCACCTCGTTCACCCACACGCATCATGGGATAAAGCAGACGTTCTGCAGAGTATAAACGTTGTCGATATGAGCGGCCTCGCAGGCAGGCTCTTAACTGAGGTTCTTCATTGGAATCCTTTCCAAAATGTCCCCCTTTCTGATAGCGGCCATCATCACTGGAAAGACGTACAATGACATCTTTCCACTTGTGTGCAACCAGCATATGGCGGGAACCGCAATTGTGTGCGCAACTGGTTACGACGGTTTCCAGCTCATCATCTTTGGGATAAGGTTCGTAAGCGAAAGCTTTAGCTTCCCTGGCATATTTAATTTCAATCAGGCCAGTGGCAGCTAAAACGCCTGCACCGCTTGCGGTACCTTTTAAAAAAGAGCGCCGCGTTAAATTCAGGCGTTGCTGCAGCTTGTCGATGCTTTCTTTCATAGTCATAGTTTGTTTCCTTTACGCCAGTTTTATTATTTATTGGAGACTTTGTGTTGTTTTATCTGGAATCTGGGATTGGATTCTGTGGGTCGACCTTTTGCCCATTCAGGAGTTTCCTTTGCCATACCCGGCCAGCTATGTCGAGGATAGGGGTTGGATATTCGATACCATTGACGTCCTCCGTGACACCCGAAACAGACATCAGAATTTTCTTTTCCGCTGGTTTCAATGGCTTCTGGATTCAGGAAGTTTACCTGGTGGCGATTGGTTCTAACCCCGTTATGACAGAGCAGACAGTTATTTTGAAATAAATCCCTGGAGGTATTCCAGTGTGATGGTAATCCCATACGCTTATAATCCGGGAATGCTCCGTGGCACATCAGACAAACTTCGGGATTAACTGATTTGCGCAAGGTAAAATGTTTGTTTGTTATATCAGGAGGAATCACTGCTTCTTCACGAGGATTTTCACCCTGATGACAGGTAGTACATTTCATTTTCATCAGTTTTTTAGCCAGAGGTGTGATTAAATGGCGGCGGTGAAAGGTTTCCTGTGAGCCTTCATAAGTTGTCAATGTTTGATACCAGGCCAGAGCTGATTCGCTTTTAACACCCGCAGGTGATATTGTTCTTACCTTTCTATCAATAATTTCCTGGTGACAGCTTAAACACTGTTCATTTGTGGCGGAGTTGATGGATGGTGAAAAGTGTACTGAATCCCAGAGTGAACGATAATAATCGGCAGGATGTTTTTCTTGATCTGCCGAGATTGTCATTGTACATAACGACATAACAATAAGGGACAGGTATTGATAATATCTGTTCATTTTTTTTGGCCTCAGGCTGCTAAATTAGTCATCGATAGATATATGATTGTCGGATTATTTTATATTAAAAAGAAAATATACTCGTACCATTAAAAAAAGTGCGTCCCTGCACATAGAATGGAACTTCCCTGTTCCAGAAATAAGGCGCTATTTCCAGGTTTTCTTGCCGTTCATGCCAGACATACCGTTCATGCCATTCATTCCTGACATACCGTTCATGCCATTCATTCCTGACATACCGTTCATGCCATTCATTCCTGACATACCGCTCATGCCTGTTGCGGGATAAAAGAAGATCTGTCCCTGAGGTGTGATTTTGAAGTAGCCACTCATGCCAGACATACCGCCCATTCCAGACATACCGTTCATGCCAGACATACCATTCATACCGTTCATGCCAGACATACCGTTCATGCCGTTCATGCCAGACATACCGTTCATGCCGTTCATGCCAGACATACCATTCATGCCGTTCATGCCAGACATACCCCGCATTGCTGGACGCCATACCCATCGACCAGCCATGCCGTTCATGCCAGACATACCGTTCATGCCGTTCATGCCAGACATACCGTTCATGCCGTTCATGCCAGACATACCGTTCATGCCGTTCATGCCAGCC
>Ga0256831_1001541_pt1 | contig 12121 bp, 4 predicted proteins | sample 132544metaG_FD_189087 | JGI IMG/M metagenome (GOLD analysis project Ga0256831, IMG submission 189087) | Hydrothermal vent microbial communities from Lau Basin, Pacific Ocean - 132-544 | ecosystem: Environmental > Aquatic > Marine > Hydrothermal vents | place: Pacific Ocean: Lau Basin | collected... | reverse complement strand
GGAAGAAGGGGAAGGGGGGCGCCCGGTCCCTCCCCGGGGAGACCCTCTTCGAAGGGGTTCTGCCGGGAAAGGTGGATCTCTACTTTCTCGGGAGTGATACCCTCTGGGCCGGATGGCCCGCCCGAGCCGGGCCCCTTCCCGCCGGAGCCCTCCGGCAGGTAAGAAACAAGATCGAGGACGTGGAGGAGTTCTTCGACGAAAAGAAAATCCTCCTGGCCCGGGCCCTCCCGGGGAAGAGGGCACTGGCCCTGGTCCAGGGCAGGCGGCTCGGGGTTACGACCTACAAGAACCGCAAGGTCGCCCGCTGGGACCTCTACATCCTGAAGGAGGTGGACAAGGGGGCCTGGGACATCCAGCTCAGGCTCTTCCTGTTCAGGCGGGTGGGCAAGAAGCCCGGAGTCCCCGTGCCGGGCGTGAAGAAAGTGGTTCCCCTCCCCCGTTACGGGGGAATCCAGGTTCCGGCCGGAGGCGGCCGGGTGGACCTGGGAAAGGTGGAATTCCCATGATTCCAGGGAGCGTCCGAAAACTCCTTTCCGCCGCCGACGCCAGGTGGAGGGCCATGCTCCTCCTCAAGGGCCTGCTCCTGGCCCTGGCGGTCCTGGCCGGGGCCCTCCTGGTCCTCTGCCTTGCGGACAACCTGGCGGCCCTGCCCTGGGTTTTGCGAAGGACCGTTTTCCTTGGGACCCTCCTCGGCGTGGGAGGATGGCTCGCCTGGAAGTGGGTCCTTCCCGCCCTCCGCACCGCCCCGCCCGAGGCCCTGGCCATCCGGGTGGAGCGGGCCAACCCGGGGCTGGAGAACGCCATCGTGAATTCCGTCCTCCTGGCCCGAAAGCAGGGGGATCCCATGGTGGACCTCCTCCTGGAGCAGGCGGGAGAGAGGGCCAGGCGGGCCGACCCGGGCAGGGTCGCCCCCTGGAGCCGCGTGAAGAAGGCCGGTCTCGGGGCGGCGGCCTTCCTCGCCCTCTGGGCCCTCTACATGGGCCTCTTCCCGGCCCAGGCGAAGAACGCCCTCCAGAGGCTTCGGGCTTCCGACGACGTGGCGCCGCCCCTCTCCTCCCTGGTCCTCCAGGTGACCCCCGGGGACTGCCTGGTCCTCCAGGGAACGGACCTGGAGATCCGGGCGGCCGCGGTAAAAGGGCCCTTCCCGGACAGGGCCCTGCTGCACCTGGAGCGGCCCGCCGGGTTCGCCTCCTACCCCATGGAGTTCGACGGCGGGAGTTTCCGCCACATCGTGCCCTCCGTGAAGAAGCCCTTCTCCTATTACGTGGAAGCCGGCGGAACCAGGACCCGGGCTTACCGCGTCCGGGTGGCCGTCCCCCCCTTCCCCGAAAAGATCACCGCCACCTTCGCCTACCCCGCCTATACCCGGATGCCGCCCAGGGCGAACGTCCCCATCCAGGGCCCCCTGGACGCTCTCAGGGGAACCACCGCCACCGTGCGCTTTCGCTTCAACCATCCCCTGACGAGCGCCCGGGTCTCCTTCTACGGAGAAAAGGAAGTCCCCCTCGTGAAGGAGGACGACAAGACCTGGCGTTTCGACATCAAGATCGAAAAAAGCGGGCGCTATACCCTCCACCTCCTGGACCGGGAGGGAAGGAAGGACCGGGGCGACTTGAGCTACGCTCTCCGCGCCAGGGACGACCTTCCTCCTTCCGTCCGGATCCCCCTCCCCGGAAAGGACGTCTTCTGCTCCGCCGGCGCCCGGGTGGCCTTCGAGGTGGACGCCGGGGACGACGTGGGGCTCGCCCGGGTCGTCCTCGCGGCGGGGACGGAAGAGGGCGAGAAGACCCTGGCGGAATGGAAGGCCTCGGGCCGGGAGGGCCGCTTCAACGGGGCGATCCTCCCCTCGAAGCTCGGGGCGCGCCCGGGGGACGTGATCCACTACTTCGCCGTGGCGACCGATCTCAAGGGGACCAAGGCCCGGTCCCGGCTGTTCACCATCACCGTCCGGACCCCGGAAGACGAAAGGAAGCGCCTGGCCGGGGAGCTGGCCTCCCTCCTGGAGAGAATCAAGGCCATCCTGGAGAAACAGGTCGCCGCCCGGCGCCGCACTGAATCCCTTCTCGCGAAAATGCCCCGCCTGAGGAGGAGCCGCTGGCGGACCGAGACGCGGGGGCTCACGGAAGACCAGGAAGGAATCCGGCGGGACACCCTGGGCGTCCTGGCGGACTGGACCGACCCCGTCCTCCTCCGGGCGCCCTCACGGGTCCTCCTGGAACAGGTGGCGGGCAGGGAAATGCCCCGGGCCGTGCAGGTCTTCCTCCAGGCCTCCACCCGGGGGAGGCCCGTCCGGGAAGACCTTGTGCGGGGGGTGGGGCTCCAGAAGGTGATCGAAAGCATCCTCCGCCGGGTCCTGGCCGGCGGGGAGCGCCTCCTGGCCCTGATCCGGGAGAAAGGGCCCGAGGCGGCGCTCCGGCAGTCCACCCAGCGCCTTCATCGCTCGGCGGACACCCTCAAGGCCCTGGCGGAAAAGATGAAGACCTTCATCGAGGAGCAGGAAAAGGTCGTGAAGGCCACAGAGGCCGTCCGGGACGTGAGGCCCCAGGACCTTACGGGGGAGGAATTGAAGAAGCTCGAGGAGCTGGCCGCCACGGAGCAGAAATGGGGCGGGCTCCTCATGGAGGCCTGGAACGACCTCTCCAAGCTCTACCCCCAGGACTTCTCCAACTCCCGGCTCTGCACGGAACTCCTGGAGGCCTACAGCGAGGTGGAACTGGCCCAGGACGCTCTCACCCGCAAGGCCGTAACCATGGCGGTTCCCTTCGAGCAGTCCGGCCTGGAACTGGCCAAGTCCATCACGGAGAACATCGAGCGCTGGCTCTCGGACACCCACGACTTCAAGAAATGGGTCATGGAGGAGCCGCCCGGGGACTACGATGTTCCCATGGCGGACCTTCCCGAGGAGCTGGAGGACCTGATCGGGGACCTGATCGATTCCGAGGACGCCATGTCGGAGGACACCGAGGACGTGACCTCCGGCTGGATGGACAGCCTCAACGAAGGAGCGGGCTGGGGCGCCTCGGACGGGCCCATCTCCAACATGAGCGCCAAGGGGATCACCGGCAACATGCTCCCCAACAGCAACGAGGTGGGAGGCCGCTCCGGCGAAGGACGGACGGCCAAGTCCTCGGGCCAGATGGTGGAGAAGACGGCCGGCGGAAAGGGCGGCCGGAGGACTCCGACGCGATATACGCCCGACCCCTTCGAGGCTGGCGAGGTGAAGGACAAGTCCTCCGATCCCTCCTCGGGCTCCACGGGGGGAGGAAAGCTCTCGGGCTCCAACGAGCAGGGACTCAGGGGCGTCCCCTCGCCCCTTCTCAACCGCAAGATGCAGCGCCTGGCCTCGGAGCAGGCCCGGATCCGCCAGAAGGCGGAGAAGCTGAACCACAAGCTGAAACGCCGGCGCTTCCACGTGAAGGACCTGGCCGAGGCGATCCGGCTCATGCGGGCCTTCGAGGAGAGCCTGAAAAAGGGCCTTCCCGCCGATTACGCCGCCCGGCGGAGGGCCATCGCCGACCGGCTCTCGTCGGTGCGGACCATCTTCGAGGACCGCCTGAGGCTCCAGCGCGAGGGGAACCTGCTCCTTCCGAGAAGGGTCGCGGAAAGCATCCGGAGCGCCCGGGCCGAAGAGCCGCCGGCGGAATACAGGCCCCTGGTGGAGGACTACTTCCGGTCCCTCCTGGAGGAGGACAAGCGATGAAGAGGTATTTCCCGGCCGCCTGCGTCTCCTTGTTCCTTTGCGTCCCTCTCCTCCCGGCCCAAGGGACGAAGAGGAGGGTGAACCTGGTCCCGAACGGGGACTTCGAAAGGGGAAGGAAGGGGTGTCCCCTGGGCTGGGACCGGCCCGACGGGCTCACCTCCTTCTGGGTGAAGGACCCGGTCCGGCCCGGGCGTTGCATGCGCTTCGACACCGACGTATACAAATGGGAGTATTACAAGCGAAGGGAGGAGATGAAGCTCCCCCACCCGCCGCCGCCCAGGGCCAAGACGCCCACGAAGGGGCACAAGTACAACACCGCCGCGGGTGTCACGGGAGTCCCCTTCTTCAGCGATTTCATCCCCATCGACCCGCGCCGGCCCTACAAGCTCACCCTGGAGTTCATGCCGGGCAAGTCAGGGCTGGGCGGAAATAAGCTGGTTCCCAAGGTCTTCGTCAAGGGCTACATCAAGATGACCCGGGAGATCTGGGAGAACGGGAAGACCGTCAAGCGGGCCCTGGACCGGGTGGCCTTCAAGATCTACAAGGACCTGAAGGACGGAGTTCCGGGAAAGTGGAAGAAGTATACCCTCTACTTCTTTCCCGGCCGCCGCAACCCCTCCATCGAGCGGCTCAAGGTCATGCTCTTCCCCTACTGGCCGCCGGGAGAATACTTCTTCGACAACGTCCGCCTGGAGCCCATGGAAAAGAAGCAGTGGGAGAAGGAGCGGGCCCTCCTCCTGGAACTGGAGAAGCGGGAGGCCGCGAGAAAGGGGAAGGTGATTCCAGGCCGCGGAGCGGGCAACGTCCCCTCCCGCCGGCAAAGAGAGAAGAAGAAGAAGAACCGTGGAAAGAACGGCTAGGCTCTTTTTCCTCCCCCTCCTCTGCGCGGGAAGCGCCCTGGCGGCGCCTCCCCGGAAAAAGCCCCTCTCCTGGTGGAACGAGGGCTGGAAGGCCCGGGTCCTGGTATCGGTGGGGAGGTATTACGGCCCCTCGGCGGCCCTCACGCTCCCCACGGCGGGCATGGCCCGGCCCGACGGCGCGGACATCCGGCTCTTCACGCTCAAGGGCAAACCCGTCCCACACAAAGTCCTCCACAACGGCCCGGGCGACCGGGTCCTCCTCTACTTCGACGCCTCCCCCTTCCGGGGGGCCGAGAAACATTGCCTCCTCTACTTCGGAAATCCCAAGGCCGGCCCTCCCGCCAAGACTTGGAAGGGCATGCACGGCCCCATCCTGGAGACCCGCCGGCTCGTCGCCTCCAGCGTGGCCACCCGGGCCGAGGTCCTGGCCGCCCTCAAGCGCTCCCGGACCATCCTGGGCCGGGACTTCACCGACCGGGTCTTCCAGGGCCTGAATCCCTTTACCAATGACCGCAAGTGTCTCACCGTCATCTACGGCTTCATCGTGGCGCGCCGTCCCGGGACCTACACCTTCGCCACCAACTCCTACGACGCCTCCCTCTTCATGGTGGACGGGAGGACCGTGACCTCCTGGCTCGGCTGGCACCGGCCCACCTGGGGTTCCTCCAAAGTCCACAGCGCCTCCATCGGCCTCAAAAAGGGGACCCACGCCTTTTTCTACGTCAACGCCACCCGCTCCCGGGGGGTCCTCTGCTCGCTGGGGGTGAAGCTCCCGGGGGCCCCCAGGCTCGTCCTGGCCCCGCCCTCGTTCTTCGTGCGCTGGACCCGGGCCTTCCCCTCCCGCTACGCCACCCTGGACAAGCGCCTGCTCGCCTGGTTCTCCTGGCGGTGGACCAGCGACCTGGGGCTCTCGGGGAAGCCCGTCACGGCCGTCCGGTTCAAGGACCTCTCGGGGGTTCCCCTCTCAAGGAGAAGGGGAGACTTCTGGGACTTCGGGGACGGGACCACCTCCCGCTCGCGCGACCCGGCCCACGTCTTCCTGGAAGCGGGCGTCTTCCCCGTGACCCACGTGGTCTACACAAGTGACGGAAGAAAGTATTCCCTGACCCAGCGGGTCTTCGTCCACCCCAAGGGGACTCCCGGCTGGAGGATCTACCAGGAGGTCAAGAATTTCGCCGGGATCCTCCGCTCCTACAACCCGGCCCGCCTCTCCCCCGGAGCCCTGGCCTCGGCGGTCTTCGTCTTCCGGGCGGCCAGGGACTACGACGGGGCCCTTCCCTTTCTCTACACCCTCATCCGGAAGAGCGGGGACATGGACAAGGGCGGCCTGGCCGACGAGGCCTTCTTTCTGGCCGGCGAACTCCTGGCCAAGAGAAGGGACTACAAGGGGGCCCTGGAGATCCTGGAAGGAATCCGCAAGGGCACCAGGTCCCCCAGGGTCTCCCTCAAGGCCGCCGTCCTCATGGCGGACATCCTCTACGAGAACATGGGGGAAATCCCCCGGGCGCGGGCCCTCCTGGAAGAGGTGGTCCGCAAGGAGAAGGGCCGCCGGGACGACACCCTTCGCTTCGCCCTGATCAAGAAGGCCGACCTCCTGCTGGAAGCGGGGGACCGCAAAGGGGCCCGGGCCCTCCTGGAGAAGGCGGCGGCCATGAAGAGGAGGGGAGCCTTCCTGGGGGAGGAGGAGGCTTCCGCCGGGGAGCACATGACGGCCTACGAGGAATACGCCGGGCGCAAGGACTACGCCTCGGCCATGAAAGAACTCCGGGCCTGGGAGTGGGACGCTCCCCTGGACAAGCTCACCGGGCTTTTGCGCTATCTCAAGGCGGACCTCTACGTGCGCCTCGGCAGGCCCGCCGAAGCCCTGCGGGAGATCGAGCGCATGGAAAAGGCCGACCCGGAGAGCCCGGACCTCCCGGCGGCCCTGATCATGGCCGCCCAGTGCCGCCTGGCCCTGGGCAAGAAAGCGGAAGCCCGCAAGTGCCTGGAGAGAATCATCCGGGACTTCCCCGTCTCCGACGCCCGCCCCGAGGCGGAAAAACGCCTGAAAGCCCTTCAGAAGAGTCCCCCCGGGAAAACCCGCTGATTCCCGCCCCTTCCCACGAGGATTCGGGCGGGCACAATCCTCCACCGCGCCCGCCGCCCCTGAACATCCACCTAACAAATATCCCCGGCACCCGGGTTTTCCCTTTCGGAATCCTTCCCGGAAAGGAAAAATATATGCCTCTTCCCGGGGCCGGGCCGACCCTGCGCCCAAGGCCGCCCCCATGGATCTATGAAAGGCCGGCCATGAAAGGAAAAACACTGTTTCTTTTTTTCTTTCTCCTCCTTCTCTTCCTTCCCGCCCGGGGCCTTGCCCAGGGCCTCACTCTCCGGGACGTGACGGAACTCCTGAAGCTCGGTTATACCGAGGACGAAATCAAGGAGGAGGTCCGGAGCAAGGGAGTGGCGTTCAGGTTGGATGCCCCGGCGGCGGCCGCCCTCAGGAAGGCCGGGGCCGGAGAGGGCCTCCTGGAATTCCTGAGGAGCGGGGCCGCCCGCCCCGTTCTCGACATGGACCGGCTCCTGGCCTTGCTCCGGGAGAAAAAGTCCCTGGGAGAGGTCCTGGACTGGATCGCCTCGCGCCGCGTCCAGGGCCCTCTCTCGAAGGATGCCGGGGAAAAGCTCGCCCGCGCCGGGGCGCCCCCGCCCGTCCTGCTGGCACTCAAGGGAAGTCCATTGACGAGCCGGGAGCTTCTCTCCCTGACCGTGCTGAACTATCCCCCTGAGATCTACGTCAAACTGGTCCGGATCGCCGGGGCGGAAAAGGAGAAGATCCCCCCCTCCACGGCCCTCTCCATGCTTCGCTCCGGAATCCCAAGGAGCGTGCTCGAGGCCTTTCGCGAGGGAAGGGCGCCGGGCGAGACGGGTGAGGAAAAGAACGGCCGGAAGTCCCCGGTCCTGAAAACCCCTCTCCCGGACGGCGTCTTCACCCACATCGGCAAGCGTTTCGTCATCCGCTGCCCCAAGGGGTGGGTCCTCCTCAGGGACATCCAGGGAAACACGGTCCGTTATGTCTTCACCCCCGAGGGAGACAAGGCCCGGCCCGAGGACGTGTCGGTGGGCGTCACATTGACCCTGGCGGCGCCGCCCGAGGGTTCAGTGTGGGGCCGGGAATCCCCGGAGGGGATCCTGAAGAAGATGCTCCCGCTCTTCCGGATGGAGGAGCCCGACATGGCCCCGTCCGGCGCCCTCGGGCGGGAGACCTGCGGGGGCCTGGAGGGAGCCTCCCAGGTCCTGGAGGGAATCCCCAGGGAGAAGTTCGCCCCCTACAAGGCCAAGGTCTTCCTGGCGAAAAAGGAAGGCCTGGTCTACATGCTCGCCGCCATGGCGCCCAGGCAGGACTATCCAAAGTGGGAGAAGACCTTCGAGAAGATCTTCCGGGATTCGACCCTCGGCCCCGCGATCCACGCGGGCCGGGGGCACCGCCTGGAGGCGTCCAGGCTGGCGGAGAAATACAAGGGCTCGGTGGTCTACATCGAGGCCGGCACCGGTCTTTCCCGCGGGCAGGGGAGCGGCCTCATCGTCTCCAGGAGCGGGTATATCCTCACCAACTGGCACGTCGTCTGGAACAACGACGCCGGAAAACCCCACGAATGGTTCACCGTCCGGTGGGACGATTCCCTGAAACGCCCCGACGCCAAGGCCGTCTACATCGGCTCCTACCACAGGCTGAGCGGGGAAACCATGGCGGGAGGAACCATCGGCGGGACCGACGTGGCCCTCCTCAAGATTCCCCCCGGCGACTACGAGCCCGTCCCCTTGACGCCGCTTTCGCAGGTCAAGCTGGGCGACCCGGTCGTGGCCATGGGTTTCCCCGTCTCCTACGACGTGGCGGGCCTCTCCATCTTTCTCACCAAGGGCGTTGTGGTCCGCTTCAACCGCAATTTCCGGGGAAAGGTCGAGTCTCTCACCACGGACGCCAAGATCACCCACGGCAATTCCGGGGGGCCATGCTTCGACCTGGAGACCGGCGGCGCCATCGGGCTGAACACATGGGGATACGACATCGGCATGCGCACGGCCTCGGGACAGAGCGCGGACAATTTCGTCGGATACTACTTCGTATGCCCCAGCGACGCGGCCATGGCCCGCTTCCCCCTGGTGGCCGACCTGGGCCTTCCCCACGACGTGAAGCTGGACTTCTTTCCCACTTTCGAGCTGGCCTCTCTCTTCTTCGCCCGGGAAGCCTTCCAGGCCGCCCTGGAAGAAGCCGACAAGGCGGTGGAGATGAAACCCAGGTCCCCCCGGGCCCTGGTGCTCAGGGGTTACTGCCGGGAGGCCCTGGCCTTCGAAAAACTCTCCGAGAACGATCCCCGGGAAGCCTTGAGGCTCGCCCGCCTGGCGGAAGCCTCCTTCGAGCGGGCCATGATCGCCGATCCCGGCGCCCCGGAGCCCGTGATCGCCCGGGCGGCCCTCCTCCTGGAACTCGGGGAGATCGAAAAAGCCGCCAAGTATTCCGCCATGGCGGTCAAGGCCCACCCCCGGCGCTGGGACGCCCTGATGGTGGCCGCGAAGACGGCCTTCGCGGAAAAGAAATACGGCCGGGCCATCGGCTTCCTGGACCGGGCCAAGAAGATCTCCCGGGACATCCTTCCCGATCCCTACATCCTGGCGGGCGAGATCGCCTACTCCAGGGGGTGGTTGGAGGAGGGAAAGAAGGAATTCCAGGAAGCCGCCCGGATCCAGCCCTCCAACCTGGCCGCCCGCATGGGGGTGGCCCGCTTCTACATCGAGAAGGAGGCATGGGACGACGCCCTGGCGGAACTCCGGAAGGTCAAGGGGGAGTTCCCGAGCCGGCCCGAACCGGTTCACAAGATCGCCTACTGCCTGATGCGGAAGAAGGAAACCGACCGGGCCTTGAACACCTACATGGACGCCGAATCCATGTTCAAGAAAGGCGGCGTATCCCCCCCGCAGGAATTCTTCCTGGAAATGGCCCGGGTCTTCCGGATGAAGGGGGCCGACAAGGGCGAGATGAACAGCCTGGCCAAGTTCCTTCTCCATTACGGGAGGATTCCCCGGGCCGTGGGGGTCCACATGAAGATGGCCGCCATCTACAGGGACAAGAACCTGCGCACCCCGGCCACTTTCCACGTGAGAAGGGCGGTCGCCCTGGCCAAGGAGCTGAAGCTGAAGGAGAAGGTGGAGACCAAGGAGTTCCAACTCGTCGATCCTCCTCTCAAGGCCATCCTCTTCCTGCTCCGGGAGATCAGGTATCCGCCGGCCGTCCTGGCGGACCTGGTGATTCATTGCCGGCTTTCCTACGCCTTCCCCACGGGTTCCAAGGAGGCCGCCCGAAGGGAAATCCAGAAACTCTTGAAGATGGGAATCCCGGGGATCGTCATCAAAGCCATCATGGAGTCGAACAAACGGTTCCCCCCGGCGGCGGGGGGAAGGGGGGGAACCCGGCTCCCTCCCGGCGGACAAGGCGCGCCGCCCGGCCCGGGAGCCCCGGCCGTCCCTCCCCCGGGGCCATCCAAGGAAGCCCGGCTCCTCATCGGATCCTGGCACTTCCGGACGGTGGATCCCAGGTTGGGACTCTTCGACTTGACCATGACCTTCTATCCCAACGGCAAGGTGACGGTCAAAGGGGTCATGGGGGGATTCCGGGTGGACGACCTGGCCACCTATTCCGTTTCGGGAAACACGATCACCACCGTGGTCGAGAAGACCACCAACCCCATCGCCCAAGGACAGAAGAAGACCATGCAGTTCCAGTTCGCCGGCCCGAACGTGCTCAAGATTTTCGATCCCACGACCAAGTCGTGGACGACGTTTCAACGCGTAGGGGGGAGGTAAGCCCCTTCTTGGGTTATCCCTGAAAGGAGGTCTCCATGCTTTTCCACCGTCTTCTTCCTCTCGTCTTTCCGGTCCTCTCCGCCGGTCTTCCGGCCCAGGAGCCGCCGGCGGTGGTCTCCACCATACCGGCAAACGGCGCGGGGGCGGTCTCCACCAAAGTGGGCCGGATCCTTGTAGTCTTCGACAAGGACATGCTCCAGGGGGCCATGTCGCTGGTGAAGGCCGGACCCGGGCGGATTCCTCCCATCCAAGGGAAACCGCGCTTTCTGGACGCCCGCACCTTTTCCATTCCCCTGGGCCCCCTCAAGCCCGGGACGACCTACTCCATCGGGTTCAACAGCGCGCGCAGGAAAGGATTCCAGTCGGCGGACAACGTCCCGCTGGCCCCGTATGTGCTCGTCTTCACCACCAAGGGTGGAAAGGCCGCGCCCCTCCCCAAACCCGCTTCTCCGGCTCCCGCCCCTTCCGGGCCCAGGGTTCTCAGGACCTCTCCTCCTGCGGGGAGCGCCTCCGTGGATCCCTCCCTGGGGAAAGTGGAGATCTGGTTCTCCCACGACATGAATCCACGGGGCATGAGCCTCACCCGGGTCCCCGGGAAGGAAAGGCTCGGTTACGTTCAAGGGTCTCCCCCCTTCTTCGACGGGCCGCGCCACCTGGTGATCCCCGTCAAGCTCGCCCCCGGAACGGAGTACGGCGTCGGGATCAACACGGGGGCCCGCAAGGGATTCGTCACCAAGGAGGGAACGCCCGTCGCGCCGTTCCGGCTCGTCTTCACCACCAGGGCGAAGGCCGCGGCCTCCAGCCCCCTCGCCCTTCCGGCGGGGCGGTGGGTCATGAAGACCCGGGCGGGCCGGATCGAACACTGGTTCTTTCCCGGGGGGAAATGGTGCCTCCTCAGGGTGAACGGCAAGAACCGCGCCTTCGTCCACGGCCGGTGGACCGCCGAGGGATCCACCCTGGTCCTTTCCGATGAAGAGGGGAGGAGACTACCCCCCATGCTCTGGTCCGCGGGGCCCGGAGGCGGCCTCGTGCTGAAGAGAAACGCCGCCGACAAACATCCCCGCCTCTTCTCCCGGCTCCCCCTCGTTTCCAAGGCGGACCTGGCCGGGACCTGGCGCACCCGCTGGGGCGGAAACAACGAGAGGACCTGGACCTTCCGCAAAGACGGGAGTTTCTCCTGCCTGACCCGCGTCATGGGCGAGGAGATCGACAGGGAGGGCACGTGGAAGCTCGACGGCCTCCGCCTGGCGATCCAGGACAAGGGAGACAACTTTCCGGAAACCTACGGCTGGACCATGGAACCCTCGGGCAAGCTGGCTCTCACCATGGAGAGCGGCGTCACCCAGTTCTACGAACGGGTAAAACAAGCCCAGGCTCCGCCGCCCCCCGGAAGGCCCTCCCTGGTCCCAGGGAGGGAAACAACCAGGCCCTCGTCTTCCGCCACCCAAGGGGATCCCCTCCTGGGCCGCTGGGTCGGGCACAAGGAAGGGTTGACCATGGAGATCGTCCTGCTCCCGGGAGGCCGGTTTACCCTGAGACTCGTCTCTCCCGACGGAGAGGACACGAGCAAGGGCACCTGGGTGAAGCAGGGTTCCTGCCTGGTCGTCCGGGAAGAAGGGGAGACGGAAAACACCAAGGTGGCTTACAGGTTCCTTGGGCCGGACCGGATGGAGGTCGTGATCGAGGACGAAAAGATCCTCCTTACCCGCCAGGGAAAATG
>Ga0256831_1001540_pt1 | contig 12124 bp, 7 predicted proteins | sample 132544metaG_FD_189087 | JGI IMG/M metagenome (GOLD analysis project Ga0256831, IMG submission 189087) | Hydrothermal vent microbial communities from Lau Basin, Pacific Ocean - 132-544 | ecosystem: Environmental > Aquatic > Marine > Hydrothermal vents | place: Pacific Ocean: Lau Basin | collected... | reverse complement strand
ATCTTTTGGAAGCTCGTTCACTCTTTTGTAGTTCTCATCCAGAAGAGCAAGTACCTTGGAGCGGTGGTGTGTCAGCTCGTAACCTACGAACTTGTTTGTTCCAAATTCTTCGAGAAGTTCCTTGAAATCTCCGTGCACAGCTTCGTCGCCGCTCCCTTTCCATGCCGCTTTGGCGCGCTCTTTTTGCTCCTGCATAAGCTCCACAAAACGCTCCGTATCAAGCCTGAGCCCCTTTTCACGAAGCATATCTTCGGTCAAATCGAGCGGGAAGCCGAAAGTGTCGTAGAGTTTGAAAGCCACCTCGCCGCTAAAGATCTCTTGGGTATTTTCAAGCTCTTTGTTGAAAAGCTCGATCCCGCTCTCAATCGTTTTGAAAAAGCGCGCTTCTTCGAGCTCTATAGCCTCTTTGACACTCTCTTTTTTTGTTTCTAGATAATCGTACGGATCCTTCATGAGCTCTGTCAGCGTATCGACAAGCTTGTGCATGAACGGCTCTCTAAATCCAAGCAGATACCCGTGACGAATCGCGCGGCGGAGGATGCGTCGAAGCACATAGCCGCGTCCTTCGTTTGAGAAGTTCACACCCTGTGCAAGCAAAAATGTCGTCGTTCTGATATGATCGGCAATAACACGGTAGCTCGCTCCACTCTCATATTTGTACTCTTTGCCTATAAGCTCTTCAACCTTGCGGATAAGCGGCATAAAGAGCGAGGAGTCGTAGTTGCTGTAAACACCCTCTTTGATAGCCACTACTCGCTCAAGACCCATTCCTGTATCTATAGATGGTTTTGGAAGCGGACTGAGCGTGCCGTCGGCACTGCGTTCATACTGCATAAAGACGAGGTTCCAGATCTCCAAAAACCTGTCTCCGTCTCCTCCAAGATAATCCTCAGGACCGTTGAAATGCTCGGCACCCTGATCATAAAAGATCTCGCTACACGGTCCACACGGTCCCGTATCGCCCATCTGCCAGAAATTGTCTTTGTCACCGAGACGCTTAATGCGGTCATGAGCTATATACTTCTTCCATATCGCTTCGGCTTCGTCGTCATTCTCATGCACCGTCACCCAGAGTTTGTCAACGGGCAGACGCAACACATCGGTTATAAACTCCCACGCAAAAGCGATGGCATCCTCTTTGAAGTAATCCCCGAAAGAGAAGTTTCCAAGCATCTCGAAGAATGTGTGGTGTCTGGCCGTATGCCCGACGTTTTCCAGGTCGTTGTGCTTGCCTCCGGCGCGTACACAGACCTGACACGAAGCTGCACGAGGGTTTTTCGGAGCCGGCACTTCACCTGTAAAGATGGACTTGAAAGGAACCATTCCCGCGTTGTTGAACAGCAGTGTGGCATCATCCGGTACGAGCGGTGCGGAAGGAACGATGGTGTGTCCCTTGCTTTCAAAATATTTCAAAAACTCTTTGCGTACATCCATAATCATATCACTTGTAAAAAATTGGAGCGATTATATCGAAAGTTTGTAGTGAAAAAGATAAAAATGCAGGGGGGGAAGGGGAAAACGAGGCGTCCGCCCCGTTCGATTTTTTAATACAGACCGAATTTACCGTCGTTTCTTTTATAAAGAACACGTGTTTTGCCGGCATTGTCAAGGAAGATTTCAAACATTTTGTCGGAGTTTTTAAGCTCCTCCAACACATCTTCGACCTCTCGCGGCTTGTAAAGTTCAAGTTCGACTGGAACGATCTCATCCTCTTCGCTCTGCTTGGCTTCTGCCATATTGATGCCTTCGTTGGCTTCCGCTTTTGCAGTGTTAAGACCTATATTCTGATGATCTGTTTCTTTGTCATGGATACGGCGAAGCGATTTTTGCGCTCTCTCGACTGCCATATCGATAGCGGAGTAGAGTTCTTCATCTTTTTGTTTGATGACAACCGTTCCCCTATGAGCGAGATTGATTGTAAATTCAACCGTAAAATGCTCTTTGTTCCTTCTTTTTTGCGAATCGACAACCGCATTGAACGAGATTATGTCCATATTGAACTTGCTCAAGGCATCCGCCGCCGCTTGTAGATGCGCTTTTATCGGTTCTGTAAGTTCCAAATGTCTTCCGGTAAACGATACATTCATAATATAACCCTTTTATTCACTGTTTTGATACGCAATATTATAACACCGCAGGATTAACTTGGAGTTAATTAATCTTCTTCCAAAAGAGAATCCGCACGCAATTTCAATACAAACTAATGGGTGACATAGTATAATTATATCCAATACCAAGAAGTAAAAAAAAGAAAGGTAAGCCAACCATGAAAAAAGCTTTTACAATGCTCGAACTGGTTTTTGTCCTGATAGTCATAGGTATTCTTTCTGTTTTTTTGATTCCTCGGTTTGGAGACAAGCCACTCTATCAGGCTACAGCCGAACTCGTCTCGCAAATACGTTACACACAGCATCTCGCTATGGTTGATGACAAGTTGGATAAGAACAACAATTCATGGTACAAAGACAGATGGCAGATCCAATTCGATGACAACAAAACCTCTATCGTCAGCGACAACGGAGCTACATATGCGAAAAATCCTCTTGACTCGACAGACATCCACAATATCGATTTTCAAACCAAATACGGTGTTACCATTGCACCTTGCTACAACTCAATCGCTTTTGATCATCTAGGCAGACCTATCGCGAACCAAACCAGTGCAACTTCTCCTTATGCAGGGCTTTTGACATCGGACTGCGACATCACACTGAGCAAGGGAGGAGAGAGTAAGACCATCACTCTCACTCCAGAAACAGGGTATGTCAAAGTATCCGACTGATGCAGTATGTTTCCTAGTAGACAAACGGGGTTATGTCTTCGACATAACGTCTGAATATCCGCACAGGTTCCGTCGCGACATCGTCATCGTCTACGGTAACGGTGACATCGATCCTCGCATAGGCATAGGCGTCCGCATCTCCGACGGGAGTAAGCGCGACATCACTTACCGGACAGGCGGCATTTGGATCGGAGACGAAATAACGCACACTCACATCCACCGTATAATAATCTCTTAAAACAATCGGAGGAGTGAAAAGAGCCGAAAAATCCACACAGCTTTTTTCTTTGCTAATTTTGTATACTGCATACTCTGCAGCATTTTTAGCGAAGAGATTGGCTTGATTTTCCACATAGATATCAACGGCTCTTTTTGCCGTCTTTGTCGTCATTTGTATTGAAAACGCCATAATCGTCGCAATGATTATCACAACGAAAATCGCCATAATCATGGCAATCCCGGAACGATGGCAACTCCTCCCTTTTAATATACAGTTTTTTCTTTGCATAACGCAAACCCGCCTATATTCATTGTGCCTGTACCGTTCATATCATCATTGGTCGTACAGACCTGTATCTTGAGGACACCCTGTTTTTGAATCATTTTAAATGTGCCGACATGTTCCATAATGACTGTACTGTTGCCATCACTGAATTTCTCACCCTCCCAAGGCTGATAGTTATAATAGAATCTGAGAATGTTTCCATCGAGCCTCACTGCGTACGCACTCCATGCGAGGTAGTATCTGGCATCCCAGATCCCGCGTGCTTTGACATCGTCAAAGAGTTCACCGAAATCATGCCCTGCAAGCCCTGAAACAAAAGCCGTATTGTTCGTTTCATTTACGGGGTGCATCGCATAATGCAGATGCTGATCGGCAATCGCCCCTCCCCCGTTCCATCCAAAACTTTCATTGATGTCATTTTCGGCAGCAAACAGATACAAAGCCGCATTGTCTATAGAAGAGCCATTGGATGAAAGTGTCTTGATCATAGTATCGGCAGCCGTCAAGTTGCTATCGGGAGTTATAATATGCGTACCGTCGCCCAACGAAGCATTTTTATCGATAATACCGCTCCACAAAGGCTTGGCATCGCCACTGCCTCTGAATCCTTCTATGTCGTATCCGATCCACTCAAGTACGGTATAACTTTCCGCATCCACAGTCGTTGCAGGGTCAAATCCCTCAAGCGCCGTAAAGACGGCCGTATCACCTTTACGCACGATAACCGATGGACGGATTCTGTATTGAAGACGTTTTGCAATGAATTCAACCGCACTTGAGCTTGTATTTGCCAGTTTGTTATTGATCTCCTGATAGAGATAGTTCCTGTAAGCCTGTGCCAGAAACTCTACACCGAACTTGGCAATAATGGCGAGAATGACAAGAACAAACATCATTTCTATAAAGGTAAATCCTTTTCTTCCTAGTCTCATCGCCTTTTACCTTTGTACGTTGAAGTCGTATGTGTAGAGTTTTGCCACTACACCGTCATCATCTTTGATGGTGATAGTAACGAGAGAGATATTGCTGTCTCCCCCGTCCAATCCTCCAAAACCGTCTGCAGGACCTTGTGTCACGCTGAAAAATCCTTTAAACCGGGTATGTGTTTTTAGTGTGTTTTGCGGATGTGAGAGTGAAAAATTTTGGTCCACCACTGTTATAACAGTACCGTTTTCGTCCGCGCTAGAAAGATAGGAATAATTCCTGTCCGTCACTTCCAACGCTTTGACATACGCTTCGAAAACCGCCTCTTCGACTTTCATCGTATCGGCACTGCCACTCGTCGTCACATCCGTCATCATCGGCAGTGAAAGAACGGCAATCGCTATGATGACAATGGCGAAGATCAGCTCGATCATCGTAAAAGCGTATCTTCTCACCATTCAAGGATCCTCTCTTTGTCGATGTCTGATGTTTTGGTCGAGACAGTCGAATCCCTTTTACCTATCCACTTTCCTCCTCCGGACTCGAATTTTACAGTAAATTCATTGTGAGTGGCATCGGCATCATATTTGTTGTATATGAGCCATTTGTCCGGGAAGATTTGCATAACGGCTCTGTAAGGGTATCCTCTTGATTCGTCATATGTCAGATGAACGTTGGATGTACTTGCAGTATCTTGTGATGTGACAACTGCGCTTACCGGCGGCGTCGGACTAGTCGTTTTTTGCGTCACCGATGTAAATGTTCCGTAGAATTTATTTGTATGCATCGGGTTAATCCACCATCTCGGATCGTCACTGTGCTTCGTTGCCGTTATGTTGTTCAAAGCTGTCGTATTACAGTCGGTACCGTAACAATACACTTCGTAACGTCCGGTCAAATTCCCGTCGTTGCCTTTGATTTTGGCATCTTTGACATGCGCTTTTACATAATAGAAATAGACGCTTTCGTTTCTGTCTTCCGTTTCACCCTTTATCTTGTAAGAGGCATTGCCGTCAGCATAAACCCCGACAGGCGTATGGAAGGAGGCATTGAGATCCCCGAAATTGACAAGAACGGGATTGAGTGCCTTGTCTATCTCTCTTTTTATATTGTAACGTAGATATACCTGTGTGCTTCCATTTTGATCTTTTTTGAAAAATTTTGTAGAGAGCAGGGAATCTGTGTCGTTTTTGTTTATCGTGCCGTTGACCTCCACTGACGGATCGCTCTTCATATAAAGCTCATTCACCATCGATTGGGTACCGTTGTAATCGTTCGGAATGTTCAGGTCTATGTCGTATGCATAACATCCATCGGTGAAGTTGCTCAATGGTTCATCGTTCAACTTTCCTTTTGGATAGATTTTTCCTTCGAAAAAGTAGGAGATGTTTTTGTCATCGTTGTCCAGATCCAGAATATCTGCCATATAAACGAAATTTTTTCCGGCTTCAGGAGTATGATTCGTCAAATCGAGCTTGAACTCGTAAGGGAATACTTCAACATTGTAATCGGTAAAGTTTTGATCGGGATAATTGCTGCTGATATAACAGCCGTTCAAAGTCGTTGACGTAGTCGAAGCTACGCTGGTATCCAAAAGGCAGTCCGTTCCCGAAGCGTAATAGCTTCCGCTATGGTGCGTCATAACCGACGAATCGAAATCGACCTTTGACCATGTTTTGTCACGAAGAAGCAAGGTATATTCTCCGACCTGATCGATTTTTATCGTATCGTCGACCATACCGTTGGAGAACGTCACGGATTTGTTCCTATCCTCCGTATCGTTACAGACACTCGCACCTTTCGGACTTGTCCATTTGAAGCCGAAACTGTCTCCGGACGCATCGAGTCCGTTAAAATTCTTCCCATAACCTGGAGCCGCAACCGTACTGCCATACATTGTCGCATTGATATCTATATCATAATCGTACCCGGCTGCAATGTTTCGCTTCGCGCTTCCTTGCGGGATTGGAGTATGCGTAGAGTTGCTGTCTGTGAGTTGAATATCGAAAGCTTCAGGGCGTATGGCGAAGTTGTCACGTGAGCACATACGATAAGTTTTAAGACCGTAGATACACTCCATACACTCTTTAAGCTGTGCCCCGCTCATAGCGCCGCTGCCACAATAACTCGATATTTTCGCTCCCGGATGCGTCTGCGTAAATGCGTCGCTACAGTCATCCGACCCGTAACTCGGCAGACTCACGAGTTCATAGGAGTCTTCCGCCAATTTCGTTATGCCTATGATGCTTCCGTTTTCGTCAGCGGCATTGTAGAAAAGTCGAAACGCCGCATTTTGGGACGCTTTGGCAAAAAAGCCCGCCTCTTGCATCTTCGATTTATCCAGCGGCTTGATGTATTCGCTGTTTGAATCGAAAATCACCCAGACTCTTTTCGTGCTGATTACGATGGCGTTGTTGTCCGTACAGGTCGCCGTTACATAATGGAATCCGTCCATATTGAGCATCTCGACACCCGCTACGGCCATGATCGGCTTTGGCTCGTCGAGGTTGTCGATATCCATCGACTCGACTAACAAGTTGTCGTCATATCTGCCGGCAACCTGCGTGGGCAGATTATAATAGTATTTCGAAGTCAAAGCGTCATTTTGATACGCTTTATGAACTACGTTAAAGATACCGGGAACCGGTTCATAGATACTGCTTCCCTGGCATGGATCCATCTCTTCGATCTTTGTGGAAGTATGCTTCAGTGTAATCGTTTCACCGCCAATCTCCACAACCATGTCATAGCGGAGTATCGCGTTGATTGTTGCGTTGATATCCTCCTGCGAATGGTTCAAAGAATAGTAAACATAAAAATAGTCCAAACTGCCTACATCGCCAACAGGTATCTCATTGTTGTGAGTAGGACCGACATCTCTTCCACTGTCTGGAATGGGGATCGGAGCTTCTCCCGGTGAAGCCACTGCCGTACTCTCACTTTTGTAAGTGGTATTGCTGTCTATCGGATCGATGTCCACCTGTAGATTCGTGATAGTTACATCAGAATTTTCCAAGTTCTTGAAATAAAGTTTGACATCTATCGGATCATCCGTAAATGCACCTTGGATTATAGGAGGCTTGATGGAATCCGCTGTCATGAAGTGTCCGTTTTGCCCGTAGGTATAGTCATAACACAGATGCGGCACATAGATCTCGGTTGAAAAAACAATGACGGATGGGAAGTACATATCTCCCGTTGACGTGAACTGGAACTTCGCTCCCGTTTCGTTGTTTCTGATGATGTTATGACCCGTCGTTCCCACATTGTACTGCTGGAGATCTATCCCGTTGTTGTTTGAGAGATTCGGGTTACGCGCTGCCGTAATATCGATACGCGAATCGAAAGCGTTGTCCGATGTAGGAGCTATATCCTGTAAAGTAGTGCTGTATCTCTCTCCAGCCATCTTGAGATGATCCCCGTCGATATACTTGTCACCTTCAGCCGTAAATATATAGAGTGTCGAGTCCACATCGTTGACTTTAGGTGTCAAAAAGCCGCTTACAGTTACGTTGACTTCGGCTGTTTCATCTGAAACAATTTTATACCCGTCAAATATACTAACATTTTTCGTTTTATCGGTATTTGGATCTTTATAAACCACGACAAGCAGCCATGCACCGTAGTTTCCAAGTCCATCGGATGGATTACTACTGTGTGTCTCTCCGGTATTTGTCTCAAAACTCGCCGTATCGACTGAGTATGTTCCACCTCCGGTAACAACACTGGATGCATCTGCACTCGCAGAGTAAACTCTTACCCAGTGCCCTGCATCAACAACACTGAAATCCGCTATATCAGCAGTAAGCGTCGTATAACCGCTGTCAGTATCTTTTTTGAGCTTGATGGTTTCAGCTTTGCTTTTTAGTGATACAGTCCAGTCCTGATAACCCGTCGTCGCAGCTTCTCGTCCCTGCCAGTAGATTCGCGCATAGATGACGCTCGCTCCAGCCGGCAAAGTCAGTGTCGCGGACGATGAAGGAGCTTTCTCAAGATAGGTACCGGCATTTGAGTTGGTTGATGTCGGTTCGATACACTCTCCCGCGGCATTTAGCTCACACAAAACCGTATTGCCCAACGCTTTAACATCTCCACGGATATTTTCCTGATGTCTCAAAACGAAATCTCTATCACCCGAGCTCTCATCAGTATTGGAACACGCTTTGATTTTTCCTTTGTGTCTTACACCGTTTTTTACATAGGTCGCATAGAAATTTTCACCGTTGAAACAGCTTCCGCTGATAAAGTCCCGCGTCCACACAGAAATGCTGTCATCGCCTGCCGGCATTGGTTCTGTGAGTACATATTCCGTCGCTGTCCCGAGGAAACCAAACGGACCGAAATCTATGTTGCTTGCACTGTGACATGTTCCGCTTCCCGCAGGATCGACGCCACAGTCATTCGCAAAAGTTCCACCCAACCCGCTCTCGTCATAATCCACGACGATATCACTCAATTCCGAATCACCTATATTTTGCAACGGATAGGATTTTTTACAGTCCATACCTCCGCTACAGGGTCCAACACCGACACAAAATCCGCTTGTTTCTATATTTTTATAACAAAGATCGTCGGCATTGTAAACTACTGGAAGCGGTGCAGATACGAACTCAAGATTGTACTGATACTGGGCATCCTCTTCACCGCTTTCTTGTGAGTAAAACATCACTGTTTCATTTTCAGTCAGTGTGATGGTAATCGTTTCGGAAGTTATATTTCCATAGTTTGTCCAGTGCGCATACCCCCCGTCATTATCAGGATTGGAATCGTAATAAAGCCAAAAGTTGAACTCTTTGTTGTTTGGAGAGGAAATTTCTATAGTTAAGTTCCCCTCAGAGCCAGTGGTAAAGTAATGATAATCATAGTCATACAATGGCAATGAGCCGCTCAAACAGGTGGTGGCATTGTGATCGATACCGTCAAAATCCACAATCTTCACACCCGGATAGCTGTCATTGTCAGGCTCTCTGTCAAGCGAACAGTCACACCCACCACATGTGCTTGCGCCGACACTGACATCGACACTGTCCGTATTGTTTGAAAGGTCGGGATCTGAACGGTAGTTGGTACTTGCCACATCAGCTGAATTGGTATAATTTCCCTCACTCACAGCCGTCGTTGCAATTGCTATTGTGACCGTTTCATTGGTAGAAAATATCTGGCCTCCTCCGCAAGTAACCGTATTGCCACTGGCAGAGCATGAAAAATTGTTTTTGTTCTCTGTTATTGAAGAAATGCCAAATCCCGAAGGGATTGTGTCCGTCACTTTAATTCTCGAGTTCGAAGGACCATCATTTTTCACAACAAGCGTAAACGTGACACTGTCTCCTACATTCGCTAAAGCTTTGTCTACACTCTTGGAAATTTTTAAATCTGCTATATATGGAAACTTGGCTTTGATTTTATAATTGGTAGCTCCATTATAGTAATGAACTCTTGCATAATATGTTCCTGGGCTAAGTTTTGTCTCTAATGTATAATCTGTACCGGATTTGGAAGCTTTGACTGTATTGCAGTCTGAAGCAAGAATGTCTAAAGATGTTTTATACCCTCCATCTGTTTTGTTATTAACATTTATATATATATAAGCCGGTGATGTCAACACTATCTTGTAATAGTCCTCATCCGTCGGACTGGAGATAGAGTCATGGATATAACTTGTCCAGCCAGTGTTCCCGCGTCCGTTTGCATCAATAAGTATATCGCCTGTGGGGCATGTATTGCCCGCCTGCAAAGCGGACCATGAAAGTAGCAGGGCCACGAGCATCGAAACAGGAGACACATCTGAAGAAACTCGCCTAACCCATAAAAATGTCAACATGAAGAAAAACGACAATAAAGCAATCCCGTAACCAATCATCTTTCACCTCTTTTTAGTCAAACGATTTGTCCACACGCTTGTGTGGAGCGAAGCTCGAGTCATCATAAAGACCGACCCGCCACCAGAATTCGTTCAATCATAATACACATAATTTTTTATAGTGTCTTAACAATGCTTAATAAAAGCTGAAAATTGCTTGTTCTATATAAAAAAATTAACAGAAATGAATTTTCCATGATATGGCACGGTATGATGATATTGGTTTCTTATAGAAACACTTTTAATGATTGATTATTTTTTAGTCATTTATTTACTGAAAGTTATGGAGATTTGAGATATACTTTTGGCAGATTATTTTATCAGGAGACTTATATGGGAAAATTTGTTAACAACATTGACGAGTTCTTTACATTTTGTGAAGAAAACGAAGTAGAGTTTGTAGATCTGAGATTTACAGATATCAAAGGTGCATGGCATCACCTTACATACCGATACAGCGCGGTAAACAGAGAGAACCTTGAAAACGGTTTCCCTTTTGACGGTTCATCTATCGAAGCGTGGCAGCCGATCAACAAGTCGGACATGATCCTCAAGCCGGATGTTCCTACAGCATTCCTCGATCCGTTCACTGCAGATCCTACCATAGTCGTTTTCTGTGATGTTTACGACATTTACAAAGGCGAGCTTTATGAAAAATGTCCTCGTTCTATCGCGAAAAAAGCGCTTAAATACGCTGAAGAGCTTGGAATTGCTGATGCTGCATACTTCGGACCTGAGAATGAGTTCTTCGTTTTCGATGACGTCCAATTTATCGACAACATCAACGAAGCAGGTTACAAAGTAGATACTGAGGAAGGTGAGTGGAACTCCAACACTACATACCCTGACTACTACAACCATGCACACAGACCTGGAACGAAAGGCGGTTACTTCCCTGTAGCTCCAACAGACTCTATGGTTGATCTCAGAGCTGAGATGATGCAGGTTCTCGAGCAAGTCGGTCTTGAAGTAGTTCTTGGTCACCACGAAGTTGCTCAGGGTCAGGGCGAGATCGGTGTTGTTTTCTCCGACATCATCGGTGCGGCTGACAACGTTCAGAAGTACAAGTATGTTGTTAAAATGGTAGCGCACCTCAACGGTAAAACTGCTACGTTTATGCCAAAACCACTTTACGGAGACAACGGTAACGGTATGCACACACACCAATCTCTCTGGAAAAACGGTAAAAACCTCTTCTATGAAGAAGGTAACTACGGTAACCTCTCTAAAACTGCTCTTGACTACATCAGCGGTATCTTCAAGCATGCACACACTGTAGCGGCATTTACAAACGCTTCTACAAACTCTTACAAAAGATTGCTTCCAGGTTTTGAAGCTCCAAGTATCCTTACTTACTCTTCTCAAAACCGCTCAGCCTCTTGTCGTATCCCATATGGTGCAGGTGAGAAAGCGACTCGTATCGAGATGAGATTCCCTGACAGCTCTGCTTGTCCATACCTTGCATTTGCCGCTATGATGATGGCTGGACTTGATGGTATTCAAAAAGGTGGGTATGAGATGGTCGGTCCTATGGATGAAGACCTCTTCGAGCTTTCACTTGATGAGATCCGTGAAAAAGGCATCCCTCAAATGCCACACACTCTTAGAGAAGCGATCGAAGCGATGCTCAAAGACAACGACTTCCTAAAACCTGTCTTCACTGACGAGTTCATCAACACATACAAAGACTACAAATTCGAGCGCGAGATCTGGCCAGACGAAGGTCGTCCGACAGCGTACGAGTTCAAAACTACATATCAGTGCTAGTTCTTTCGGGGAACTCTCCCCGAACTATAAAACTTTTAAATTTTAACTGGTTATAACTCTTGAACTATATTTTTAAATCCCTCTAAAGCAGCTTCAATTTCTTCTATAATCTCTTGAGCTAAAAGATCAGGTTCTGGTAGATTTTCCATATCTGTCAAGCTTTCATCTTTGATCCATGTTATGTCAAGGCTTGTTTTGTCTCTTGTACTGATTTCTTCATAGGTGAATTTTCGCCATCGCCCGTTTGGGTTCTCTTCACTCCATGTCTCTATGCGATCTTCTCTGT
>Ga0256831_1001539_pt1 | contig 12130 bp, 11 predicted proteins | sample 132544metaG_FD_189087 | JGI IMG/M metagenome (GOLD analysis project Ga0256831, IMG submission 189087) | Hydrothermal vent microbial communities from Lau Basin, Pacific Ocean - 132-544 | ecosystem: Environmental > Aquatic > Marine > Hydrothermal vents | place: Pacific Ocean: Lau Basin | collected... | reverse complement strand
GTTATGCAGTATCTCTTCGTGGGATAGCTGAGTTCAATCAGAACTTTCTTCCTTATAAGTATATCCCTGAACCTCTTTACAAGCCACTTTAAGGTAGCGTAGGAAACACCTGTTTTGTCTGCTACCTCTTTGAGAGACTTACACTCAAAGGAGATTTCCTCAACAGGTTCTCCCGTTTCAGCCTCTATAACCTTCTTCTTCAGGTATTCTCTCGTATTTTCCGCTATTTCTTTCCACCTCTTCAGTTCTCCAAGAAGCTGGTTCACGCTCTCTTCCTCAAGGAAAATAGGGCAAAGCTGTTTAACTGTAATTTTCAGCTTGCTCACCTCATAGATAAAGTTACCAATCTTGGGCATTATGCTTAAGGCTTCCGCAACGGATATGTCTTCTCTCCGTGCTACCTCTTCCAGTCTCTCAAGTTCTCCTTTCAGGCGTTTGTATTCCTCAAGAACGTAAGAAAGAACTCTGTTCTTAATAGTTGACATACTGTCTTTTTCTGGCTTCAAAAACAGAAACGGGTCAACGTTGCCAGCCCTTGCTATTTCTTTCAGCACTTTCTTAACGGCGGGATTATCCCTCAAGACATAAAAATTCCCGCTCCTTGAAAGCGGTATCCCGCCGTTCTTTTTCAGAAAAATACCGATATGGTAAGACACTTTTGACGGGTGTTCCCACGCAAGAAACTCTTTGAGTTTGCCCTTTAAGTAATCTTCCAGCAGTTTTAGGTTAGGGTAGTCGGCATAAGGTTCTATCTCTATTCCTCTAACGCTACTGCCGTCAACTATCAGACGGGCTTTTGCTACTTTCTCACCCTCAACAAGAACTTCAGCCTCTTTGCCTTTGGAGAGAAAATGTATTTTCCCAATAGGTTCAACCTTCCTTTCCGCAACTCTCCAGAAATAGGAAATAAAGGGGGAATCCGACGTGTCGGTCAAAATTCTCCTAAAGTCTTCTTTCCTGATTTTAAAACCTTTCAAGTCCTTATACAGAACGAGGAGTTGCCTATTGTTCTCCTCATAGTCTTTCTTTACTTTCAACTCCATTGATAACCCCCGTTAGAACCAAAGTTTATTCGGTTTTAAAATAACTTCCTATTCTTTTGATGTCAAGACACTCAACGGTGAGTAGCAGGCGGAAAATCACATTAACCGCCTACTTCTGGAATTGTTCTCTGGCTGAGTTCTGGTTTCCCGAAAAAAAAGTTGAGTCTCCACTTCAGGCTCTTCTTCCCTGAAAACCTGAAGATTCTGTGGCTGTTCTTTTTCAAACAGTTCTTCTGCTTTTTCCTTAACCTTTTTCAGGTATTCAAGGAGAGCCTCTTCCTCTTTCTTTTTAGGGTTCTTCACTCTGTAAATAGGAGAACGTGGAGACATAGCTTTAAGAGACCTCTGGTATTCCTTGACATACTCCCTTTCTATCGCCTGACAATCTCTGATGTAAGCCTCAAAGCCGTCTTTAGGCTTGCCATTCTCCTCAAAAACCTGCCTTAAATGTTCGTCCGTTTTCTCTACCATAGAGGGAGTTACCAACCTGTCATCCGATAGTGCAAGGAGAACCGTATTGAGAGTTAAAGGCAGGGTTTCATCTTCAATCGGAGAAACAACCTCATCTGTATAGCCAAACGACGTCAACGGCGGGTGAGCGTAAACATCGTAAGGGTAGGAATCGGCGTAGTAGTCAACGTCAACTCTGGGATACTCAATCATTCCCATAGCATAGGCTTTGTTAAGCCTTGACATAACTCCTCTTGCAGTCATTCCGCCCAGTATTCCCTTTACGACGGCGGTTACAGTTGCCGTTTTTCCCTGCTTTACAGCCACGCTACCGCCGTTTTTCAGGTAAGAATACGCCCTTGCGGTAGCTATCGCTTTAGAAAGCGAAGTTGCTGGCTTGTCGGGGTGTTTTTTCTTAAAAAACGCCCTGACTTCGGCGTTCATACGGTCGTATTCCTTACAGGCGTTCATCTCCTTTTCGTTGTAGAATCTGCCCACTTTCATATAGCCTTTATTCGTAAAAGCGGTTCTAATTATCTCAATGTCTTTACCTTTACTGCTGGCAAAGTCCTGAATCTGGTTTTTCAGAATAGTCCCTATCTTTGTCCCTGTATGGTCAAAATCCGTGCCTATCAGCACTACTTTAGGGTCGTTAGCCTCTATAAAGCGGAGTATGTCGCTCCTGACAGGATAATCGCCCGTTGAATGAGAAAGGTAAAAACCAGCAGAGCCTCTTGTGGATAACTGCATAACGGGAAAGGGGGGACGGTGAGTCCCCCTCAAACTTTCAGATATTAGAACCACTCCAGCCATTAGAACCTCACTCCTCTGAACCTCTCTACACGCTCTTGGAGTTCCTCTTTCCTCTCTTCCTGCCTCTGTGCCTGCTCTTTCTCTCTCTGTTCTTTAACATAGTCTATCACTTTTTGAGCCATCTGGTCAGGCGTAAGTTTAGCCCCTTTCTCTTCTTCGGTTAAGAGGTTGTTCTTCTCAAGGAATTCACGAAGTTCGCTGGCTCTCAAGTGCCAGCCTACTTCTTTCTCTATCTTCTTAACGGCTTCATACCCCTCTTTAAGAGAGTTAACCTCAAGTTCTGCTACCTCAAAGAGAGCCTCTTTAGAGGTCATACCTCTCTCTGCAAGGTTGACAAGCTCTTTAACCTTTTCCCTGCTCCAGCTCCACTCTGGGTCAAAGGCAGAATGGAGAGACTTCAGAACGCTTATAAGGTTGTTCTTTGCCTTTCTAACTTCATCTTCGTGGTCTGGGGTATCGGGAGTAACCTCATCGTAAAGGGTCTTACCCTCAAGGAGTCCTCTTGCAATAAACACGTCTTTTTCAATCTGCCAAGTGATAGAACGCTGTGCCTGTTCGTATATCTCTCTGGAAGCCTCTCTGGTCATATCGCTGGCGTTCTTTCTTTCCAAGAACCTTTTAATCTCCTTAAGGTAGAACTCAACCTCTTTTTCGTTGTATGGGTTCGTGTAGTTATACCTTATGGAGTCTATAAACATCTCCTTGAGCCTGTTAAACTCTGGAGTCGGTTCTTCCTTAACGTCTATCTTCAGCTCCCTTTCCTTTGCAACGGATAGAGCCTCAGAAACAAGGTCAGCGGTAGTAACGTCCTTGCCGAAAATCTCTTCGTAGGAAACTCCTTTTTCCTTAAGATAGTTGAGAAAGTTCTTTGTAAGTCCACCTACAACAGGGCTCTGCTTTTCCTTTGTAGTCTGTGCCAGAACTTCCCGCAGGTTTCCAAGCGGAGTGTCTTTCTTGGCATACTTAATGCCATAGAGAATTAACGCCGTCTCTTCTTGGTCGTTGAGATAGACGCTATCTTCTCCTTTGTGTCTTGCAAGGAGAACCTTTGCGTTAAGGTTTCTCAACGCCATTTCTGTCTTAACAAAGGCTGGCGTTGACATATAAAAGGGCTTATCCCCAAGGCTGTATATAGACCTCTTAAACTCTCCAAGCTCTACTTTCATAGCTTACCTCCTCCAATTAAGGTTTAGTCTAATTAACGACTTCTATCACGAGATTTGTTTTCCATCTCGGCTTTAACCTGTTCCATAACTTCATCGTCAAATTCAAAAATATCAAGGTCTTCGGGCATATCAACTTCTTCCTCTCCAAGCCGACGGAGTTCCTCTTCAACAGGTTCGGGTTCAGCAGGTTGTTCAGGCTCTTTAACCTCTGGAGCTTTAACTTCTTCCGCTGGAGTTTCTGTCTTGACTTCAGCAGGAGTTTCCTCTTTAGGTTGAACAGGTGTCTCAACAGCAGTCTCTTCAGGCTGTTCGGGTTCAGCAGGCTTAATCTTAACTTCAACCTTTTCAACCTCTTTCTTCTCTTCAACTTTCTCTTCAACTTTCTCTTCAACTTTAGACTGTTCAGCGGGCTTCTCAACGGGTTTCTCAACAGGCTTCTCTGGCTCTTGCTTTTGCTCTTGCTGTTCTTCTCTCTCTTTCCAGCTCTCAATAACGACAGAGGTAAACTTCTTCCTGCTGACGTCCCCGACTTTCATCTCAATTGCGTTTCTGATGTCCTCTGCAAGGATTTTAGCGTCGTCAAGAGCCTTACCCTCTGCCTTAACTTCGCTCAATGTCTCCCAAGCGTTGAGGCTCATTACAACACGGCGAACAAGTTGAGCGGGCTTGAGCTTATCTTTCCACTCATCTTTAAGGAGTCCCTTAATCTCCTCTGCGTGAGCCTCAAGGTTCTTGCTGTTAATTCTCCACATTCCCTTATGGTAGATAACTCCCATATTGACCAGCTTCTCAATAACGTCGTGGGAGTTCTCCTTCGTGTATTCGGAGAACCGCCACATTTTCGTCTTTCCACGCAGGGCAAGGAACTTGGCAAACCTCTGGTAGAACTCAGAAATTACAGGGTCGTTGGAAAGCCTTTCGGCTACCTCTTTCTTTGCCTTTTCTACGTCAAGCTCGCTGTCCTCTTTATAGATGATGTCTCCGATAACTTCCTTGATGTGCTTGATAAAGTCTATGTAGGGTAGTGCGTTCTTGTTCTCAGAGAACTTCTTTTCAAGCATTCCAAGTCCCTGCCAGTTCTCAAAACCGTCAGAAAGCAGGGCTCTATACTGTTTCCAAGTGAACTCGTCGGAACGCTTAATAAAGTTGTCTATCACTTTCCATATCGGATATGCAAAGAACATTGCGTAGCTGTCGGAGTTTGTAGGAACTACCTGATAAACTCCGTCCTCTCCCTGAATTACAAGAGAAATGGGCTTGACGCTCTCCTGAATCTGCCACTCTCCAGAAACCTTAATAGGTCTGGGAATTCCTATGAGCATAGCCTTTTTAACGTCTCTAAAGTCAATGATTGGAATTCCGTAGTTGGCAGGGTAGTTCCTCAAGAAGTAGCGTTCTCCTTTCTTTGCTAAAAGGTCTCCCTTTTTAAAGAGAGGCTCTTTCTGGAGAAACTTGGCTATCTCCTCAAACTTCTTCTCTGCCGCCTCTCTGATAATCTCTGCAAGGGCTTTTTTATCTATCTTTTCCTTGAGAACTTCTGCCTTGAACCTTTCGGCAAGGTTTCTGGCTTCCTCAGTAATCTCTCCACGCCTATCCATTTCGGCAAGGAATTCGTCTATCTTCCTCGCCAGCTTTTCTCTCTTTTCGGGAGAACGCCTCTCTATGTAGTCAGTCCTCTGTTCGGCAATGTATTGGAACATCTTAAAAGCAGGAGAACGGTTGAGCTGTTTGGCAACTTCAAGAGCGTTCCTTATGTCAACCCTTTCGGGAGTGTAAACAACGTGAACGTTACCCTCTCTGTCAGCTCCTATCATAATCCCGTTGAGAGTAAGTCTCTCTGCTTTCTCTTCAAGGAATTCTGGAGTAGCCTTAACAGGGAGCTGAAGTTTCTCTGGCTTAACCTCTTTTCCCTCTATAACCAGCTTTCTGATAGACGGGAGAGCGTTCTTTACTTCTCTTGCACTCATATCAGAGAGGGCTTCCCTCACAAGCTCCACAACCTCTCCTTTTTCCCTTTCGGAGAGTTCATCTTTCGTTATGAGAAACTCAAGCCTTGCAAGTTTGTCTTCGGAAAGAGGGAGCATATCCAAGTCTTCATCGGACTTGAGCATTCTCAGGTCGTCAAGGAGTTCGTCAAAGTCAACCCCTTCCTGCAACACTATTTCATCAAGGGATTTGTCTATAAGAGGCTTTGTATAGGTCAGCTCTTTAGAGCCGTCTCTTTCGTCAAGGTAGCCTATGCCGACAGGCTGATACTGGTCTCCGTAAGCCTTGACGACATCAAGATAGAGCTGTCTCCCGTCCTCTTCTCCTACAGGAACACGGAGCATTTCAACGACGGGAATGTAGTCAACGACTTCAAGGGCAATTTCCCTGTCAACGGGTAGCGGAGTGTTTTCAGCCCCCCTTACGGCAGAAATCTCAAAAGGCAGGTCTGGGTCTCTTTCTAACTTTTCTTTGGGAACTTCATACATTCCCTTTAGTCCCGAAACATACACTTTCGGCATCTTAAACCTCCTCTCATTAAGGTTCTATGCAGTAAAATAACACAGATAACCTTTCCCGTATGGGAAAAGGCAATAAGAGAGGCAGAAATGAAATCAACCGCAAAGAACCCGCCCCTTGAAAACGCCTTTAGAGCTTGGATTTCTGCTCTAAAAGGCAGTAAGTCGGAAAAGACGGTCAAGAAATACGCCTCTGCATTAAAAGGATTTGTAGAAAGATACGGAATGTATGACCTGTCAGAAATAGACAGGTTCGCTTACGGTTATGGAATATCGTTCTGCGACACAAAATCCAAGAGGCAGGCTTTTAAATCAGCTTACGAATCTTTCAGAAAATTTGTAAAGACTGCCTACCGCATAGAGCTTGAGCCCTTGCCAGACGACTTTGTAGGCAGGATTCCCCTTAAAAGACCCTCTCCCCTTTCTGACGATGAATTTCAGGCTCTTTTAGAGGAAATTAGAGAACTTAAAGACACAGAGGAAGAAGCCAACTACAAGAACATCTCAACAAAGCTAATGTTCTACCTTATGGCTTTCGGCGGGCTTCGGAGCGGAGAGGTTCTAAAGGTTATGCCGTCGGACATCAGGTTCGGTATTTACAAAGGGAAAGAATACGCCGAAATCAGGGTTAGAGGAAAGGGAGATAAGGAAAGAGACGTTCTAATTTTTGAACCAGAGGCGGTTCAATACCTCAAGGAACACGTTGACGATTTTCCCGTTTCCCTCACTCAACAGGCATTCTGGGAAAGGTTAAACAGGCTTTTCAGGAGAGCCTGCCAGAGAATCGGCAAACCTTACAGAAAAATTAAACCCCACAACCTACGGGACACCTGCTTGACACGGTTAGCCAACAAGGGAATAGACATAAGGGTAATTCAGAGGTTTGCGGGTCATAGCTCAATCACTATGACCCAGCGGTATATCGGGCTGACAAAAGAACTCTATATGGGAGAGCTGGGCAAAGCCGACTAATAGGTAAGGTGCAGAACAAAGTAAGAAGCGATAATCGTTGAAATTGTGTATATCCCAAGACCCACAAGTATCAGCTCATTGAGAATTCTGTTTTTATTTTCTCATTGAGCATTGCCATAAAAGGGACAGCCAAAACAGAAATAGCCTGAACAACAACAGAGATATAGGCAACTTTTACTTTAAAGGGAAAAATCCCAGCGGAAAACTTCAGCCCAACAAGAGGAAACAGAAACTTTACCGTTAGAAGAGCTAAAAGAGAACCGAAGTAAATCAATCCCATAAAAACCAGAACTCCAACAAAGGAAATCTGGAGTTCTGGTTTTGCTGTCTTCTCCATTTTACACCTCCTCTTCTTGAATTTTTCTCCACCTTCCACCTTTGTAAACCTCATAGACAACAGGGAGCTGGCGTCTGTGCCTGCCTAATCCTGCATACCGCACTACCTTTCTATACCGAACCCCCTCAATTTCCACTTCTGCTACCTCAAGATAAGGAGAACGTTCCTCTAATGGTTTGGATTTTCTCTCGCATTCAACTCCTCCAGCTTTTTTATTATCCGTTCAAAATCCCTTTTATTTTTTCGTTCTTCTTCAATCAGACGGTATAAAAGTCCCAGAAAGAATATCGCCACGACAGGAAATAGAATCGGATTGTAGGAAATCACTCCCACATCAGCCAGAAAGAGTAAAACAGCAGGATACGCAAACATAAAGAGAATCCAGAGCCCCAATTCCCAAGCACCAGCCAGACTAATCCCAAAAAAGAATGCTATAATTACCAGCAACCAACACATATCTCTTCCTCCTGCCACAAGGAGATAGAAAGGAGCGGGAATTCCCGCTCCTGCTTATGCTTCCGAATCAATCAGATTGTCTAAATCGTCTTTATCGTCTTTCTTCTCATAGTCTTTCTTAACAGCCTCTTTCAACCGCTCCAAAAAGACTTTTTCTTCCAGCGATTTGGAAACAAAGGCAATATCTTGACGGATTTGTTCAAGTAAATCACCCACAGCACCTTTGTGTCTTCCTGCCTCTACTTCGGGAATAACAACAAAGGTTCTACCCTCTAAACTGGTCGTATAGTAGGTTACTCCACACTCAACCTTCTCTTCAATTTCAAGTTCTGCATTCGGTAAAAAGAACCTAAAAACGTCTTTTATGCGTGAAAACTCCATAGACGGATACTTTCCTCTTTCAAGGAAATCTAATAAGATTTTCGGAGACATTACAACACTAACCTTTTCTCTGCCAATCTCTTCTCTAACGTAAGGGAAAACTTTTAAAAGTTTTTCAAAATCGTCATCTTCAACCCCAAGAATGTTTTTCTTCTTATTAAGAGTAAAGATTCGGTTATAACCGTTAAAGAAATCCCAGCTCTCAAAACTCATTTGTTGAAGTTCTCCCTCATCATTGACAATAAGCGTCCTAATTGACGGATAGTCTTCGTGCAGGTAATACATTACATATCCGTCTCTTTCATCTATCAAGACAATTCCAGCTCCCAGCTTCTTCATAGCTTACCCCCTTTGAGAATTTTTTATTTCTTCCTCAAAAATTTTTAGCTTGGTTTCTTCAAGAACCTTTCTAACTTTCTCAAGAGTTTCTACTTCTTCTTCAAAAGTTTTTAACTTGGTTGACAACGCTTCCAGAAACGCTTTCAGGGATTCAACAAACCTCTCAAAGTTAACATACCTGACGTATCTTTCGTCGTAAACCTTAACAGGAAACCTGTCATCAACATCGTAGAGGAATAACTCCCCGTTCAGAATCACGGGATAGACATAATGCTCAACAACGTAAACCCGACCGTTGTCTATCCTTTCCTGCTTGAAAAAGAAAGGAACTCCGTTGTAAGACTTGAAATCAAAGTCGTCTGCTACCCTTTCTTCTATAAGTTCCTTTAGGCTGTTCCAGACTTCCACAAACTCCTTTTTTCCCTTTTCCGTTGCTCTTTTCCTCTTCTCCAGCCTCTCAAGGGCTTTCTCAAGAAGCTCTTTAATCTCTTTCATTTCTACCTCCCAGATTCGGTTTTCCTTGCTACTAAAGATAATCCCTTATTTCTTGATGTCAAGGGACAGAAAGGGAGAGTTTGTTTTCCCTTTCTTAGGTTTCAGGAATTTTAAAAACCAATACTGAAAACACTCCTATTGCTATTTCCAGCTTTTCCAACAAGTCTTTTACAACCTTTTCCCTCTCCATCTCCTTGAGTTCTTCAAGTTCTATTTCCTCAAGCTCTATGCTCTTTTCAACTGAAATCTCTACTCTATCGCCTATTTCAAACAGCCTTGCAACCAAAATAGTATTTAAGTCCTCATCGTAGATTAAGTGCCAATCTCCCTTTTTCTTTAGGAGCAAGATTCTGCCGTCTATCTCTCCACTCTCTCTAAACCATTCAGCTATCTTACTCTTATAAGTTTCGGGAAGTTGTGAATCCAGAACAGGCATTACCTTATATCCCCTCTCTTCAAGACCTTTCAGAATTGCCGACGTTAGCATAGCTTACCTCCGTTTACTAATTTCTGACCTCTTGCGAATAAATATAGCTTCTCTATTTCTTGATGTCAAGAAATAAAAAGGCAAAAACCAACTACTCCCCCCTCAATTTCTTTTTTAGTAAATCGTAGAGCTTCATTTTCTCAACTTGGTCGGCGTCTATTTCTTCTACTCCTTTCTTTTTAGCTTCTTCTACGTATTCCAAAAACTTTTCGGCACTTTCTATGAGTTCGTGGGTTTCTATCATCTCACCAAGCAGGATTAAAAGGTCAAGTTCTTCTTCTCTGATTTCTCCCTTTTCTATGAGGTCAGCAAGCCTGCGGAGTAATTCTGGTAGGCTCTTGGTTTTCTCAAAAAGACTTTCGTATTTAGCCAACTTCTCTTTCAGTTCCGAAAGGTCTTGCGGTCTTTTAAGGAGTTTTTCGTCTATAACAGCGGGATAACAAAGCAAAACAGGAATCTTGCCGTCAAAATTTAAAACAGGGCTTTCTGGCTTAAAGGGAGAGAGAAACGGAATCAGTATCGGCAGTTCTACTCCTTCCTCTTCCTCTGGCGGAATTACCTCAATCGGAGAACCGCTACCGATAGCCCAGACTATACGGCTTGCTTTTTCCTTTTCGGCTCTTTCCACAAGCTCTTTCATTTTGTCCAGAGGGAATTCAGCCTCTAACACGGGAGTTCCGCCCGTCCAGATAACAAGAGACTGCGAACCTGCGTCGTAGAAGATTTCCATCTCTACTACTCCATTACTACTCTAATATCCAGACCGTCAATGTGAGGCATTACCAACGTTTCAAACGCTTTCTTTGTCAAGCTGTCTTTTATTTTAGCAAATATCGTGTTTCCTTTCTTTTCAAAGGAGATTTTTCCGCTACGACAGATAGACTTTAGAATCGGCTGTCCCTTACGGAGATGATTCATAAGCAGGGAAACAATATCCCCGTTATTTTCGGTTCTCCTCTCCTGTTTCTTTTTCTTTGGTTTCTTTGTCTCTTCTACCGCTTGACTCTGGCTGGCTTTTCTCTTTGCGACAAGTTCTCCTGCCAGCTTCTTTATCTCTTCAACGCTGTGTTTTTTGAGGAAATCTTCCCTTACCTTTTTCCAGCTTACCTTAACACCCATTGCGTTTAACTTTGTCCAACGCTGTTTGAGGTAGAGAACAAGCTCTTTAAGTTCCTCTTCCGTAAGCTCCCGATTTATCCTTTCCCTCTTTTCTTCAATGGGATTTTTCGCTTTTGATTCTTCGGCTGGTCTTTTTTCTCTGGTCTCAGGTTTACTTTCAGGTTCAGGTAAAGAAGAGGGAGACGGGCAGTCAGCAGACTCACCCGCTCTCCCTTTGTCCGAATCTGGGAGGGAGGGGAATGAAGACTCTCCTACAACATCAAACTCTTCAGGAGAAACAACAACTATCCTTTTCCAATCGTCTGTTATCCAGCAGTTTAAAATTGTCTTTCTGTCAATCTCATCAACAGCTTTCTGAATGAGGGATTTCACTCGGCTCGGCTTGAGAGTAGTAGCCTTTGAATTAGTTATGTTCTTATACCACTCAACAAGGTTATCTGGCAGGTAAACTTCCCAATTACCGCTGTTCTTATGGTAATTGAGCAGGTATAGGAATAGAGCCTTTGCTGTTTCTCCCTTGAGAGCAAAAAAGTCTTCCAACGGAACACGCCTATACCATTTCGTAGTAGAGAAAATTTTCACCAGCTCTTCGTTGAGCCTTACCACTACTCCGCTACCGTCATCGTTCCACTTAAAGTCATCTACGACGCCAAAATAGACCGTTTTCTTCTTTCCAGATTCAGCGTCGTAAAAGGAATTTTCAAAGTAGTAGGAGTGGTTGGAAAGGATAACCAGACTCCTCTTTAGCTGTTCCATTGTTCTACCGTCTTCTTTCTTACCCATAGAACGCAGGAATTCCCTTACAGAGGAAAACCTGATTTCCCTGTTCCAATTCTGCTGTTCCGCAAGATAGAGGAGAAAGAGGAGAACTTCTACCGTTGTAGGAGTCGGAAATTCAGCTCCATTGCAGACGTAGGCATTCCCGTAGTGAGTTTTTACGGGAATGGCGTAAAGTCCTTTTAAAGTTCCGCCGTCAACCCTAACGGTTTTCTTTACGACCGTATCTGAGTCGTTGACAATCAGCCCTGCAAGGATTAAATTGAAATCCAGCTTAACAGTTCTCCTTGTTTTCTCCCTTGAGGAGAGAGCATCCAGCGGAGAGACCCTCTGACGGGTCTCTCCACCCCCCAAAACCTTCCCAGAAAATTCAGAACCCTGCAAATCCTGTTTAGACTCAAGGTTTAACTGTTTCTCTTCCATCCTTGCCTCCTTTAGGATTGGTCTGTCTGAAATAAACCTTAAACCTCCTTCCGTTTTCCGTCAAGTGCAGGATTCCGAACTTTAGTTCCCACAATGGGTCTAAATCGTAGTGCGTGAAACTGTGTCCCTCTCCTGCGTGAAAGCGTGTCCCGTGCGTGAAAGTATGTCCCTAAAAGTGCGTGAAACTGTGTCCCTCTCCTGCGTGAAAGCGTGTCCCCTTGTGCGTGAAACCGTGTCCCCACGTCTGGAGCAAGGTCTTGGGAGAGTAGCGAAAAGCCGTTCCTATCAAAAGGCTTTATCAAAAGGAGAAGTTATCAAAAAGTCTATATATCCCTATTACACGCTTATAGCGTTATATACGCTATAAG
>Ga0256831_1001538_pt1 | contig 12133 bp, 12 predicted proteins | sample 132544metaG_FD_189087 | JGI IMG/M metagenome (GOLD analysis project Ga0256831, IMG submission 189087) | Hydrothermal vent microbial communities from Lau Basin, Pacific Ocean - 132-544 | ecosystem: Environmental > Aquatic > Marine > Hydrothermal vents | place: Pacific Ocean: Lau Basin | collected... | reverse complement strand
GCTCAAAAATCAGTCGATACGGGCAAAAGAACAATAATAATAAGAAAAGAAGAAGAATAATAATAATTTAAGGATCAATCGACTCACTTTGGGGCTGAGTATGATTTTAAAATAATAATCAGCGTAATAATCATTATTTTATGTTGGTGAAATTACAATGGGGAAACTTAATTTACAAGATGCACGACATTTATCAATGCGTGCGGGATTAGGCGCTCGCTGGAAAGATTTGCGACGGTATCAAAATTTATCTAAAAAGAAAAGCGTACATCATATCGTTTATAGCTCATCTAACCGATGGGTTTTAACTCCGCCTAAACTGGCTGAGTGGAGACCGTGGAATCCAAAAACCACAACACAACAAAGACGCTATTTGCATCAGCGATTAAACCGTGACAAGCGGGCATTACGTGAATGGTCTGTGCAAAATATGTTGCGCACACCCTATCCGCTAACAGAGCGGATGGTGTTATTCTGGCATAATCACTTCACTTCTTCTTTGAATAAAATTAATCAGCCTAACTTGCTGTTAAAACAGAATTTATTATTTCGCCGTTATGGAATGGGAAATTTTAAGCAGTTATTGCATGAGGTTTCACGTGACCCCGCGATGCTCATCTATCTGGATAATGACTATAGTAAAGTGGGTAAGCCTAATGAAAATTTCGCGCGTGAACTTTTAGAGCTATATACCTTAGGTGAAGGGAATTATAGCGAGGCGGATATACGCGGAGCAGCCAAGGCATTTACAGGTTGGACAGTTGATCGGCGCAATAAACGTTTTGTCTTTAAGAAAGATAAGCATGATAACAGTGTTAAAACGTTTATGGGACGCAGGGGGCGTTTTAACGGTAATCATATTATTGATATATTGCTACAAAAACCACAATTATCAGAGCATATAGCCACAAAATTTTGGTATGAGTTTGTTAGTGATGAACGCCCTAACCCTCATACAATAAGACGCTGGGGGAATATATTCCGTCATGCAAAATATGATATTCGTAGCTTGCTTATCAGCGTTTTAAACAGTGAGGAGTTCTGGTCAAAGCATCACCGTGGAGAAAAAATAAAATCTCCTGTAGAGCTAGTGGTTGGCACACTACGTACTTTAATTTTAAAACCACCTAGCAACGCTCATATTATTAGTCTTTGCGATACCTTAGGGCAAAAAATTATGACGCCCGACACACCAGAGGGGTATCTCGGCGGTCAAGCATGGATAGATACCTATACTTTGCCCATTCGCGTTAATTTAATGTCTTCATTTATACATAAAGCCAGTCAGCGTGATTTGGCTAGAGTTCCAAAATTATCGGTTAATGATAAGGTTCACTGGTTATTGGCAAGAAAAAATGTGAATAAATTACCACAGGAATCACAAAGTCACACACAAAAATTACATACTTTATTAACCGATCCAGCTTATCAACTGACATAGGAGCTTACTAATGAAACGCAGAACTTTTATAAAATACAGCTCACTGGCTGGATCACTACCGTTAGCAACGGGTTTACTTTCTGAAAACGCACAGGCTGGACAGGAAAGAAATATTTCGGCAAGCAGAAAACGCATCGTAGTCTTAGTTGAATTACTGGGTGGTAATGATGGTTTAAATACATTGATTCCTTTTACAGATCCGCTGTATTACAAATTACGTCCAACCATTGCTATTCCAAGAAAATCAATGTTGCCTATAACACGATCTTTAGCAATGCATCCTTCACTGCGTCCATTGCAACAATATTGGCAACGCAAAGAAATGGCATGGATACAAGGTGTTGGTTATCCGCGCAGTAATCGTTCACACTTTCGTGCTAAGGATATTTGGGATAGTGCTTCTAATTATAATCAGAGAATTGATCAAGGTTGGGTAGCAAGCTTATTAGGTGCTAGTCATGATATTACAGGAGTGGCAATTAACTCTGATCTTGGACCACTATTGGGCGACCACACAAATAGTTTGAAAATTAATGATATTGCCGCCTTTGTGCATAGCAATCAAAATTTAAAAGCTCGCTCAAGTAATACAAGTAATAATTCATTAACACATTTGTTAAAAACTGAGCGTATTGTTGCTGAGTCAACCGCAATATTAAAGGAATCATTAGTGAGGGCGCATGATCCAAGCCGTAACTTTCCAAGATCTTCATTTGGTAAAGAGTTGGCATCCATTGCTCGCCTGATCAATAGTGGTGTTGATATTCCTGTCTATAAAATCACACTGGGTAATTTTGACACCCATGCGGTGCAATCCCATCAACATACAAGACTATTGAAAATGCTAGCGGAAAGTCTACATGCCTTTGCATTAAATATGAAACGTAGCGGACAGTGGAATAATGTCATGTTGATGACCTACTCTGAATTTGGACGGCAAGTTGCAGAAAATGATAGCCGAGGCACTGATCATGGTGAGGCCGCAGCTCATTTGGTCATGGGCGGACACGTACGTGGCGGTGTTTATGGGAAAAATCCTGATTTACGCCGATTGAGTAAAAATGCCCTGCGCCATAGTGTTGATTTTCGCTCTGTTTATGGCACGGTTGCATCGCGTTGGTGGGGCTTAAAAAATCCTTGGAATCGTCCTTTGGTTCCATTTGTGTAGTTTTTACTTGTAAAAGATTAGCCCTCGAAAAATACATTTACAGGGATAGAAAGGATGCATATAGACATTTATTTATTAAATTCCCGCACCCTTCGACTCCGCTCAGGGAGCTGTACCCTGAGCGGAGTCGAAGGGTGCAATTATTTATGTGAAAAACTATAGATTGAAAACAATCATCCTGCCTATCCATGTAGTCTAGTGTATAGGCTACTCGAAGTAGCCTTAATATACTTGACTTTTTTTTGTGCTCAGGAGCGAGAAAGAGGGGCATAGCAACTTTTTTATCCTGCCTTAAGTTGATAGCCGAACTTTGGGAGGTTATCCTGTGCTCGTTCCTTAGTGTACCTGTAGCTTAGCAAGTTCATCCAATATAGATTGCACCAAACTAATTCCAGAAGCTCCCATACCCTTGCAAAGAATATCAAGGTCACGCTCACCATCCAGTAGCTTCTTCATAATACTACCCAGATTTCGCATATCACCGCCAGCAACACTCATTTGTTCCGCCATTAGGGATAACATAGTGAGGGCTTGAGTATTGCCTGTATTGGCTTGAATAATCATATGGGCGATGCCAGGAGCTGCCATAGTGGAATCACCTGATTGAGCATCAGGGTCAGGGAGAGTGGAGGGGTTTTGAATTCCGCTTAAAATAGCTCCGATAATAACGGAGTCTTCTTCATCTAAATTAAATTGTAAGCTAGTAGAGCGATCACCTGCGACAATTTTATTAATAATACGGACTAAATCAGTCCAACCATTATCAGCACTTACTTTAAGAACATCATCAAGCTGTTGTTTGTTGGCAGGGTTTTGCGCAACTTGCACGACCAATACAATAAGGCTGGCGTGCATTTGCACTATTTGTTGCTGGACAGAAAGCCCAGCAACGGGTTGTTGACTAGTGGATAAATTCATTCACTTATAATAACCCATGACGCTTTAATTTTGAACGTAATGTTGCTCTATTAACGCCTAAACAGTTAGCTGCACGAGACTGGTTGCCACGGGTATGTTTCATAATGGCTTTTAAAAGAGGTAGCTCGACTTCGTCTATTACTTGGCGGTAAAGATTCATAGAATCCTGCTCTCCTAGTAATGTTAGATAATCCTCTACTGCATCTTCTGTAGTGTTTGAAAGCGATCCTTGTGTAAAAGGTTTAACGGGGGTATTCATAATTTTACTACCTTTGTTATTGAGTCGCGGGTTTTGGGGGAATTGGTTAATTCTTCTAGCGCATTAGAGAATTGTTCTAGTTGCTGGGAAGAATTTTTGGCAGTAAAAATTTTAATTAAAATATCTTTACTGACAGACTGTTGCGTACTCATAGTGTTTAAATAGCAACCTATATGCTTATTCGCCATTCGAACACGAAGAACTGAATTATAATAGCGATGAATGGTATAAATGTGGGCTAAAGCCGCTTTGATTTGTTCGTTTGTTGATAGGGGAGAGGGGATTTTTTTTGTCTTTAAATAATGATTTATTTCTGCAAATACCCACGGCTTTCCTCGGGTAACTCTACCTAATAACAAGCCATCCGCACCTGTGTAGTTTAAAATATAAGCAGCGTCATGAATAGTTGAAATATCACCATTTGCAAAAACAGGGATTGATGTTTGTTGTTTTACCAAGCGGATAGTTTCGTATTCTGAATTTCCTGTAAAGCCCTCTTCCCTAGTGCGACCATGAATAGAGAGGGCGCTGATGCCAGATTGTTCTGCAATATGAGCGATTTGTAATGCATTTTTGTTTTTATTAGACCAGCCTGTACGTATTTTGACAGTAACAGGTATATCAACGGCTGAGACAACCTTAGTTAAAATAGCCTCCACTTGATCTGGATATTGTAATAAGGCTGATCCAGCGGCCTTGTTACACACCTTCTTTGCAGGGCAACCCAGATTAATATCAATAATCTGTATCCCTTGGTCTGCACAGCGTTTTGCCGCATTTGCCATCGTTTCAGGATCTGTGCCAACAATTTGGGCGCAACGAGGCTCTGTTTCGTCTTTTGATATGAGGCGTGTTGATGATTTTTTTGAATCCCATAAACTAACATCTGAACTAATCATTTCCGCTGTGGTTAATCCAGCGCCGAAAGAACGGCATATATCCCTATAAGGACGATCTGTAATGCCCGCCATTGGTGCAAGTAATAAATTACTCGCTAGTTTATAAGGGCCGATGTAAAGTGGATTTAGCATAAAATACGACAGTTAGAATGAAATTTTCAGTAGGTTTTTAGTTCTTGGACAGTCTCCTAGGGAGTAGAATTATGGATAATCAGCCATTACATAAACCTAAAATTAAAACGAGTCGCCTTTTTACCAGGGTCAGCTATCTTTAGTTGCAGTGATGCTTCTTTATTTGGAGGAAAAATTTCATTTTCAGAATAGTGCTGAAGGTATTCTTGAGGTTTAAAGCGCCTTAGCGCAATGGTGTTTTCTTTATTATCCAAAAGGGTAACCTCAATATAGGGATAAGGCTGGGCATCATCTGCCTTATTTTCAATGGATGCAGAAATAAGCAACACACCATTATCATTAGGGTGGCTAATAATATTTCTACTGATCATTTTTACTTGCTCTGGATTGCGTTTTAACTCGTGCGTAAACCAGTTTTTATTAGCATATAAAAACTGAGCAATTAAGAGTGATAATAAGGCAAGTATTGTTAAAATCTGTAAGCTGTTAAGCTTATACTTTGCTGTTGATCGTTTGTATTGTGGTGTCAATACATCGGGGTCAACGATGTCATCTTCCTCTATTCCTTCCTTAGTTAAAGATAGTTTCCTTGGTAATGTAGTCGTAAGGGTCTCGGTTGCAACAAACACGCTATCACATTCGCCACAGCGTAATTTACCCTGAGCAACCGTTAATTCTTTCATTTTTACGCGGAAAACAGCGCCGCAATGTGTGCATTGTGTATACATAGATTAAATTGGTTTTTTATAGTATGCGCAAAATTATAAAAGAATGTGTCAATAGATTATAGAACATTATTTATTAACTGCTTTGCTTTTGCTCCCTTTTATCTGATTGTTATTTTCTTGAAGTAGCCTCGGCCTCTGTTGATATTTGATGATTACTTCCTCTTTTTGCTATTTTTTGCCTTGATATAGTTTTTCACATAAATAATTACACCCTTCGACTCCGCTCAGGGTACAGCTCCCTGAGCGGAGTCGAAGGGTGCGGAAATTTAATAAATGAATGTCTATAGAAGCAAAAAACCGCCTAAAAGTGAAAATATAACCAAATGTCAATAGAGCCTAAGACTATATTGGCAAAGGCAGAATCTGGATGCTTCCCAACCATAGTTGTTGCATTGTGTTTTTATGTTGTCGGAGATGACTACTATTATAAAACCTAATCTCTCCCGTATGATCGCAGTTATTAAGCAGGTAGTGTTGCTGTAGGATGCGCTGTAATTGCCGTGCAACGGGTCTACCTGTTTCTATTAGCCGTATTTCTTTACCAACAATAATGCGAATAGTCTGACTTAAAAAAGGATAATGAGTGCATCCAAGGATGATGGTATCAGCATTTTGCTCTAGTAACGGAGTGGTGTATTTTTTGATGAGTAGACGTGTATCATAACGGTCTAAATGATTTTCTTCGACTTTTTCTACCAGTCCAGGGCAAGCTTGGGCTATGACTTTAGTATGAGGCGCATGTCTGATCGCTAATGACGTGAGGCGTTCACTATCAATAGTGCGCTGTGTTGCCAAAACACCAATGACACCCGTTTTACTAACTTTAGCCCCAGGTTTAATTGCAGGTTCTAGACCAATGACAGGAATAGAAAGTTGTTCTCTAAGTAAATCGACTGCTTCTGCCGTTGCAGTATTACAGGCAACAACCAGTGCCTTGATATTTTTATCAAGGAGAAAATTGGCAATTTTCTGTGAACGAGATTGTACATGCTGTGTACTTCTATCGCCATAAGGAGCATGTAGGGAGTCCGCTATATAGATGAGGTCTTCGTAGGGGAGGAGTTTGCGAATCTCGCGCAGAACGGATAATCCACCCATTCCAGAGTCAAATACACCGATAGGGCTGGTGTTGATATAATTAGTGTTGTTTTTCATAAGATTAAAAATAAAAAACCACGGAACATACAGACCGCACAGAAGAAAAAACTATTTTTCTGTGTAGCCTGTGTATTCCATGGTTTAATTAATATTGCAATTATTGCAATATTAACGACCGCGCAAGAAGCCAACTAAAGCATTATATTTTGGTGATGAATGTTGCTCAACATTGTCCAACATACCAAAATAACTGTGGTTATTAATAGTAGCAATGCCATTAAAGTGCATTAATAGTCCACCACCTTGGTTTCTCCAAGTGTTTAGGTATTTGCTATAAACTTGTGCCATACGGGGGTTTTGATTCGCTTTAGCAAAAAACTCAAAGATTTTCTCATCATGGATAATATGTGGACGATCAACGCGTAATAAATGTTGTCCGCCTTCATAGCCTAATAACTTTAAACCATGCTTTCGTGCAAGCTCAACATTTGGCTTAATACGTAATGCCGTGAGGCGCTCCATTGCACCACCTGGATATTCATCTCTGACCAATCCCCCGCGTAATAGCTCGGTAAATAGGTTATTCATACCGCGCCCACCTTGACGTGACCAATTGCGGACTAGATTGCGGTTTTCAATACGTGCAATATAATCACCAAAATAAGGACCAACGGCATAAGCATCAATAAATTTAGAGCAAGGTTGACCACCCACTAATGGACAACTTAATGCTTCTTCGCCCAGTGTTGGACCACCCGCGTAAGATGATAGGACACAAACAACATCATTGCGACGCCCACCAAATGCTTGCTTCCATATACCACAGATTTCTTTGGTTCGCTTGCCTAAATAGTTTAGCGCTAGCTTCATTTTACGACTGTTCATATTTAGCTTGGGATATGCCCTTGGCCATAGCTTAAGACCTTCTCTAGCTGCATGATGCGTTGCAGGGTACATCATATTCCAGACTTCATTGGAGTATTCGACATACACTTTTTGTCCTGGTTTTAAGCGTTGCTTAACCATACGCGCAAAATTAGCAATAAAACCATTAGTTGCCAGATGCGGCATAGAGAACCATGGAGCAGCATTAATGGTATTGGCAAGGTCTACCATTGTTTCAACAGGCATTCCTGCATTGTTATAATAATGCGCATGAGCAGGTGTTGTGCGTTCATTCCAGTTTCTTAGCTGGGTATCTTTGGTATTTTGCCAAGGCATAAAGCGCAATGCATTAAAAGGGCGAATAGTTCTGAGGTACTCAGGGTTGAATGTTTGTGTACGATAGATACTTTCGTATTTTTTAGGAATGACCTTAATATTACGAATATAATTACGTGGATTCGTTGATTTTAGATGAATGCGAAGACCTTTAGATGATTTAAGCTTAAAATCAATGCGGCCAGCGCGTTGTTGCTTAACATCAATATCACCATGAACTGAAATATCACCATCACCTTGATACGTTATGAAATAATCACCTAGTGGAAAATGTGGTGGCATATCCCAAATACTATTAACAGTTGTGAAAATGGGTGACTCGCCACGAGTTGGTAGACGTTTAACCCAGCCATTTCGGTCTAATGATACCAAGTGGGATTCATTCGTATTAAACGCGGTACGTTTAGTACAGCCAGGGTCTATGGCATGGTTCTTCTGCCAGTCAAACTCACACGATGTTATCCAGCCACGCGATACTTTAAAAATATCAATAAAGGGTACCGAAGAGGTCAGCTTATGTAAGGGGCTTACATTAATGCCAAGGCGGTTTCCAGGGTTGGCGTGTACAGCACTAATGAGACCGATAAGGGTGAGAAAGATTAGAGCTTTACTTATCATCCATGTTGCGTATTTTGTTGCGCGCATAAGTATTCCTTTTTTCTTTGGTGATGGTTGTGCGGTTAGAGTTTATGAAATTTATTAGCTCTAAGTTCTTTTTAATGACTTCCTAGTTTAGCAATAGGCAGGATTGTTTGTACATCCCGATTAGTTAGTTTCATCAGATAATATAGTCTGTTTGGTTGTTTTTTCTTACAATTTTGCTCAACTATTGCCTTGTTGCTTGATTTTGGTGCGATTTGTTGAGTGGTTATACGATAAAATGACCAATAGCTGGTTATCATAAGAATTTTAGTATCCAAGAATAAATACGGGGTATAGCAATAGATCTCTTTTCTAAATAAAGCCTTATTCTGACAACATTCATGTATTTTTAATAACCTATCTTCTTTTTTCTACCCTAGGAACGGGCACGAAACAACGTCCCTATCTCTAACTTTATTTTTTATTACAGCTTGGATGATCTCATTCGTTGCGCCCTAGGGACATTTCCTGCGGATACGTAGAGTAGCTATGCATCTGATGAGTTCATCTAATCTGAAATAAACATTCTGCGTTAGAACTTCGGGACGCTATTCCGATTTCGTTCCTTAATTTGTAAGGCTTTCATAAAAACTCAGATATAAAGCAATTCTTAAATATTGCTAAGTTAAGGGCTACAAGTAGGAAAGATGTCTACTGTTTTTTAATGTTTTAGCTTTTCAGTAAACTATCATCACGCGGTAGTTTTACCAATCAAGGGCTTCATTGCCGTCAACAAACTACCAAATAAATTATTATTCAGTTTTTCTTCACTAGCTAATAACTGCTTCATATGTTCACGTTGCGTTGGCATATTAAAGCAAGCGGGGCAATTTTCAACAATAATGGGTAAATTTTCTACTTCAGCATAATCACGTGTCTGTTGCTCGCGTACATAAATAAGCGGACGTATTAAACGTAAGTCTCCCTTTTTAATGGTATAATTTGCCTTCATCGTTTTCAGTTGACCACCATGAAAAGCAGACATTAAAAAACTCTCAGCTAAATCATCTAAATGCTGCGCTAAAGCAATGACATTATAATTATGCTTGCGTGCCGTTGCATAAATGGTGCCACGCTTCATCCGTGCGCAAAAAGCACAATACGAATCCCCCTGCATATGTGATTCCGCCATACTCATGATGGGTTCTTTGCAAAAAAAATACTCAATACCTAGTGATTTCATATAAGGAATCAGAGGTGAGGGATCAAACGACCCTGTTTGCGGATCAATAGTGACAGCGCCAATTTTAAACTTAATCGGTGCAACGCGTTGAAAGTGGATTAATAAATGCAGCAATGCCAGTGAGTCTTTACCGCCTGATAAACCTAATAAAACATGGTCACCATCATGAATCATTTGATGCTCAATCAGTGCTTTTCCTGTTTGGTGGATAATATTTTTTCTGGCTTTTTTAATGTGTACGTTGCTTGCTGGTTTCATTATATTTAATTGTCATAGATGGCAGTGGCTAAGAATAACACCTGTTGTAAACCAATCCAAAGTTTGAACGTCAGGTTCACCATCCGCTTTTCGATTTAAAAAGCCTCCGAAGGTAGAGATTGTTCGTATCATTTTATTGATTGTTGGTGTCTCGGGTGGAGGTTGTCGATGAGAAAGAAGGTAAGCAGCTTGCCATTCCTCTGTTTCAAACACCACATCGCAGGGGAGTTCAGGGCAATTTCGTCCCAATGTGGTTAAATACAGTATTCGTCAAGCAATGATCATATAAAAGGAAAGGGCAACTTCTAAAGGTTTTTTGCTTTCAAGTTGAAGCTTTTCTATTTTACAGCTATTTTTCTATATCTTAAAAAATATTTCAATTTGCCAGCGACATAAATACCAACGGATTCTTGTTGCCGCTTCTTCAAAACTTTCAAGCTCATCATTGGTTATAAAAAACCATTCAATGGCTACCAATTTAAGGCGGGACAAGTAAAGTTGGTAGCTTATAAATACACAAATAAGCAGTGTAAATTTCATGGCGGTTAGCTGAATATTTACATAAAAACATCATAAGCTTTTGATATATAAATATTATTAAATGATAAAAATCACCAAAAAAATCCGTTATAAGCAGTATCATTTCATAAAAAAATGGGTTTAAAAACCATTAATAAAACAATGGTCATCATCGCTAAAAAAGCAGGTATCCCGAGCCAAAACCATAGCCTTGCATAATGCCAATATTGTTTGGGTAAGTCGGTTTTTGTTTCACTCGCTTGTAGTGCCAATGCTTTCATACGAATCTGCAACCACACAACAGGAATCCAACACAGCCCTGCTATAATATAAAGAGCAAGACTGATTGCTATCCAATCTGTGGTAAACGATAGACCATTAATATGCAACATCCAAAAACCTGTTAAGGGCTGAATAATAATGGTGGGTGTGGTAAATAACCAATCTGCTAAGACTACATGGCGATTGGTCATGGCGATATGCGCTACGTCTTTACTTTGATCTGCCATCCATTTATAAAAGGCGCTACCAAGACCTGTACCAAAGAGTAAAACCATACTAATAAGATGGCTGTATTTAATCAGTAGATACATCATTGCTTTAACCCCGCGTCAATAGAGAGCGGAGAACGCCCAAGTAACGCTGTTAACGGTGTAGCATCTGCACAATTTCCTTGTTGCAACATGCGTAAATTATCAGGGTGCATAATGGGAATAATGTATTTCCCCAGTTGCGCGACTGCTAGAATTAAAGTGCTAGGAATTGGGATAATATGTAGCCTTTCTTTGCCTAAAGAGGCGCGAATAGCTTGAATATAATCGGCTAAAGTAATCGCATCTGAACCGACTATATCAATAGTTTGACTATCCTTTGCTTGTAAAGACTGGATCACAGCGGCAACCAAATCACTAATATGCACAGGTTGAACCCGCTGTTTACCAATATCAGGCAAAGCAATAATGGGCAATTTAGCTAAGCGGGTAAACAGTGCCAGACTTGCCCCGCCCTCTCCATAAACTAGGGAAGGACGTAAAATAGACCATCGAAGTGGTAAATCTCGTAAACTATTATCTGCCGAAAATTTACTCTTCTGGTAGGGAGTAAAGGCATCTTTATCAGCACCCAAGGCAGAAATCTGAATAACCTGTTTAACACCAGCTTGAGCGCAAGCTTGAAACAAAGCGCGGGGAGCATGGGTGTGTAACTGTGCGAAAGATTGCTGTTTATTTTCTACAATGATTCCTACACTATTGATTACCACATCAATATCTTTTACTAAAGGTAACCACTGTATTGCAGTGCTGAAAGTATTAAAATCAGCCTCTTGATGAGAAGGTGTGATTAGCTCATACCCTAATTTAAGTAATGCTTGTTTTATATGGCGACCTATAAAGCCACTGCCGCCTGTGAGTAGAATTTTCATTTTACTCCCTATTTAAACCTGTTGGATTGATAGGGAGTATGCTGAAAGATGGTGCGCTATACTTCTGCTTTGATAGAAAGAGAATAGATTTTGATTCCAAAATGATCATTTTGGAAATTTTTTAGGTTCTTCCATCATTTTCGTGAAAATAATAAAAAGTAGATTCACCATTGAAGAACATGAAGACCCCTTGAGGTAATGGAAAGAAGTCTTTCCCATGAAAATTCTCTAGGGTCTGTTGGTA
>Ga0256831_1001537_pt1 | contig 12140 bp, 7 predicted proteins | sample 132544metaG_FD_189087 | JGI IMG/M metagenome (GOLD analysis project Ga0256831, IMG submission 189087) | Hydrothermal vent microbial communities from Lau Basin, Pacific Ocean - 132-544 | ecosystem: Environmental > Aquatic > Marine > Hydrothermal vents | place: Pacific Ocean: Lau Basin | collected... | reverse complement strand
TTTTGAGCTCATTCAAAAGGCTGAGCAGTTAGCTGAGCTTATGGATGAGGATCTCAATGGTGCTATTAATAAGTCCAAAGACTATCAAAAACAGTGGAAAACCATCGGCCCTGTTTCTCCCTATCAGCGAGCAAAATTATGGAAAAGATTTCGTAGTGCTTGTGATATTGTCTTTAATAAACGCCAAGAAACGATTGAACACAAAAATAATACCAATATTGAAAAACTCAGAGAAAAGCAAGCCATTTGCGAAAATCTTGAAGCATTAAATCAGCAACCTTTATCAATAAATGACTTAGAAAATGCATTCTTAGATATTAAAACACTTTGGCATGAACTAGAACCTCAGGCCAAATCATTAAGCACTGAGGTAAATAAGCGTTATCAACTCGCCATTGATAATTATCATAAAAAAATTGCTTCTCTTATTGCTCAAAAAGAAGAGCATACATTAGCATTAATTAAACAAAAATCAGCTCTGTGCACTCAAATTGAGCATGTGGATAACCCAGATGAACAAACATTAAAAAACTTTCAAGAACAATGGCAACTGCTTGATGAACAATCCGATGCCAAGAGCTATCTTGGCACACGTTTCACTCAAGCAGTGAGTGCAATCAACACCGACAAATCAGAATTAATTGCCTTGGAAATTCAAGCAAAAGAAGCATTTTGTCTAGAAAATGAAATTTTATTGGGTAAAAATTCTCCTGAGGAATTTCAACAGGCTCGTATGGAAAAACAAGTTGAATTACTTAATTCTAATTTAGGCAATAATGGCGATGTTGACAGCAATACTCAGGGTAATAAATCAGCCTATCAATTACAGCTTGATTGGCATGAGTTAAGTAATTACACCCAAAGTGATGCACTTGAGCAACGCTTTATAAACTTAATTTCTAGTTAATTGATTCACATCCCTTACTAAACGCCCTTCCCTATAAGGATGATATAATGAGTATTAAATTTTTAATTGGTGGCAATGCAAACACTCAGGTTCATTTTTCAGCAAAGACTGCCAATCGACATGGTATGATTGCCGGCGCAACCGGAACAGGTAAAACAGTTACCTTACAAGTACTTGCAGAAAATTTCTCTAAAATTGGCGTGCCGGTATTTTTAGCCGACGTAAAGGGGGACTTATCTGGTCTGGCCACCAGTGGTAAAATGAATGATAAAATTCAATCCCGAATTAATACCATTCACATTGATAATTATTCCAATCACGCAAATCCCAGCCTGTTTTGGGATATGTATGCCAAGCAGGGACACCCTGTTCACACCACTATCTCAGAAATGGGACCACTACTTTTATCCAACTTATTAGAGCTCAATGAAGTACAAAGTGGTATTTTGTACAGTGCCTTTGCCATTGCCGATGATGAAGGTCTATTGTTACTTGATCTAAAAGATCTTCGTAGCATGCTTGCTTGGATGGGTAAAAATGCCAAAGCCCTATCAAGTGAATATGGCAATATCAGCTCCTCCAGCATTGGAGCAATACAACGGCGTTTACTGGTGCTTGAAGAACAAGGTGGTGAAAACTTATTTGCCGAGCCTGCCCTAGAGCTTAATGATTTAATGATCACTGATTTTTCTGGTCAGGGCGTAATCAGTATTATGGATGTCACTCAATTAATGAACCAATCTCCTAAGGTTTATGCCTCTTTTTTAATTTGGCTATTAGCTGAATTATACGAACAATTACCCGAAGTGGGTGATGCTGAAAAACCTAAGCTAGTATTGTTCTTTGATGAGGCTCACTTGCTCTTTGATCGTGCTCCTCGTTCTCTGGTTGATAAAATTGAACAAATTGTTCGTTTGATCCGCTCTAAAGGCGTGGGTGTTTATTTTATCAGTCAAAGTCCTCTTGATATTCCAGAAGATATTATGGGTCAACTCGGCACTAAAATTCAGCATGCACTAAGAGCATTTACACCAAAGGATAAGAAAAATGTCCGACTGGTTGCCGATACCTTTAGAGAAAACCCACAATTGGATACCCGTAGCGCTATTACCGAGTTAAAAACAGGTGAAGCTTTGGTTTCCGTATTGGATGATAGCGGGGCGCCAACACCTGTTGAGCGCATTTTAATCTGTCCTCCTGAGTCCCGCATTGGCCCTTTAGATGCAATAGAACGCCAAAATATTATGAATCGTTCTCCTATTAAAGGGCGTTATGATAATACCGTCGATAGAGAATCAGCCTATGAAATACTAAAACAACGTACCCAACAAAGAATAGAGCAAGAACAGCAGGCACAGGAAGCAGAGCAAAAAGCAAAAGAAGAAAAACAAAAAGAGCGAGCATCTGGACGCCGTTCAAATCGACAAAGCTATGCCGAATCGATTACTAAAAGTGTTTTACGTTCCGTTGGCAGTTCTTTGGGGAGACAATTAGTTCGAGGTATTATGAAAACATTATTAGGGAAGTAAGACTTAGAAAAAGTAAATCTAGACAAAAAAATACCAAATGCTTAATAGCCACTTGGTATTTTTTGTCATATTTAATTTATATGAATAGTAGCTGATGTCTAGTTTGGGTCAATGACTTTTACATTAGCGGCACTTGAACAACTCGCTGTTCCTGAAATCTTACATCCAGAATTTTTACAATTTTTGCGTTGCCCTTGAGTATCACTACCATGGTACTTGCACTGCTTGATGTTATTATCACTACCAGAACCACACAAATAACAACCGTCACCAGCAAAGGCAGCACTGGAAAAAAGTAAACCTAAGAATAATCCCGCTATTTTCAATGTTTTAGACATTTATCGCTCCTCAATATAGTAAATCTGTAGTAAATCTGTAGACAGTAGATTCAATAAAATCACTTAAATCTAAGTAAAAATAGTAGTGCAGAGTCAGAATATTGTCAAGTTTTAAGATATTCTATTTCATGGTATAATGATTGGTTATTATTGCGAAAAAATAAGCTATGGAGTAAATCATTGGACAATTCAAAACTGGTATCACGTCACCTTGGTATTACATTTCTTATTTCAATAGTAATTGGTATTTTAGCTGGAATTTTTTCATGGTTATTTAGATTATTAATCGGGGTTATCCATAATATTGCTTTTCTAGGTCAATTTTCTACCCAATATGATGCTAATATCCATACCCTAGGCTCTTATCTCGGCTGGTTAATTATCTTTTCACCTGTATTAGGTGGTCTCATTGTCGTTTATCTTATTAAAAACTTTGCTCCTCAAGCAAAGGGACATGGTGTACCTGAAGTCATGCACGCCATTTATCATAAACGAGGCATTATTCCCGGTAATGTTAGCATCGTTAAAGCATTTGCATCCGCTATTACTATTGGTACAGGGGGTTCCTTAGGTCGTGAAGGACCTATTGTACAAATTTCAGCTGCCTTTAGTTCCTTTATCGGAAAAATAGCACATCTCAGTGTCAGTCAGCGTAATCTTATGATTGCCTGTGGTGCCAGTTCAGGTATTGCAGCAACCTTTAATGCCCCTTTGGGAGGGATCTTATTTGCCATTGAACTACTATTAGTCACTATTAATAGTCGAACTATTTTACCTGTAGCCATATCAACCGTTATTTCTGCAAACATCGGTCAATACCTAATTGGCAACGAACCCGCATTTAGCATACCTGAAATTATCCACATTACTGAAAATAGCAATATTTATAGTACCTTATTAGCCATTCCTCTAGGGGCTCTAATCGGTCTATTTGCTATTGTTTTTATCAAGAGTATTTATTTTTCTGAAGATCTCTTTGAGAGCCTCCCTTATAACGACTATATAAAACACATTATTGGCACATTTATCTTAGGTGTTATGTTTTATACCATTTATATTCAAATCGGTCATTATTATGTTCAAGGGGTAGGCTATGCCACAATACAAGATGTATTAATGAATATAATCACCAACCCAGGATTATTGCTCTTTTTATTAATAGCCAAACTCCTTGCGACCAGTTTGACCATCGGTTCTGGTGGCTCTGGTGGGGTCTTTTCACCCTCATTATTTCTGGGTGCTGTATTCGGTGCTTTATTTGGCAATATTGTTAATTTACTCTTCCCTGAATTGGGCATTAATCCCATTATTTTTGTTATCTCTGGTATGGCCGCTATGGTATCCGGTACCACTAGCGCCCCATTAACCGCAGCCATTATCGTCTATGAAATGACTCTGGACTATAATGCCATCTTGGCCATTATGACAGCTGTTAGTGTTGCCTATGCGGTACGCCGCCATTTTATGAAAGCAGACATCTACACCTTAAAACTGAATAGACGAGGCGACTATATTCCAGAAGAATTAATTGCTGATTTAAAATCCTATATTGTTGTTGATGACTCAGCATCAAAAAATGTTCAATTCCTTTCTGATAAAGACAATATCGCTTGGGATCATGATTTTTCATGTCTTATTGAGAACAACAAAGTTGTCAAAATTATTAATTTAGGTAAGCAAAATAAAGATCATAATTTAACCATTAGTTCTATGGAAAAAGAACATTATATTATCTTAAATGCTGGAATAACGGTGACAGAAGCCGTTAATCAATTTTATCAAAATAACTGTGAAGTAGCACTTGTGAGCCACAATGGCAGCTCTGATAAAGAAGCCGTTGTTGGTGTTGTCACATCTGCTCATTTACTGCATTCTATTGGTAATGTATCAAGTATTTTAAGATAAGTTGTATGTAGGTATTAGAACGAAGTATCGGAGTCAAAATACTCAAAATTTACCTTTAATTTCATACTAAAACGGGTATTTAGTCCGAAAAAATTATAGAGATTTGATTATACCTAAAGCAATAGCTACTAATTTAGTATCCTATTAACACATCAGATAGGCAACAGCTATTCTGACACCATAAGAAGCCCACCTATATACCTTCTTTTGTATCTAAAACAAATCAACTTCTGTTTTGTTTGCTTTTGGTGGCTCATATTGTTTTCTCTCTTCAATGAGTTGATCAACTAATTCAAGTACTTGTTTACTGGCTTCTTCTGTCGCCTCAAATAGGCTCTGGATCTTATGTTGTTGTATCTTGTTTTTTTGCCATGCATTATCTTGAATAAGAGCAATAATCTCATGAACATTTTGGTGCACAGCATGATGTGGCTCAGACAATTTTTTATACGCCGGTAGATAATTGTATTGTGCACCACCACTCCCTTCTTCAGAAAGTAGCCATTTGCCAAAATTACAATGAGCTTCATCAACACCAACATCTTGTGCTTCTTGTGAATTAGCACCGGTTTCTAATGTACGATAAGCCTTTTGTATATAAACAATATGATCTAACTTAGACAAGGTGCCAAAACTAGCAAGTCGGGCGTGACTGACTACAGAGAGTGTATTTTGCGCTATCTGAGTAAAACGGGAAAAGCTTTGTTCAAACTCATTGACAACGGAATGAGATTCTTGTGACAAGGTACTCATACGCTCTGTGTCGTTATAAATGGTCGTACTAGAATCAACCAACTGTTTAATAATACGAGTAATATTATCGGTCGCTTCTTTGGTATCTACTGCCAGCTTTCTTACCTCATCAGCAACCACAGCAAAGCCTCGCCCTGCTTCACCTGCACGAGCCGCTTCAATAGCAGCATTTAAGGCTAATAAATTTGTTTTATCTGCCACCCCTGCAATAAAACTAGTTACTTCGGTAATTTCTTTACTTGCTATATTAAGTGCTTGAGTCGAATCACGCATTGTATTAATCGAACGGCTCAATTCACTGATATTAGACAAAACCAGCTTTACTGTTTGTTCACTTGCTTTCGCTGTTTCAGCAGATTCAATAGAAGATGTTTCTACAAGTGACATCTCTTTAGCCATACTCATTAAATCAGATTGATTTCTGGTTAAGTTTTCTAATAACTGTTTATTTCTCATTGTATCTAAAGCAAATAACAGCCCATCTTTTTGTTTTTTCCAGTGGGATTCTTCCATTTTCTGAACAGTTGTATCAATCTCTTTTAATATACTAGAGAACATACCGTGTAGACCTACAGGAAAAGTACTTCGATGGAATTTACCATCCCAAATATAATTAAAGACAGTCGATACTTCTCTAATAAATGTTTCCATTTGATCTAAGGTATCATTAACAGATAAGGCAACATCATTTAAGTGTGTTTTAGCTGAATGATTAATAGGAAAGATTCGATCTTCCAAGTTTCCAGCCACCATATTATCTGCTACTCGTTTCAAAGCATTTTCAATATTCGCTTTATAATTATTAATTTTAAGTTGAATAAAAAGCAAGACACTTGAAAGGATCAATAATATAAAAAAAACAGGATCAGCATCATAACGAAAAATTGAGTACACAGGCCCTACAAACAATAAAATAGCAATCAACAACCTTATTGTTTTTGCCTTAAAGCGATAAAACAAATTGGTCATAATCAATTCCTTGTAGTTTATCCAATAATAATTGTGTCGCAGCAGCAATTGCATTTTTTGTTCCTGCATTTTCTTCTACTGCTAACATTTCTTTGTAGAGGGGCTCAATAACATCAATTATATCGGCTAAAGGTTTGCGGCGAACAGAATAATAGCCAATCATATTGTTATTATCATCGTAACTCGGAGTAACATTAGCAAACACCCAATAAAAGCCACCATCTTTAGACATATTTTTTACGTAACCATTAAATTCTTGGCCTGATTGAAGTGTTTTCCAAAGCAGGTCAAAAACAGCCCTAGGCATATCAGGGTGACGAATAATATTATGTTGTTTATTCAACAGTTCATCTTGAGAATAACCACTAAACTCAATAAAAATCTTATTGGCATAAATGATGCACCCCTTTAGATCAGTTTTTGAGACAATAAAATCCTCATCTCTCATAAACCTTTCTACAGACGTAGGCTGAATTTTATTTTTCATTAAAACCTCAGGTTAGCTATTTTATTAATTAGCTCTCTAAACTCTACTATCGACATAGCACAAGAAAACTTGAGAGTATTTAGCAATTAAGCTCAATGTAGGATTTGTATTACAAGACTAGCAGAAAGTGAAAGAGAGTCAATAATTTTATCTTGACTTAGAATAAAAAGCATGAATAAGATATTCACTTGCAAAGCAAACTTAAGGTTATTTTTATTTAGACTAAACCAAATAGAATACAAGTAGCATACTATTTGGTTCTAAATTTAGAACAAGAAATCATCTACTCTGGCAAACAAATTTGTTTGTCCATAATCGCCTTGGATGTTTTAATAATTAACATACTAATAAACAATGTTAATGTGATTAATAAGGCAATTGCCAGCCCTGAAAAAAAGACTTTATCCGTTTTTTGGTACATGACCATAGTAGCAATACTAATAGCAGCCAAAGGAAATGAATAGGCCCACCATGATAAAAAGAATTGCAGTTTAGAAAATTGTCTAAACTGGGTAAACACTAATAAGGTAAAAAATAAGGCTGCAAAATAAAGCACTCTGGCAAAATTATCGACTTCACCATTAAGTTGTAAGTATGATAAGAAACCCACAGCCGGCGGTGCAATTAAAATAAAAAAGGTAGGAATTAGCTTTTCGGGTAATGCTGGGTGAAAAATAACACGATAGAAAATAATCGTTAGTAAAACAGGCCAAAATACCAAACCAATACTAAAAAAGAACCATGATACATCCGTATAGCCCAGAGGTACGCCAGTAATAGGGACTAAAATATTGCCTACAATAGGAATAAACCAAGCAGGATTCATATGCTTAATATCAAAAAAATCATGATTTATCCAAGTATTCATTACAAATAAGGTAAACAATAAGTGCATACTGGTTCCTAGCATCCATAGTATTTGTGAAAGGCCATGATTATTATGCAGCATACAAACAGAAAGCAATAATAAGCTAATTGAAACGGTTGGGAAAAAACTTATTTTTATGGGGTGGTGAAGTTCCTGTAATACCGCTGGTGTGTACTTTATTATTTTAACGGCATAGATCATAAAGAGTGATAAAAAAAGTACCATGGTTGCAATAGACAGCGACAATGAAACACGAGAGTCAAGGTGATAAATAGACTCTGCTTTAGAAATAGCAATACTAAAACCTGCCATACCCATAACAGATGAAAAAAATGAAACAGGAAAATGAGACAAACGTGATGTTTGATCAATTTGTTTATGTGCCATCAAAATACTCCTACAAATAATTTTCTAATGATGTCACGTAGTATAAGCGAAGAGAAACAAAAGGCTCCGTGACTATTATCACGCGAAAAATATGAGCAGCAAAAAATAGCTTACTTATTCTGCCTTAAACCAAGTGGCATATAGTGCCGGAAGAAATAATAAGGTCAGCACAGTTGCTACCAATAAACCACCCATAATAGCAATCGCCATAGGCCCCCAAAAAGTGCTTAATGATAGGGGTACCATAGCCAAGACAGAAGCAGCTGCAGTGAGAAAGATAGGCCGAAGACGTCTAACCGAGGCCTCAATAATGGCTTCTTTTAAAGGGATTCCCTTGGCCTGATCTTTATCAATTTGATCAACTAAAATCACTGAGTTTCGCATAATCATGCCAAACAAAGCAATGACACCCAAGTTGGCCACAAAACCATAAGGCGCATTAAAAACTAACAAAGCAGTACTGACACCAATTAATCCAAGTGGTGCCGTGAGTACTACAATTAGGGTTTTTTGCATACTTTGTAACTGTATCATAAGCAAAGTAAAAACAGCTAATATAACGACAGGGATAACTGCTTTAATAGCCGTTTCACCTTTAGCACTTTCTTCTACAACACCACCAATCGACAAACTATAGCCTTGAGGTAATTCCCCACGTAATGTGTCTAATTGTAAAGAAATTTCCTTGCTCACACTGGCTGCCTGTACAGCACCGACAACATCAGAGCGAACCGTAATCGTCGGCAATAAATCCCATCGCCAGATCAGCCCTTCTTCAAGTTCATAGGATAGGGAAACAATTTGGCTTAAAGGAATAGAAATACCATTATTAGTCGGTATGCTGATATTGCTTAAATTACCCAAACCAATGCGTTCACTTTTGTCTGAGCGAGCTAATACTTCAATCAAACGATTGCCTTCACGAAAATGAGTAATAGAGTAACCACTTAAAATTGAGTTGATAACTATTGCCAGTTCTTGCGAGCTAATACCTAAGACTCTGGCTTTATCTTGATCAATCGTCAATCGAACTACTTTGGATAATTCATTCCAATTATAGTTAACATTGTCTACATGCGTATTGTTACGCATAATAGCCGCAACTTTATTTGCTATACCTCTTAGGACGGTGCGATCACTACCACTGATACGAAATTGTATGGGGTAACCTATGGGGGGGCCATTTTCCAAACGTTTAACACGACCTCGAATATCAATATAATCTTCTTTAAAGAGTTGGATTAAGCGTTTTCTTAATCGCTCACGAGCATCATTATTTTTAGTCATAATCACAAATTGAGCAAGATTATTATGTTGCAGTTCTTGATCTAGGGGTAGATAGAAACGTGGTGAGCCACTACCAATGTAACTGACAAAATTAATGATTGTCCCTTTAATCGAATGAGAATTTTCCTCAAATAAGTCATTTGAGCCAAAGGCCTGAGTTAATAAAAAAGTCTCAAATTTCTTTGCATAGGCCTCTGTTGCCTGAAAAGAACTTCCTTGGGGTAACCAAATATCCACCATTAATTCATTGCGATTAGAGCTTGGGAAAAACTGGCTGTCAATAAAACGAAACGAATAAATAGAAAGTGAAAAAAGGAGTAGTGTCATCACAATGACTGTTTTACGCCAATGAACACAAGCAGTGACAAGAACACGAAACATACGATAAAAAGGTCTTTGGTAGACATCTGATATGGCTTGATTAAGCTCCTTGTTAACACCTTGGTGGTTGTCTTTTTCTTCCTTAGCATTATATTCAGGTAATAGCCAATAACCAAATAAGGGAACAAATAATACAGCAACAAACCATGAAATAAGTAATGCTAAGCCAACCACAATAAAAAGGGAACCCGTATATTCACTGGCTGAAGACTTGGCTAAAAAAACAGGTAAAAATCCAGCAAAGGTAATTAGGGTTCCTGTTAGCATGGGAAAAGCAGTATGAGTATAGGCATAAGCAACTGCTTTAAGACGATCCATGCCCTGCTCCATTTTAGTCGACATCATTTCCACTGAAATCATGGCATCATCAACCAATAAACCTAGGGCAATGATCAAAGCACCTAATGAGATCCGTTGCAGATCCATTCCCCAAAGTTTCATACCTAAAAAGGTAATGGCTAAGACCATAGGAATAGATAAAGCCACCACCATTCCAGTGCGAAAGCCTAAGCTTAAAAAGCTGACCACTAAGACAATAATTAAGGCATCTCGTAATACTGCAATAAATTCTGAAATGGAGTGTTTAACGACACCAGGTTGATCGGAAACGCTATGAATTTCAATACCTATGGGTAGTTCTGATTGTATTTCCTGTATTTTACTTTCGAGTTGTTTACCTAAACGAATAATATCTCCACCTTTACGCATGGTTAAAGCAAGACCAATGACTTCTTTGCCCATAAAGTGCATTTTGACCTTAGGAGGATCAACATAGTCCCGATAGACATGAGCAATATCACCTAAACGAAATAAGCGTCCATTAGAGCGTATGCCTACTTTACGAATTTCTTCTACTGATTCTAAACGACTGACACGGATGTAAATACGATCAGAATCAGTATTTACATCACCTGCAGGTGTTAAATAATTTTGCTGCGTTAAAGTATTAAAAATTTGTGTAGGTTGTAGGCCTAATTTTGCTAATTTTACATTCGATATTTCAATGTAAATTTTTTCTTCTTGTACACCTAATAAATCAACTTTAGCAACGTCTGCCACATTAAGTAATTTAAGACGTGCATCATCCACATAGTCACGTAATTGTGCATAGTTAAAACCATCACTGCTAAAGGCATAAATAAGACCAAAGGTATCACCATACTCATCATTAGGAAAAGGGCCTTGTACACCTAAGGGTAAAGTATGGCGAATATCATTAATTTTTTTTCTAACCTGATACCATGCATCAGGCACTTCTTCTGGTGGCGTGAAGTCTTTAAGATTAACAAAAATCATGGATTCCCCTGGTTTGGAATAACTGCTTAAATAATCCAACCACGGTGTTTCTTGTAATTTTTTTTCCAGACGCTCAGTTACCTGAGCTTCTACCTCTAATGCTGTTGCCCCGGGCCAAAACGTTTTAATGGCCATAATTTTAATGGTAAACTCAGGATCTTCTGCCTGTCCTAAATCACGATAGGCCATAATACCCATTAGAGTAAGTACCAAGATCAAATACAATGTTAATGATCGATGTTGTAAACTCCACTGGGATAAATTAATCATATTCATAAACTATCAGTGCTTATTTTTAGTCTTAAAAAGACGCACTTTTTGCCCTGAATGCAATTGGTGTACTCCAGCAGTCACAACAATCTGTCCTTCTTGCAAGCCTGACTCAATCAATAGTGAATCATATTGATACTCTAAAACAGTCACTTTTTGCAAATGCACCTGTGACGTTTTAGGTGAATAAATCCAAACAGCTGTCTGAGTTTTATTATTGATATCTGGATCGGTTTGAAATAAAACGCTTAATGGTAATTTAGCAACCAGACCCTGTTTTTTATGACGGATAAAAACCGTCGTTGTCATACCTAATTGGACCTTATCATCACCATCTATAAGACTGATGCGCACCCGATAAGTCCGCGTTATCGGATCAGCACTAGGTGATATTTCCCGCACTCGTCCCGTATAAAAATGCTTTGGGTCAATCCATAAACTAAGTTTGACTTCATCCGCATGGCGCACATCATTAAGACGATTTTCAGCAATAGCAATAACCACTTCTTTCTCTTCAGGCAGTGCTAAATTAGCCACCGTTTGACCAGCCACAACCACTTGCCCGACTTCCATATCCAAAGCCGTCACAACACCCCCTTTATCAGCATAAAGATGAGTATAATCCGATTGATTTCGAGTGACTTCAAGATACGCTTTAGCCTGCGTGACTTTTGCTTTAGCAATATCAAGACGATTACTAAATTGCAGATATTCACTCGCACTGATCATTTTTTCTTTATAGAGCTTACGATAACGTTTTAGA
>Ga0256831_1001536_pt1 | contig 12140 bp, 9 predicted proteins | sample 132544metaG_FD_189087 | JGI IMG/M metagenome (GOLD analysis project Ga0256831, IMG submission 189087) | Hydrothermal vent microbial communities from Lau Basin, Pacific Ocean - 132-544 | ecosystem: Environmental > Aquatic > Marine > Hydrothermal vents | place: Pacific Ocean: Lau Basin | collected... | reverse complement strand
AGATACACAAGCTTTTGGTGGATGGGGACAAAGAGCGGATGATGCCATTACTCGAAAAGGCCAAAGATCAGATCGATCCAGAAAAGATCATCAACGAAATCCTCATAAATGCCATGAAAGAGGTGGGGGAGCTCTTTGGTAGCGGTCAGATGCAACTGCCTTTTGTACTTCAAAGTGCCGAGGTGATGAAAGCGGCGGTGGACTATCTCAACCAATTCTTGCCTAAAGCCGAAAAGAGCTCCCAAACTACGCTAATCCTTGGTACTGTCAAAGGAGACGTACACGATGTGGGCAAGAATCTCGTGGATATCCTACTCACCAACAACGGCTTTAGGGTGGTCAATCTGGGTATCAAAGTGGAGCTCAATGAATTTATCCAAGCATACAAGGAGCATAACGCCCAAGCCATCGGGATGAGTGGCCTACTGGTCAAGTCGACTCAGGTGATGCTTGAAAACCTCAAAGAGCTCAAAGCCCAGGGGATCGACGTGCCAGTGCTTTTGGGAGGTGCGGCGCTGACAAAGAGGTTTGTGGATGAGTTTTGTAGGCCCGAGTATGATGGGCCGATCTTTTACTGCCGTGATGCCTTCGATGGGATCGTGGCGATGAGCAGGATCGAGGAGGGCAACTTCGATACAAAGCTTGGAAGTGACAGCGATGAAGAGATTGAGGTGGAGGTCAAACCAAAAGAGGAGGTAAAGATCGATCCAAAGGATGTGATTTTGCCACCACCCGCTCCCATACCCACACCCCCTTTTTGGGGACGCAAAGAGCTCATCATCGATCCAGATATCGCCTACGAGTGGATAAACAAGCGGCTTTTATTCAAGCAGCGCTGGGGCTATAAATCTAAAGGTATGAGCAAAGAGGAGTACCAAAGACAATTAGAAGAAAAAGTACTCCCAGCATTTGAGCGGCTGCGAAAAGAGCTTGGGGATATATTTGTACCTACGCTCCTATACGGCTATTGGCCTGCTCGCCGAGTGGACAACGAGCTGTATATTTTTGGCGAAGAGTTCGGCTGGCAAAAGGAAGAAGATGCCAACCGTGAGCCTATCGAAAACATTATCGGCGACGCTATCGAGATCTTTACATTCCCAAGACAGCGAAAAAAACCCCATCGATGTATTGCCGATTATTTCCATAGCGATCGGATGGACGTGGCAGCCTTTACCTGTGTGAGTGCTGGAAACAAATTTAGCGAATATGAAGGGGAGCTTTTTAAAAGAGGGTTGTACCACGAGTATCATCTCGTACATGGTTTAAGCGTGGAGCTGGCAGAAGCCTTAGCTGAAATCGTACACAAACAAATACGCATCGAGCTTGGAATCTTACGAAATGAAAAACCTAATCTCAAGGATGTGAAGATGGCAGGCTACCAAGGAGCCAGATACTCTCCGGGCTATCCAGCATGTCCAGATCTAGAGCTCAACCGCCATATTTTTAATCTCTTGCGTCCTGAAGAGTATGGCATTGAGCTGAGTGAAACATTCCAGATCCATCCTGAGCAGTCCACCTGTGCCATTGTAGTGCATCATCCCGAGGCGAAGTATTTTAATGTGTAATGTGTAATGTGTAATGTGTAATGTGTAGTAAGGGACAAATATTGTAGCGAAGATTGTACAAAGGAGATATATGAAAAAGCTGATCTTTATTTTTATGGGAACGGCGTGGCTCTTTGGAGCGATCCAATGGGAGAGTGATTTTCAAACAGCCTACAAAAAAGCCCTAGAAGAAAAAAAACCGCTTTTTGTTTTTATGCAAAGGCTCTCCCCTCCTTGTAGATGGTGTGAGAAAATGAAACATACTACTTTACACGATGCCAATATATCCAATACTATAAACCAACGCTTTATCGCCCTCAAAGTAACACGGGAAAATCGAGATTATCCTGCCTCTTTGTATTCTCAATATGTTCCCGCTATTTTTATTATAGATCCCGCTACAAACAAAATTATAACAAGAATTATAGGGTATTGGGACGTACAAGATTTTCAAAGTGATTTAGATTATATCTTTCGTTTGCTACACAGATGAGATCAAACCATCGTATGGTTCCAAAGCTGCGATTTGCCGAGTTTAGTGGGCAATGGGTTAAGAAGAGGCTGGGGGAGGTTACAAAAATCGTAATGGGACAATCACCAAAATCGCAATTTTACAATACGAATAAGAAAGGTTTGCCACTTATCCAAGGGGCCGATGATTTTACCAAAATTCATAAGTATACGACTCAAATAACCAAAATTTGTGAACAAAACGATATTATTATGAGTGTACGGGCTCCTGTTGGTACTTTGACCAAAGCAAAGGAGCGATGTTGTTTAGGCAGGGGCGTTTGTGCCATCAAGGCAAACGATTTTTTTTACTATCTGCTTGACAAAGAACGCAATCGATTACAAAAGTATGCACAAGGGAGTACGTTTGATGCGATTGGCTCAAAAGATTTACAATCTTTTCAAATCCTAATCCCCCCAACCCTTGCCGAACAAGAAAAAATAGCCTCCTTTTTGAGTGCCATCGATGTGAAAATCTCTTTGCAAGAGCAAAAAATAGAGCAGCTTGAAAAATATAAAAAAGCACTTTTGCAAAAACTCTTCCCCACAAAAGATACAAAAGTGCCAGAGCTAAGGTTTCCTGAGTTTAGCGGGGAGTGGGTGGAGAAGAGGTTGGGGGAAATTTTTATAGTTAAAAGAGGAGCTTCTCCAAGACCTATTCAAAAATTTTTATCAAAAGTTGGAATTAATTGGATTAAAATTGGAGATGTAGAATCTAATTCTAAATATGTTGTTCAAACAAAAGAAAAAATAATAATTGATGGAGCAAATAAATCTATCAGGGTATATCCTAATGATTTTATCTTATCAAATTCAATGAGTTTTGGAAGACCTTATATTTCTAAAATAGAAGGATGTATTCACGATGGTTGGTTATTATTGAGGAAAAAATTGAAATCTATTGATATTGAATATTTTTATTATAATCTTTTAATTTCGAATATTCAAAAAAAATTTAAATCTACTGCAGCAGGTTCTACTGTGAACAATTTAAAAGTTGATAGTGTTAAAAGAGTTAAAATCCTCCTCTCCCCTACCCTCGCCGAACAGCAAAAAATAGCCTCTTTTTTCAGCAGTATTGATGAAAAAATAGAGCTTGAAAAAGAGAAGTTGGAAAAAATCAAAGAGTATAAAAAAGGATTATTACAAAAAATGTTTGTATAATGGAAACACACAAACCTGACTAAGGAGAAACTATGGAAAAGATCCCCGTTTTCGATCCTCCCCAAAGGATAAGACAGCGTGCTAGAATCAACTCGATGGATCAGTATTGGCAGATGGTCAAAGAGGCCCAAGAAGATTACGAGGGCTTTTGGGACAAATGGGCCAAGGAGAAGATCGACTGGATAGAGCCTTATACCAAAGTATTGGACGAGAGCGATGCTCCATTTTACAAATGGTTTGTAGGTGGCAAACTCAACGTTACTCAGCAGTGTATCGACCGCCATTTGGAAAAGCGAAAAAACAAAGCCGCCATCATCTGGGAGGGCGAGCCCGGCGATAGGCGTGTCATCACATACCTAGAACTCTACTATGAAGTCAACAAATTCGCCAATCTTCTCAAACAAAAATTTGGTATCAAAAAAGGCGATCGAGTGGTAATCTATATGCCAATGATCCCCGAGGCCGCCTTTGCGATGCTTGCGTGCGCTAGGATCGGGGCTATCCACTCGGTGGTCTTTGGTGGCTTTAGCGCCGAGGCTTTGAGGGATAGGATCCAAGACGCCAAGGCCAAGTTGGTCATTACCGCAGATGGAGCCTACCGCAGAGGCAAGCCTTATATGCTTAAGCCTGTTGTGGATGTGGCTTTGGCCAAAGGGTGCGAGAGCGTAGAAGCGGTATTGGTGGTACGACGCAACGAGGAGGAGATCAAATGGTACGAGGGGCGAGATTATGACTATTTCGAGCTTGTCAAAGAGATGCCCGCTCGCTGCGAACCAGAAATTATGGATAGCGAAGATCCCTTGTTTTTACTCTATACTTCAGGCAGCACCGGCAAGCCAAAAGGGGTACAGCACTCCCAAGCCGGTTATATCCTGTGGGCGCAGTTGACGATGGAGTGGGTATTTGATCTGCACGATGAGGATACCTATTGGTGCACTGCGGATATTGGCTGGATTACCGGACATACCTACATCGTCTACGGGCCTTTGGCGGCTGGGGGCACAACGCTTATGTACGAGGGTACACCTTTGTATCCAGATGCCGGTAGATGGTGGAGGATGATAGAGAAGTATAGAGTCAATCAGTTCTATACCGCTCCTACGGCCATCCGACTTTTGCACAAAGAAGGCCCCGACGAACCAGACAAATATGACCTCAGCTCCCTTTTGATCCTAGGCACCGTAGGAGAGCCGATCAATCCAGACGCTTGGATGTGGTACTTTGAAAAGGTCGGACGAGGCCAGTGTCCCATCGTAGATACATGGTGGCAAACAGAAACGGGCGGTCATATGATCAGTCCGCTGCCCGGAGCCACGCCCATCAAGCCCGGATCGGCCACATTCCCGCTGCCAGGTATCTTTGCCGAGATTATCGATCAAGAGGGCAATAAAAAGCCGCCGCACCAAAAAGGGTATTTGTGCATTACCAAGCCGTGGCCAAGTATGATTCGTACAATTTGGGGCGATCCCGAGCGTTTCGTACAAAGTTATTTTAGTACTTGTAAAAAGGATGGCAAACCGGTCTATTTTAGCGGTGACGGGGCGATTTATGACGAGGATGGATATATCTGGATCACGGGTCGTATGGATGATGTGATCAACGTCAGCGGTCACAGGTTGGGCACCGCCGAGATAGAAGCGGCTATCGGACACCATCCCAGAGTGGCCGAGTGTGCCGTGGTGGGTAAACCCCATGAAGTTAAGGGGGAGAGCGTTTTTGCCTTTGTGGTGCTCAAAGCCGATGAGGGTAGGGCCGACGAGATGGAGCTGGTCAAAGAGATTAACGAGATGATCGTCAAAGATATTGGACCGCTAGCCAAGTGTGACGAGATCGCTTTCGTACCGGGACTGCCAAAAACTAGAAGTGGTAAGATTATGCGGCGCATCTTGCGAGCCATCGCCAAAGGCGAGGAGATCAAACAAGATACCTCCACACTCGAAGATCCTAGTGTGGTCGAGAAGATCATCCAAATCGTTCGGGGCTAAGCGGCTTACAAGCCGCAGCCGCCGCTTCCGCACCCTCCTTTTTGTACATTGAATTCCTCTTCATATCCACAAGCTTCGCATCGATAGATCAGACTCGACGTTCCGCTGCATCCGCCGCTTTTGGAGCGCTTGAGGATGATGGTGGGCTCTTCGCACTCTGGGCAGATGCCTTTTTGGATCTGTGAGAGCTTTTTGCCTTTTTCTTTGATGTAGAGATAGTATGTCAACGTACCCAAAACGACTACGATCACACTTACGATAAAAAGATACATTACTCTCTCGCAAAGACGCTTGAAGTGGCGCAAATGGTCTGGAGCATATATTTCGCATCCAGACTACCGGCTCTGTTGGCTCGCTTCCACCAGCGCACCGCCTCCTCTTGAGATTTGGGCACGCCCCAACCCTCATAATAGAGTATTCCTAGGTGATACATTGCCTCAGCGTTTCCCATTTTGGCCAATTCTTCAAAAATCGGTTTAGCCTCCTTGAAGCGATCTTTTTCAAACAGCTCTTTTGCTCTTTGTATCATTACTCCTCCTTTTCGGTATAGTGTAGCGTAAGCCCTTCTTCGCTCATCACAAATCCGTTGATAATGAGCCGTCCATCGTGTACCATCTTGTGGTGTTTGGCGCACAAAGGGATCAGATTGTAGCGGTGGTTGACTTTGAAATGATCGATAAAGCCCTCTTGTGCTTTGGCTTTGGGAGCGATATGGTGCACCTCCTCAACCGCCTCGTTACAAATGGCACATTTGGTCAGATAGAGCTTTTTATTATAGCGGCTTTTTTTCTTTTGACGCAGTAGCTCGATCTGGCTGTGGTCTTTTGTCAAACGCTTCCTCGTCTCAAAAGCATAGCGTAAAAATTTCTCGTCCATATGTAACGCTTTGGCAAACTCCAACCCATACATCGTACTGCCGCTTCCTACGGCCAGTTTACGATCATAAATCAATCGATCGCTCTGCTCGTCGTATCGGACCCCAAGATGCAAAAAAACAAGCCCTTTGAGGCTTTTGATCTCCTCCATATCGACTAACTGATGCAAATGGGTGGCAAAAATGTAGTACGCTCCTATCTCGTCAAGACGCCTAATCGCCGCACTGACGATAGAAAGAGCCGAGTAGGTCTCCGTACCATGGCTCACTTCGTCTCCAAGTACCAATGAGTTGGGACCGGCTCGGTTGAAGATATTTTTAAGCTCTAACATCTCAACGGCAAAGGTAGAGAGGCCTTTGTAGAGATTGTCCTTGGAGACGATACGGGTAAAAAGCTTGTCTACGACTGAATAGCGCATCGAGGTAGCTGGCACGAATAGACCAGATTGGGCCATAATAACCGCCAGTCCCACGCTCTTCATCAACGAGCTTTTGCCGCTGGAGTTGATGCCGTACAGCAGCACCCCTCGGACCCCTTTGCCTCCGCTTGCCTCTAGTGTGACGTGTTTGTGGTTCGTTGCTTTGGGATCGCCCAAAAATAGATCGTTTGGGACATAGATGCCGTTTTCTTCTCTTGATTCTATCAATGGGTGCCGAAGAGCGATAAACTCTAAAGTACGCTCTTGGAGGATTTTGGGTCTGGCGTAGTTGAAGCGCTTAGCGCAGATCGCTCCACTAATAGCCCAATCGATCTGGGCTACGAAAGTAATAAGCCGCTCAACAAGAGTGCTGCGCTCATTCTCAAGCTTTTCAAGGGTTTGTATAAACTCCTCCTTGACCAAAGCGACCAATCTACTTTGTAACGCTACGATCTCTTTGGATATCTCCTCCATCATCGAAGAGGTGAGTTTGACACTGTTTTTGAGACGACGGATGGTAAACTCTTTTCCTAGGTGGTGGCGCTCCTCTACACTAAAGAGGTGTTGGGCCAACGCCTTTTCTATCTGGGCGAATCTGGTGCGAGTAAGGCTCAAATAGTGCCCCTCGCTCTCCATCCATCCAATACTTACTTGCCCCTCATCGCTCTCAAAAAGCTTGGCTACGCCCGCTCGAATCTGTTCTAGTTTGTCCATATTGCGCTTAATCTGCTCTTCAAGACGATCGATTTTTGTTTTGACTCCGTGGTTAAAAATGTTGGCGTCTATTTGGTCTTGTCGATATTTTCCGCACCGGTCTAGATTAAAAAGTTGCTCGATCTCTTTGCGAAACTCCTCTACCTCTTGCAGATCGCATTCTTGGAGCTTCTTGTCCTCTTTGAGCATTTGCTCAATGGCAAAGAGCGAGAGGTGCAGATAGTTGATTTCGTATGGGTGGGCTTTTTTGAGTTTGATACGGCGTAAAATCCGCTCAAGATCGTAGATTTGGCGAAGATACTTTTTAAAAGTGGGAAAATCTTCCAAAAAGCTTTGGATCATATCATAGCGGCGCTCAAGCTCTTGAGTATCTTGGATGGGGTGGAGCAACCGCTCTTTTAAGAGCCGTTTGCCCATCGGCGTGGAGGTGTGATCGAGGAGTTTGAGCAGGGTCATCTCGCTTGAATCTTTTGAGATGACGCCAAGCTGCTCTAAAGCGTTATTGCCTAAATAGACAAAACGCTTATCCCCTAAAATTTGCGGTTTGGAGAGCTTTTGTACAATGGCTGGATCATGATCGACAATAAAATCGAGCAGTTTGGCAAGACTCTCAGATGCGTAAGGGTAGAGCTCCAAATCCAAAAACTCCACGGGAGATAGGAAAGAGCGGATATTAAAAATTTTGCCAAACAGCTCATTTTGGTAGGCGATTTTGGGGCGATAGTCGATCTCGTGGCAAACAAAGCCATCCAATTCCAAGTAGGTACGCACAAACTCCTTATCCACTTCTCCTTCAAAACCGAGTAGCACCTCAGAAGTTTCAAGACTGCGAAGCAGAGTAAAAACCTCGTCCAAAGCGTAGGTACGATCCTCTTGGGTAGAGTGAAACTCTCCTGTCATACACCGCCCGGTGGTTACGTCCACGGCGGCGTAGCCGGCATAGTAGCATCCTTTGTTCTGTCCTATGATAAGCGAGGCGATATAGTTTTCTACACTGTTGGTAGTAAACTCAAAATTGGTACCCGGGGAGATGATGTTGGCCAAATAGCGTTCTACTTTTGGAGGCTCGCCACGCTGACGGATCAGTACGATCGTATAGCGTCCACTTTGGATCAGTCTATCCAAGTAGCGCTCCAAAGCGACGCTTGGCACCCCGGCCATCAAAGGATTGGAGATGGAGATCTCCGGAATCGTTTTGTTTTTGCGAGTGAGCTGGATATTGAGCAGTTCGGCCACCTCTTTGGCCTTACCGATGTGCAGCTCTTCGTTGGCGACTTCGTAAATCTCAAAAAAAGAGCCCACCTCCATCAAGACTACCACATCCGATCCGTAAAGTTTCTCAAAATAGCTTTGAATGTCAAAATAGGTCTGAGTGAGCAGTTTCTTCTTGTCGCTAAGCAGTTTGTTGAGGTACTCTTTATCGAACAAATCCTACCTTAATAACTTTTTCGTTATTATATATCAAAAAAGGAGCCCTATGGAGCTGTGTGTCGCTCTTGATCTTCCATCCAAAGAGAAAAATATCGAGTTGGCCCAAAAATTGAGAGAGTATCCTTTGTGGCTTAAAGTAGGACTTCGCAGTTTCATACGAGATGGCAAAGAGTTTATCAAGGAGCTTAAAAGTCTTGGCGAGTTTAAGATTTTCCTAGATCTTAAACTCTACGATATTCCCAATACGATGGCCGACGCCGCCGAAGAGATCGCAAAAATGGGCGTAGAGATGTTCAATGTCCACGCAAGTGCGGGCAAGGAGGCGATGAGCGGCGTGATGCAAAGACTCCAACTTGTACCCAAACGCCCCCTCGTGCTGGCGGTGACGGCTCTTACCTCTTTTGATGAGAAGCAGTTTCGTACAATCTACAATGATACTATCGAGCATAAAGTCAAACAATTTGCCAAAGAGGCGTATGAAGCCAGATTGGATGGGGTAGTGTGCTCCGCTTTTGAGAGCTCTTTGATAAAACAGATCACCAATACAGATTTTTTGACCCTTGCTCCAGGTATTCGCCCTTTTGGAGAATCAAGCGATGATCAAAAGAGGGTGGCCAATCTTCAATTGGCCAAACAAAACCAAGTAGATATCGTAGTTGTAGGTCGTCCCATCTACCAGGCCTCAGATCCAAAGGCGGTCGTTGAAAAGATATTGACAAAGTTGTAAAACTTTTATATAATTTCATCCACTTGCGGACAGGTGGGTGAGCTGGCTGAAACCACCTCCCTGCTAAGGAGGCGTACCCATTACGGGTACCGAGGGTTCGAATCCCTCCCTGTCCGCCATCATCAATATAAAAAACTTTTTATAATTCCGTTTTATTGGACTTGTATAAGTTTTATGAGTTTCTTTCACATTGGCTGGGTAGCTCAGCTGGTGAGAGCGCTGGTCTCATAAGCCGGAGGTCGGGAGTTCAAGTCTCCCCCCAGCTACCATCTATCTGTTTATTTGTATCTTTTTTTCAATTTTTTGATCCGGTGGATTTATCACTGTAGCAATATAACTTCCTAATATAACCATAGCGCTTAATCCAAAAAATATTACCGCTGCTGTTATGATCTGCTCTTTTTGCATCCTATCTCCTTTGTCTGTTTGTAAAGATAAAAGCTCATTGGAACAATACGCTATTGCTATTTTAGCAATATTTTTATTTCTACGGAGATGGAATTTGGGCAAGTCTATCGTCAATGTAGAAAAAGATGAACAACAATAAAATCAACTAAGCATACTTAAGCACACTAGTAGAAATGGGGCGGGCATAAAGCCGGCCGCTTTCTATTTTTTCTTCGTGATTTTTTGTTTAGTTGTCATTTTTTGTACGGTTTTTTTCTTCGCTTTTTTGTTTCGTTTAATCAAAGGGTACTTTTTCTCACACTCTCGTATCTCTTTAGTACTAGAGGCTTTTTTGATACAGGCGATCCGCTTTTCTATAATGTCTTTTTTGCTGATGAGCTTGCTTAGTTTCTCCTTTTTGATTGTAGTGATATCCCGTTTTTTGGTAGGGGTGGATTTGGCGAAGAGGGTTGGGCCTAATAGGGAGAGGGTAAGCAGTGTGACGAGGAATTTTTTCATTGCGACTCCTTTGGAATTTTACAGGCATTATACTTTATTTTCGTGAGATAATCGTGAGTTGTGATGCTAAGGAGGGACGATGGCGAGCCAAGCCACCGAAAATTTTTAAAAGAGCTCCTCTTGCGCTATTTCAAAAAGGGTTTTTACTCCATACATGGCCGCTTGGTACTGAATGTAGTTTCTATCCCCCTCAAAAAAGAGTGTGCGAATGATCTCTTCCTTTTTCCCTTTGGCGCCCACTACCACCGTACCGATCGGTTTGGTAGGTGTGGCTCCTCCAGGTCCCGCTATGCCACTGATTGCGATAGCATAATCGGCTTGGCTTATTTTCAAAGCGCCTGTGAGCATCTCTTCGACCGTCTCCTCGCTCACGGCTCCAAAGGTTTGAAGCGTCTCTTTTTGCACACCCAGCCAAGCCTGTTTGATCTCATTGGAATAGGTGACCAAAGAGCCCGGGAAAATGGTAGAAGAGCCCGGGACTTTTGTGAGCATGGAGGCTAAAAGCCCGCCCGTACAGCTCTCAGCAAAAGTGAGCTTTTTACCAAGGGCGCCAAATCGCTCGATAAGATACTCAAAAAGATTTCTGGCTACGATGAGATTTTGGGGTAACAAAAGTTTGGCGTTGTGTACAAACATGGCTAAATCGCCAAATTTTTTATTAAAAACCAAGGCGTGGTGAAGTTCGTGAGTTACTTGTGTTACTACAAGCTCCACCTCGTAGCTTTTGGCGAGTGGGGAGAGTTGTTGGATAATCTCCTCTTTTTGTATATCGCCCATATCAAACAAAAAGATACCGGCGCTTTTGAGTTGGGGAGAGAGTAAGATTTTAGGGAGTTTTTGACCTACTTGTGCTTGAATGATATTGATGGCATTCATACCATTTTCAATCAAAAAGGAGTTGGGCTCTATTTTTGAAGCTTGGGAGAGGACGAGCATATCCTCTTGAGCTATAAGATTATCTCCAAGAAGCGTAGCTACTATTCGGCTAGCCGTGGGATAGCTTTGGGGAGAGGCGACAATAAGTATATTGGTATACTCTCGTATCGCCGAAGAGATCTTTAGAATAAGATTTTTGTCTTTGTCGCCAAGATATTCGACGGCGTCGATAGTATTGAGGTTTTTGAGGCACTCTCGTTTGACATATTCCACAAAAGCCTCATTGATACAAAATTCTCGACCAATGAAGATAAGAATGTTTCGCATACTTTTTTCCTTTATAATAGAGATCGTGATAAGCTTCAGAAGCTTTTAACCACTTTTTCAATAAAATGGATCCCAAAAATTGTATGTAAAGAGGGATGGATGGATTATAAACAGACGCTACTTTTGCCAAAGACAACCTTTCCCATGAGGGGAAATCTTCCCCAAAACGAACCCAAACGTTTTACTCGATGGTTCGAGTCCAATGTCTATGAAAAGATGAAAAAAAATCGAGAGGGACGACCTCTTTTTACCTTACATGACGGCCCCCCGTACGCCAACGGTCATATCCATATCGGCCACGCCCTCAACAAAATCCTCAAAGACATTATCGTCAAATTCAATTATTTTGAAAATCGAGCGGTACGTTTCACGCCTGGATGGGACTGCCATGGCCTGCCGATCGAGCAGCAGGTGGAAAAAAAGCTTGGCACCGCCAAAAAAGAGCAGCTTCCAAAAACCAAGATCCGGCAGCTTTGCCGAGAACACGCCGCCAAATTCGTTGATATCCAAAAAGAGGAGTTCAAAAGCCTCGGCGTCATCGCCGATTGGGAGAAACCTTACCTCACGATGGATTTCGCCTTCGAGGCTGATATCTACCGAGCCCTTTGCGAGATAGCTAAAGAGGGGCTTTTGGTAGAGCGCAGCAAGCCGGTATATTGGAGC
>Ga0256831_1001535_pt1 | contig 12141 bp, 11 predicted proteins | sample 132544metaG_FD_189087 | JGI IMG/M metagenome (GOLD analysis project Ga0256831, IMG submission 189087) | Hydrothermal vent microbial communities from Lau Basin, Pacific Ocean - 132-544 | ecosystem: Environmental > Aquatic > Marine > Hydrothermal vents | place: Pacific Ocean: Lau Basin | collected... | reverse complement strand
GTGAAGTTATGATGAAGGGGGAGTTATTTTGAGGGGGAGTGGGGAAGGAGCGTCCCCAGCAATAGGACTCAGGCGGACCGAGACTCCGGGTTAAAACAGAACCTTCTCAAAGATCGCCCTATGGTTGCCAAAGGCCTCGAACATCCTGCCAGAGTAACCCCTGGAGGCTGTTTCAAGAAAGAGGCGGAGGTTCCGCGTGATCTCCTCACCCATCGGAACGTGGAGTGGCATCGGTTCGTAGTAGTCTAGCCCCTTCATGAGCGCGGTTGAAAAGTACCAGAGGGTTTTTTTGACTTTTCTGCCCCTTATCTCGGAGAAACTGGCCTCGCCGCAGTTGAAGGCCGCGTGCAGGACGATTATCCGCTCGATTTCCACACCCCTGTTGAGGAGTTCTCTTCTCCTGGCATCGTCCACAAGGTCCTTTATCCGGTAGCCGCTTCTCGTTCTTTCGTCGTATGTTATCCTGAGGTCGTAAACCCTCTCAACTCCCGGATCGTAGACTAGAACCTCCGTGCCGCCCACTATATAGAGCCTTCCCTCCCTCGCCTCGACCACGGTGTTCTCGGTGCTTAAAACAGAAAGTCCCCGCGAGAGGGCCAGAGCTGAGATCGTGCTCTTCCCGGTGTGGGGGTAGCCCAGGAACAGGACGGCCTTTTCCTCCTCCGTGACGACGCCAACCGAGTCCGTAATGAAGATCCTGCCCGTTTTTGCACCGGCCCTGGCCGCGGCCTGGAGAATAAAAAATATCGGCGCCTCGTTGCCATAGGCAGAGGGGACTGGCGACTCCACCTTGTACTCGTCCCTTCCGAGGTGATCGTAAACGGCACCGAAAACCCTGAAACGATTCCCCTTGAAACGCTCTATCACGACCCCCGGCTCTCCGCCTTCCGTTACCGTGACGTCGGGGAGATAGCGTCTCGCGAACAGGCTTCTAAAACCCTTCTCAAAACCGTCGTCGAGTTCTCCGGCAAAATCGATTCTGACACCGCCAATGGTGATCCCCATGAACTCCCCCGTTGTTGACTGGTGCCGTGGATTTATAACTTTTCCGTGGAAAGTCGGGGAAGTTGATGGGGGAACATTGACACAGAGGGATAAAGAGAACTGGGAGTCACTCGAGAGCCGCGAGGAGCTTCTCGAGGAACATCTTCTCTGGATAGGCACCCTCGAACTGGACCCTGTCCTCGCCGTCGACCTGTATGACGATCTTCGGCACTGCCATGACGCTGTACTGGTCGGCCCACTCAGGATACTCGATGGCCTCGACCATATCTCCAAGAATCTTGCCCTTGCCCGCGTTGGTGTTCTCGATGGCGAACTTGTGGGCCATTCTAACTGCGAGCGGACAGTAGGGACAGGTCGGTGTTACGAAGACGAGTATCCTGACGTCCCTATCTATTCCTTTGAGGGCCTCCTTGGTGTCGGGCATGAGGTCGGTTGTCCCGTTGCTGACATCCACTATGTCCTCCAGGAACGCCCCGAACTCGTGACCTGCCGGAAGACCGAAGAAGCGGACGCCCATGTCCCTGCCGTCCTGGGTTATCGTCACTGCCGGGGCGCGGTCGATTCTGTACTGCTCTGCAACCTTCCTGCCCTCCTCCGTGTCAAAGTCGTGGAACTCATAGCTGAGCTTGTCGGTGAGCTCGCTCAGTTCCTGGACGAGTTGCTTCAGCTGGTCACAGTACTGGCAGTGCTCCTTGCCCGTGAACCCTATGATCTTGACCGGATTGGTCAGCTTTGAAAAGAACTCCTCCTTTATTACCTTCTTGTCGGCATCGCTAATCAGTCCCATTCATCACACCTCCTCGGCTAAAGGTTTATAATCCTCGCGAACCACTCTCAACCAGAGATCGGTTCGAAATAGGGTTGAATGTCCCGTATTTAAGCTTTACGTAACATATCTGGGTGGGTGCTGGTCATGGTTGAACCCGACATTTTCTACATCCTGGGGAACCGGGTGAGGAGGGACTTGCTGAGTCACCTCACCTGCACGGAGTGCTACTTCAGTTTTTTGAGCAGCAAGGTTAGTGTCTCCTCAACGGCCGTTGCAAAGCACCTCAAGATAATGGAGCGCGAGGGCATCCTGCGGTCTTATGAGAGGGAGGGCCCCTTCCTGGGACCGGCCAGGAAGTACTACGACATAGACATCGCCAGAACCTACGTGGTTACCATAACATCCAACCTCTTCTGGTACCGGGGACTGGAGCTCGAGCCCCTGGAGGTCCCGGAGATCGAAGCAGGGGACGACCTTCTGGGGATGATAAACTCCTTCCTCGAACTGACGGATGAGCTTGAGGAGATTCTCAGGTCTCTCCGCTCCGTTGAAGCCAGACGGGACGGACTGATGGCGGGGATAAAGGCCCGCTACCTCGAGGAGGCGGGAGACATGACCCAGCTGGCGGTACTCCATTACCTTCTCCTCCACGGAAGGGCAACCGTTGACGAGCTCAGCGATCGGTTCAACCTGAAGGAGAGGGAGGTCATGGCGAAGGTAAAGGAACTGGGCAGGTTCGTACCGTTAAAAATAAAAGACGGGGTAATCGAGATTGACAGGATTCGATTAAAGAGGAGCGGTGAAGGAGATGCCGGAACGGATTAGGGTTGTCGTTAACGAAGACCGCTGCTACCTCTGCGGTGGCTGCGCGGGTGTCTGCCCGACGCTCGCTATAGAGGTTCACGCAAGCGGCTGGGAGTTCTTCCAGGACAAGTGCATCAGCTGTAGAATATGCATCAACGCCTGCCCTGTGGGGGCACTCAGCGCCGAACCCCTGGAGGTGAAAGAATGAGCTGGAAATACGATGTTGTCGTCGTCGGTTCTGGCATCGCGGGGCCGATTATAGCCAGAAACGTTGCCAAAGCCGGTTATTCTGTTCTTCTCCTGGACAAGAAACCCGCCATAGGAAGTCCGAAGCAGTGTGCCGAGGGAATAAGCATAAGGGTCTTTGATAAATACGACATCCCCTACGATAAGAGGTTCATCAACCGCGAGATCTACGGTGCTAAGCTCTACTCTCCGGGAGGATACGAGCTGGAGCTCCGCTATAAGGAGGTCAGCGGTGTAATCCTCGAGAGGAAGGTCTTCGACAAGATGCTCGCCCACTACGCGGCAAGGGCCGGGGCGGACGTTTTAGCTAGAACCGAGGCCCTGGACGTCATAAGGCAGGACGGCAAGATAGCGGGAATCAGGGCCAAACACGAGGATGAGCCTGTTGAAATTTACGCGGACATAATCGTTGCAGCAGATGGAGTCGAGAGCATGATAGCCAGAAAGGCCGGTATAAACACATACGCTCCGCCACACGAGTTCGACTCGAGCTACGAGTATGAGATGCTCATTGAGGGCTTTGACCCGGATTTAATCCACCTCTGGTTCGGCAATGAGATTGCACCGAGGGGCTACGTCTGGGTCTTTCCGAAGGACGAGGACAGGGCCAACGTTGGAATAGGCATAGCCTCCGATCATCCGGAGACGGCAAAGTACTACCTCAACAAGTGGTTGAGGGAAAATGGAATCCCCTCCAGGAAAATACTGGAGATTAACGTCGGCGTCGTTCCGGTTGGGGGCTTCGTGAAGGAACTCGTCAAGGACAACGTTTTGGTTGTCGGCGATGCAGCTAGACAGGTCAACCCGATGCACGGCGGTGGAATGGCGGAAGCGATGGAGGCAGGAACGATAGCGAGCAAGTGGATTGTAAAGGCCCTGGAAGAGGAAAACCTCTCGCTCCTCCAGAACTACACGAAGGAGTGGTGGGAGACCGACGGAAAGAGGCTTGAGAAGGTTCTAAAGGTCAGGCGCGTTACGGAAAAGCTCACCGATGAAGACCTCGACCTGTTCATCCAGATACTCAGCGGTGCAGACGCCGAGAAGATAGCCTCTGGAGACTACGCCGAAGTCATAAAGGCCCTTCTCAAGCACCCGAAGGTGCTCATGAGCAGGAGACGGCTGAGCCTCCTTAAGGAGCTCCTCTGATCACTTCTTTCCCTTCTTCCAGTCCCTGCATTTCATGTCAACACAAACTTCATACTCCCGTCCCTTCTCGCGGATTTTGACGACGGGGGCACCGCAGCAGGTTTTGTTCGTCGGGATTATCTCGCCGCGCTGGAGGAGCGGATAGGTGACGTCGCACTTGGGCCAGTTTGAGCAACCCACGAAGCGCTTGCCGGTCTTCCTGTTGTAGCGGACGACCAGATCGCCGCCGCACTTGGGACACTTTCCGATGACGAGGGGCTTTTTCCCTGTTTTTACTGTCCCCGTGTCTCCTGTGGAGCCTTCTTTTCCGTCAACGGTCCTCTGAACATCGCGCTCTTCCTCCTCGCTCAGCTCTTTAACGGCGCCTGCCTTCTTCGCTGCGGTTTTGGAGGTGCTGACACCGGTTCCGGTCGTCTCAAGGAGCATCCTCCCTATGTCGAGCTCCTTCTCCTTGAAGACCTTAAGGATTTTTATCAGCTGCTCCTTGCTCTCCTCGATGACCTCATCCTTCTTGGCTTTTCCCGCCATTATCTCCTCCATCTTCTCCTCGAAGGCTTTGGTGAGTTCCACGCTCACTATGTCGGGCACGTTTTTCTCGAGGGCTTCTACGACCTTCATTCCGAGAGGAGTCACCTTTATCTTCTTCTTGCCCTCGATGTAGCCCCTGCTGTAGAGCGTCTCGAGTATCTGGGCGCGCGTTGCCTTCGTCCCTATGCCGAGGTCTTCCATCTTCTTTATTACTGCCGCCGGGGAGTAGCGCGCCGGGGGCTTCGTCTTCTTCTTCTCGCGCTTTATCTGGATGACCTTCACAGGCTCGCCCTCTTTGAAGGCCGGAAGGATAACCTCGTCGAAGTTGACGTATTTGCCGTAAGCTTTCAGCCAGCCTTCCTTGACGGTTCTCGCGCCGCTCAGGATGAAGCGGTGGTCGTTGGAGTTTATCGTCACCTTCATCGTCTCTCTGACGGCTGGTTCCATGAACAGAGCTAAAAAGCGCCTGACTATCAAATCGTATAGGTTCTGCTCGTCCTTGGTAAGCTCCCCCGGCTTGGGAAGTTCGCCTGTAGGATATATTGCAGGGTGTGCCGGGTCTTCTTTCCTGCCCTCGACGGGTTTGAGCCTCTCCTTTCCGAGGAGGGCATGTGCGAGGGGCTTGTACTCGGGGAGTTTGGCGAGGTTTTGAATTATCGAGCGGAAGTTCAGGTTCTTGGGGAGCTTCTGTGAGCTTGTCCTCGGGTACGACGATAATCCTCGCTCATACAGGCGCTGTGCAAGCTCCAGCGTCTTCTTCGGGCTATAACCGAAAGCTGAGTATGCCTCCCTCTGAAGGGTTCCGAGGTCAAATGGAACCGGGGGTTTTCTCTGCTGCTGTTTAACCTCGACTTTCTCAACGAAGGCAGGCCCCTTCTTGGCCTCCTGAACTATTTTTTTAGCTTCCTCCTCGTCCCAGATTTTGTCCTTTTCATAATTGGCCGTGTATTTCTCACCTTTCTTCTCAAGGAGCATCTTGATGACCCAGTAGGGAGTAGGTTTGAAGTTCTCTATCTCCTTTTCTCTTTCGACGAGGAACTTCAGCGTTGGGCCCTGGACGCGGCCCGTGCTTAGAACCATCCACTTGCCGCTGGCCCTTTTTATGGCCGAGGTGAGTGCCCTCGAAAGGTTTACGCCCCAGTACCAGTCCAAAACGTGGCGCGCTATTCCCGCATCTGCCATTCCGAAGTTTATCGTCGGCTCGAGGTTGTACCAGGCCTTTAGGAGGTCCTTCTTGGTTAAGGCGGAGAACTTCATGCGCTTTGCCTTCGAGGGGTCAACGCCACAGGCGTATTTGAGGGCGGTATAGCCTATCACCTCGCCCTCGGTATCGTAGTCGCAGGCAACCACGAACTCGTCCGCTCTTTTGCAGAGGGTCGCCAGGGCCTTTATGTAGTCTTTCGCGTAGCTTTTCCCCTTCTCGGCGACATAAACTGGCACCCACTCAATGTCGAAGACTGGATAACCGTAGGTTTTTGTCTTTGGCGCAAGGGAAAAGAGGTGGCCAACGGCGGGTGCAACGATAACCTTCTTGCCGTCGCGGGTGAATTCGTAATAACTTACCTTTCCTATCGTCTTCCTAACGGGTTTACCCTCGGCCAGAGCGTAGGCGATTTTTCTGGCGACGTTGGGCTTCTCTGCGATGATTAGCGTGACCATGGCGACACCTTGAACGGGTAGGGCAGAGGGTTATAAAAAACCTGCGGGGTTTTGGGACGTTAGAAATGGCGCCCCGGCGGGGATTTGAACCCCGGACCTCGAGGTCCGCAGCCTCGCGCCCTATCCAGACTAGGCCACCGGGGCACGACCGGTAACCCCTATCCAGAAGTCTTTATAAATTTAACCATTCCCCCGTCCGGATTCACCGAAAAATTTATAAATTGGCCCCTGATGAGTATGTAACGGGTTCGATGCGGTGGTAGTCTAGCCTGGTCTAGGACAGCGGCCTGCCACGCCGCTGGCCCGGGTTCAAATCCCGGCCACCGCACCACAACAGCGCTGGCGGATTTTATGTGTCTTTTCTACAATGTTCTAATTCTGAAGGGGTTTTACTCGCTTGCTCATGGGGAAGTGTTTCACTGCTTAAAGCGCCCTTCGAGCGTCGGTTAAAATTTGAACTCTTTCCGGAATGCCTTGTGAATTGAATTCCAAACTTAATTTGGGATTTCCTGGCTCGGGATTCCTTAAAGATCAAACTCTTTCAAGAACCACAAATTTTCAGTGAAGCTTTTCGGACGTTTCTGTAGCGGAGCATTGAAAATAAAAAATAATAACACATCAACCCCTCAGTCCCGGGAACCAGACCCTTTTCCCGGCCCGTTCCTTCTCCCCATCCCACTCGTGGAGTATCTTAACCGCCTCGCTCGCCACGAGAGCCGCTTCCCGTTCTCCCGCTTTTCCGAACTCGTTGGTAATCCTGTTGGCGAAGACCGCGCAGACGCAACCCGCCCTCAATCCGTAGATGTTGGCCAAAGTGTAGAGGGTAGCGGCCTCCATCTCGAAGTTCGTGACGTTCGCCTGCCTGAGGTCGTCGACGATGTTCCTCGCGAAGCTCGGGAAGTAGCCGTTTAAACCAGGCCTGCCCTGGCCGAGGTAGAAGCTGTCGGTCGAGGCCGTTATGCCGAGGTGGTAGGGGATTCCCAGCGTTTCAGCGGCCTCGATGAGGGCCAGGGTCACCTCTATGTCAGCCGATGCGGGGTATTCCGCCCTTACGTACTGCTTGGAAGTCCCCTCCAGTCTAACGGCCGCTTTGGCTATGATGAGGTCCCCTATCTTCATTCCCGGCTGTATCGCACCCGTCGAACCGACCCGGATGAAGGTGTCTGCCCCTATGGCGGCGAGCTCCTCGATGGCTATGGCCGTTGAGGGGCCACCTATCCCCGTTGATGTGGCACTTATTGGAACCCCCTTGTATTTGCCGGTGTGGGTTCTGTACTCGCGGTGGAAGGCTATCTCTTTAGCTTCGTCCCAGAGCGAGCTTATCTTTGGAACTCTCTCCGGATCTCCCGGAAGGAGAACGTACCTTGAAACATCTCCCGGCTTGCAGGCTATGTGGTACTGGTAGCCCTCCTCAGTTTGAGGCCTCTCGGCCGAGACGAACCTTGTCATGGCAACCACCTTTTTATGCTCCGCGCACCAGATTCTACCTCATGACTAAAAAGCCTTCGGGGTGATTGTCTTGCTCCGGTGCACGAAGTGTGGTAGAACGTATCCGGAAACCTTCCGGTTGAGGTGTGACTGCGGCGGAACCCTGCTGGTGGAGAGGGAGCACTACGACTTCTCCGGTAACCTGCTTCCCTATTTTGACATGAGGCGGTACCTCGGTTTCCTCCCTATAGGGGGAACCTACCTCCCCCCACCTGTACCCGCCATCACTCCCACGGTTTCCCTCCAGCTAGGGCCAATCTTCGGCCTCTTCAAGCTCGATTACCTCCAGCCGGGTGGCTCCTTCAAGGATAGGGGGAGCTTCGTGACGGTGGCAAAGCTCATTGAGGAGGGGATCGACGAGATCGTCCTGGACAGCTCAGGCAACGCCGCCCTGAGTATGGCCATCCATTCGCTTCCCGCAGGGATAAGAGTCCACGTCTTTCTGCCGGCTGAGGTAGTGCCCCAGAAACTCTCCCTTCTGATCAGGCTCGGCACGGTTCTTCACTTCGTTGACGGCGATAGGATGGAGGCCCACCGGAGGGCCAGGGAGTTCGCGGAGAGGGAAGGTCTGGCCTACGCCTCCCACTGGCTCAATCCATACTTCATTGAGGGAACAAAAACAATAGCCTTCGAGGCCTACGAGCAGGCTGACATTCCCGACTACGTTCTCGCTCCGACCGGAAGCGGTACGCTTCTCCTCGGCCTCTGGAAGGGTTTCCGGGAACTGGAGAAGATGGGTGAAATCCCCGAACTTCCGAGATTGATTGCTGTTCAGGCTTCCGGCTACGAGAGCCTCTGCGAGCGTTCCAATGAGAGAAATGACCTTGCCGATGGCATAGCGATTCCGGAACCTCCTCGCCTGGAGGAGATGAAGCGCGCGCTGGAGGAGACGAACGGCTTTTGCGTGAGCGTCACAACCCCGGAAACGGAGGAGGCGTGGGACTGGCTGATGGGGGCGGGCTTTCTCGTTGAGTCCACCTCGGCGGTGGTTCTCGCGGCCCTGTGGCGGTTGATGGAAACCGGCGAGATTCCAGATGGTTCGAAAGTCCTCCTGCCCCTGACGGGTTCGGGCCTTAAACTAACCTAAGGTATTTAAACCCCTGCGACCAAATATCCGGCGGAGGTGAGATCGTGGGAGTCAGGTATCCAGCCGTGGCCGGAAGCTTCTACCCGGCGGACGAGAGGTTGGTGGAGATGCTGGAGGAGTTCTTCAGGGACCTCGGCGAGGAGGGGAGCGAGAGGAGTATCACGGCGGGCGTTTCGCCCCACGCGGGCTACATATTTTCTGGTTACACGGCGAGCAGGACATACAAGGCAATCTACGAAGACGGCTTACCTGAGACCTTCGTCATACTGGGGCCGAATCACACCGGCCTCGGCTCGCCGATAGCCGTTTATCCGGAGGGCGAGTGGCTTACCCCCCTGGGGAGCATCGAGATTGATTCCGAGATGTCGCGGGCCGTGGCCAGGCTCTCGGAAATAGCGGATCTCGACGAGGTGGCGCACGCCTACGAGCATTCAATCGAGGTCCAGGTACCCTTCATCCAGTACCTCTCTGAGCTCGCCGGAAAGGATGTGCGGATCGTCCCGATAACCCTCGGTATTCAGGACGAGGACGTTTCCAGGGCAATGGGGAGGGCCATTTTCGAGGCATCGAAGGAGCTTGGCAGGGACGTCGTGGTCATCGCGAGCACGGACTTTATGCACTACGGCCCGGCCTATGGCTACGTTCCCTTCAGGGTTCGCGCGGAGGAGCTGCCGCACAGGATAAAGGAGTGGGACTTTCGCGTGATAAGGAGGATCCTCGACTTCGATCTGGAGGGGATGTTCCGCGAGCTGAGGGAGATGCGCCATACGATGTGCGGACCCGGGGCGGTCGGAACGGCGATAGTCCATTCCCGGCTCGCTGGAGCGGCTGAGGCTGAATTGCTCCACTACACTACCAGTTTCGAGGTGAGCCGCTCGACCGATGCCGTCGTCGGTTACGCGAGCATCGTGATGCGGAGGTGAGTACCAAAAGCCACATAAACCTCCTCCTTTTTCTTTCGATTGTGGGGGACCAAGAATGAGGGTTCTGGCTTCAGCTCCGGCTAAAATTATACTCTTTGGTGAGCACAGCGTCGTCTATGGAAAACCTGCGATAGCCGCTGCCATTGACCTGAGGACGTACGTCTGGGCCGAATTCAACGATAGCGGGGCAATAAAAATAGAGGCCCGGGACATCCGGGTTCCGGGATTGACCGTCTCCTTCTCGGAGGACGAGATATACTTCGAGAGTGACTATGGGAGGGCCGCCGAGGTCCTCAGCTACGTCCGGCAGGCGATAGAGCTCGTTCGGGACGAGGCCGATGCAAACGGCAGGGGAATAACCGTCTCTATAACTTCCCAGATTCCGGTCGGTGCAGGATTGGGAAGCTCGGCGGCGGTTGCCGTGGCGACGATCGGCGCGGTCTCGAAGTTACTCGGCCTTGAGCTGACGAAGGAGGAGATCGGGAAACTCGGCCACAGGGTTGAGCTCCTCGTTCAGGGAGCCTCAAGCGGCATAGACCCGACTGTTTCAGCGATAGGCGGCTTCATCCACTACGAGAAGGGTAACTTCGAGCACCTGCCCTTCATGGAGCTGCCGATAGTTGTCGGTTACACCGGCTCAAGCGGCTCGACGAGGGAACTTGTGGCGATGGTTAAGCAAACCCGCGAGGAGATGCCCGACGTCATAGAGCCGATACTGGCGGCAATGGGGAGAATAGTTGGGAGGGCCCGGGACGTTCTCCTCTCGGACCTCGACGAGGAGGTACGCTTCGCCAGGCTCGGCCGGCTTATGAACATCAACCATGGCCTCCTCGATGCCCTCGGCGTTTCGACGAAAAAGCTCAGCGAACTCGTCTACGCCGCGAGAACCGCCGGAGCCCTCGGTGCCAAGATAACCGGCGCGGGTGGTGGTGGCTGTATGTATGCATTAGCTCCGGAGAAGCAGAGTGAGGTCGCGACGGCCATAACCATAGCCGGTGGGACGCCGATGATAACCAGGATAAGCGGGGAGGGACTTCGCGTAGAGGAGGTTCTGCCATGATAATCGTTAAGATCGGCGGGAGCGTTTTCAGTAACAAGCGGGGAAAACCTGAGAACTTCAACCGGGCCGCGGTCAGGGGAATAGCTGAGGAGATTGCCCGCTTTTACCCCGGGAAGGACTTTGTGATAGTCCACGGGGGCGGAAGCTTCGGACATCCACAGGCCAGACGGTACAGGATAAGGGACGGACTGCGTGGCTGTCCGGAGATAAAGAGGATAGGGTTTACCGAAACGCACAGAGCAATGCTCAGGGCCAACGATCTGATAGTGGGGACCTTCCTGGACGAGGGGCTCCCGGCCTTCCCGGTTTCTACCTCCTCCGTCTTCGTAACCGAGAACGGTGAGGTTGTCCGCGGCGACGTTGAAGTCCTGAAACAACTTCTGGAGAGGCGCTTTATCCCGGTACTATTCGGTGATGTTTCCGTTGATGTCGCCAAGGGTATAGACATCCTCTCGGGCGACCAGATCATCACCTACCTTGCGGAGGTCCTCAAACCGGAGAAGATCGTTTTCCTGATGGACGTTGATGGAATCTACGACCGGGCTCCGGGGGATGAAAACGCGAGACTTATCCGCGAGCTCACCGCAGGGGATGTTGAGCATCTCCTCGGAAGTTCCGCATCGGCCGGAGTTGACGTGACGGGGGGGATAGGCAACAAGCTTCGGGAGGCCCTGAAGATGGCCCGCTTTTCCGAGGTCTGGTTCGTCAACGGCCTCGTCCCTGGAAGACTGAGCGGTGCCATACGGGGGGACGGCTTTGGGACGAGGATCGTGGGCTGATCCACGGCTCCTTCCAAAAACCTCTTAACTTCCCCCTCCATTTCTTTTCCGGTGGTGTGAATGCAGGCCTTTGACAGGGAGGAACTCACTATCATCAGAAAGTTCGAGCACATAGAACACTGCCTCAAGAGGAACGTTCAGGCTCATGTGAGCAATGGCTTTGAGGATGTGCACTTCGTCCACATGAGCCTGCCGGAGATCGATAAGGAAGAAATAGACCTGAGCGTCGAGTTTCTGGGCAGGCGCTTCGATTATCCAATCTTCATAGCCGGCATGACCGGCGGGACGAGGGGTTCCCAGCTCGCGGGGAAGATAAATAAAACCCTGGCCAAAGCCGCGCAGGAGCTCAACATACCGATGGGCGTTGGCAGTCAGAGGGCGATGATAAGGAAGCCGGAAACCTGGGAGAGCTACTACGTTAGGGACGTCGCTCCTGACATTTTTCTCGTCGGCAACCTTGGCGCCCCTCAGTTCTCTGAAACGATACCGGAGCGCTACGGTATCGAGGAGGCCCTTAAGGCTGTTGAAACAATTCGGGCCGATGCTCTGGCGATACACATGAACCCCCTCCAGGAGAGCGTCCAGCCCGAGGGAGACACTCAGTACAGGGGCGTTCTCAAAGCGTTGGCAGAGCTCAAGGCCGAGTT
>Ga0256831_1001534_pt1 | contig 12155 bp, 8 predicted proteins | sample 132544metaG_FD_189087 | JGI IMG/M metagenome (GOLD analysis project Ga0256831, IMG submission 189087) | Hydrothermal vent microbial communities from Lau Basin, Pacific Ocean - 132-544 | ecosystem: Environmental > Aquatic > Marine > Hydrothermal vents | place: Pacific Ocean: Lau Basin | collected... | reverse complement strand
GTATTTGGAATGCTTAGTATGGGAGCATTAACAACTTATGCTCAAAACGAAGGAGAGCCGACCACACAGGTTGCAAACGAAACACAAACCGCTAGCGCAACTCAGGTTGCTGATGAAGCTCTACCCGAAGCTGCTCCGGTTGGTATCCACAAGCAGATAAAGACTAAGTTTATCGAAGGTGGTGCAATGTTTATGAGTTTTGTTTTGTTAGCACTTATTTTTGGTTTGGCAATTTGTATTGAGAGAATCATCTATTTGAATCTTGCATCTACAAACACTAAAAAATTGATTCAAAATCTTGAGAGTGCTTTGAGTGAAGGTGGTGTTGAGGCAGCTAAAGAAGTTTGCCGTAACACAAGGGGCCCTGTTGCTTCTATCTTCTATCAAGGACTTGACCGTTTTGATGAAGGAATTGAGGTTGTCGAGAAATCAGTTATCTCATACGGCTCAGTTCAGATGGGACTACTTGAAAAGGGATTAACCTGGATTTCACTTTTTATTGCTTTGGCTCCTATGTTAGGATTTATGGGAACAGTAATTGGTATGATTGAAGCCTTCGATAATATTCAGGCTATGGGTACTATTTCTGCTTCTGCTGTTGCAGGAGGTATTAAAGTTGCCCTTATTACCACAGTATCAGGTTTGATTGTTGCTATCATTCTACAAGTATTTTACAATTACATCGTTGCAAAAATCGATAATATTGTAAATAATATGGAAGATGCTTCTATCTCTCTATTGGATATTTTGGTAAAATATAATATGACTAAATAAGGTTGAAAGATGAGTAAATTATCAAAATATATAAATTACGTATTATATCTGATATTCGCCATTACGCTCGTTTATGCTGTAATGTTCTTTTTTGGCGAATGGAATGAGGATAGTGCCTATCCGCATCCGGTATATACAGATGCCTTTTTAAACTGGGCAAATATTCTTCTGTGGATTGCTATAGGTATTACATTGGTATTTGAGCTGTTTCATATAGTTATGAATCCTAAAAGCGCGGTTCGTACTTTAATCTCTGTGGGGATAATTTTAGTAATTGTTTTCATAGCTTACAGCTTATCTGACAAAACAACACTAGATATTATTGGTTATAACGGCACCGATAATGTACCCTCTATGTTAACTATGGCCGGTACAATGCTATACACTATGTATATCCTTTTTGGAGTTACTGTAGCTGTTATTTTGTATGCTGAGTTATCACGGTTTTTTAAGTAGTAATTAATTAGCCCCTCTTCTTGAGGGGAATTAAAGAAATAGTTTTATGGCAAAAAGAGAAATACCGGAAGTGAATGCAGGCTCCATGGCGGACATTGCCTTCCTTTTGCTGATCTTCTTTCTTGTGACTACAACAATGGATTCTGACACCGGCCTCGCCCGGACGTTGCCTCCTATCGTACCGGTGGATCAAGAACCACCACCGCCGATTAAAGATAGAAATGTGTTTAGAGTTCTTCTTAACAGCCAAAATCAACTGTTGGTTGGAGGTGAATTGATGGATATATCTGATCTTAAGGAAGCAGCCAAGGAGTTTATTGAGAATCCTGAACATAAAGATGATTTACCCGAATTTAAAGAGGAAGAGGTGTCGCTTTTAGGAGTTGTTGAGATCTCTAAGGGGGTAGTTTCATTGCAAAGTGACAGACAAACTGAGTATCAGGCATACTTAATGGTTCAAAATGAGTTAGCCGCTGCTTATAATGAGCTTCGACAAGCGCTTTCCAGAAAAAAGTTTGCTAAAAATTATGTCGATTTGGAAGATGAAGAGCGAAAAGCGGTAAGGGAAGTTTATCCGCAACGAATATCTGAAGCTGAACCAAAAAATGTAGGAGGAAAGTAATATGGGAAAATTTAAAAAAAGCAAGAGTGGTGGTCAACCGGCTATTAATACAGCTTCTTTACCGGATATTGTTTTTATGTTACTCTTCTTTTTTATGGTTAGTACAACTATGAAAGAGGTTGATATGAAAGTTTTGGTTAGTCCTGCACAGGCCACAGAATTGGTGAAACTTGAGAGAAAAGAGTTGGTTACGTTTATTTATGTTGGGATTCCTTTACGGGCGTTTCAATCGCTATATGGAACTGAACCCCGAATTCAGCTGAACGATCAGTTTGCTACTGTTAAGGATATTCAGAGTTATATTGCCCAGTCTCGTGACAATATGCGTGAGAGTGATCAGGCAAAAATGATTGTATCTATTAAGGCAGACAAGGAGAGTCCGATGGGTGTAATTACAGATATTAAACAAGCGCTACGTAAAGCAGCAGCTCTAAAGATAAACTATTCAGCAAATCAAGTGGCTCAATAGATTATTATAATTTCATAAAAAAAGGGTGCTCTTAATGAGTACCCTTTTTTATTTTGCAAAGATTAAGTTTAAACTGCTCCCTGAGAAATCATTGCATCTGCAACCTTTACAAAGCCGCCAATGTTTGCACCATCCATATAGTTTACAAAACCGTTGTCTTTCTTGCCATATTGAATACATGTTGAATGAATATCCTTCATGATAACCTGCAGTCGCTGATCAACCTCTTCTCTCGTCCATCCTAATCGCATACTGTTCTGTGTCATTTCCAGCCCTGATACTGCTACACCACCGGCATTCGCGGCTTTGCCCGGTCCATAGAGAATCTTCTTCTCAATATAAACCTCAATTGCATCAGGTGTTGATGGCATATTTGCACCTTCGGAAACACAGATACAACCATTTTTCACAAGAGTTAATGCATCCTGTTCTTCTATCTCATTCTGAGTAGCACTTGGAAGTGCGATGTCTCCTTTCTCGCCCCATGGTCGGCCACCTTTAATAAATTTAACTCCGTACTTTTCGGCATATTCAGATATTCTACCACGTTTAATGTTTTTCAGCTCCATTACCCACTCCAGTTTTTCTGTGTCTATTCCGGCTGGATCGTATATATAACCTGACGAATCGGAAAGAGTAACAACCTTACCTTCCAATTCAATAACTTTTTCTACGGTGTATTGAGCAACATTGCCTGAACCTGATACCAGAACTGTTTTGCCTTTGAAACTGTCACCTTTAGTGGCTAACATCTCCTTGGCAAAATATACATTGCCATACCCTGTAGCCTCAGGTCTGATGAGACTTCCTCCCCAGTTGATTCCTTTACCGGTTAGTATGCCTGTAAATTCATTTGCAATCCTTTTATATTGGCCAAACAAGAAGCCAATTTCACGTCCGCCAACACCTATATCCCCTGCTGGCACATCTGTGTTAGGGCCGATATGACGATAGAGTTCAGTCATAAAACTTTGGCAGAAACGCATCACTTCGTTGTCTGTTTTTCCTTTGGGATCAAAGTCACTACCACCTTTTCCACCACCCATAGGTAGTGTGGTAAGGCTGTTTTTAAAAACCTGCTCGAAAGCAAGGAATTTTAGTATCCCAAGATTTACAGTCGGGTGAAAACGTAATCCTCCTTTGTATGGGCCGATAGCCGAATTCATTTCAATGCGAAAACCTCTGTTCACGCACATATTGCCTTTGTCATCCAGCCATGGGATACGAAACATTATTACCCTTTCAGCTTCAACTATCCTGTCCAGAATACCGGCTTTTTGGTATTTTGGATTTTCGTTTAGAAATTCAGCTAACGATAAAACAACTTCATGTACTGCCTGATGAAATTCCGGTTCAGCCTGATTCTTGGCTTTTAATTCAGCCATAAATGAATCAACATTAATGAAGGGTGAGTGTGTCATAATTTTGATATTTAGTTGATTATTTTAACACACATAAGATAGAAATATTATTCTTGAATAACTATGATTTTATTTACTTTTTTGGGGGATGCAGAGCACCGTGGGGTGTAAAATATAAAAAAATCAAAATTCGTAAATTTTTCGGGTTAAGATTCATATTTTATTTATAACTTGAGAGAAGAGAAATTATTTGATATGTTAGAAGAATTAGACTTAAGACAATTTTCCGGTTTCTTTTCTGATACTGCATTTGACAGGCTAATGCAGAGAAGAATTTACAAGGTTCTGTTGATCTGTAGTGCTTACGATGCTTTTCTGCTTGAAGAGGATGGGCGCATTGAGGAGCAGATTTTCAATGAGTATGTTTCATTAAATCTTCGTTATCCGCCCCAGATAATTCATGTTAAAACAGCCAATAAGGCATTTAAAGTTCTAAAGGACGACAATATCGACCTTGTAATTACTATGCTTAGTGTGGGTGGTATGGATCCTTTCCTGATGGCTAAGAAAGTTAAGAAAAAACATGACCAGATACCCATAGTTGTCTTAACTCCCTTTTCGCGTGAAGTATCTTTAAGGTTGTCGCGCGAAGATACCAGCGCTATCGACTACATTTTCTGCTGGTTGGGTAATGCCGATATTCTGTTGGCAATAATAAAGCTGATTGAAGATGTGATGAATGTAGAGCATGATATTGCCGAGGTCGGGGTGCAGTGTATTCTACTGGTTGAAGACTCGGTTAGGTTTTACTCAAGCTATCTGCCACTGATTTATCGTATCGTCTTCACTCAATCGAAAAAGTTTATGGATGAGGGGCTCAATGAGCACCAGAAGATGATGCGAATGAGAGGTCGCCCCAAGATACTACTAGCCAATAATTATGAGGAGGCGATGGAGCTATACCTTAAATATAAAGATAACTTGCTGGGTATAATTTCTGATATTTCTTACGATAGGGAGGGTGAGAAGGACTCAATGGCTGGCATAAAACTGGCTAAATATGTAAAGGGTGAGAATCCTTACATGCCTTTTTTGTTGCAGTCGTCAAATATTGAATTGCAAAATTTTGTGACCAATGAGTTGCGAGTAGGATTTCTTTACAAACACTCTAAGGTGTTGCTTCAGGAGCTGAAATCATTCCTCAGAAAGTATCTTGGCTTTGGAGATTTCATCTTTATTAACCCCAAAACCAGACTGGAGGTAGAGAGGGTAAGTGACCTTAAGTCATTTCAGGAGAAGCTGTTTAATATTCCTGATGATTCCTTATTATACCATTTTAAGCGCGACCATGTTTCTAAATGGCTGAATGCAAGAGCCCTTTTTTCTATTGCCGAAGTAATAAAGCAACTTAAGGTAGAGGATTTTAACAGCCTCGAAGATACCAAGATTTTCATTTTTGAAACAATTGCCAACTTCAGATTTAATAAGGGACGTGGGATTATCGCTAAATTTTACAGGGAGAAGTATGATAAGTACCTCACCTTTTCGCGTGTTGGCGATGGCTCAATTGGCGGTAAGGCACGGGGACTGGCATTTCTTAATATGCTAATAAAAAAGCATAGTGTATCAGCAAATAAGTTCGATACGCTACTTACAATACCTACTACTGTTGTGTTGTGTACTGATGTTTTTGATGATTTTATGGAGGAAAATGACCTCTATTCTATTGGGCTTTCTGACAGAAGTGATGAGGATATTCTGGATGAGTTTGTGCATGCCGATCTGCCAGAGCGTATTGCCGGTGACCTGATTAAGTTTATCTCTGTTGTAAATAAACCTATTGCCATCCGTTCGTCAAGTGTGCTTGAGGATAGCCACTATCAACCATTTGCCGGAATATACTCTACTTACATGATTGCCCTTGATGAGGACACAGAGGTAACCCTAAAGCAGTTATGCGATGCGATAAAGTGTGTTTACGCTTCTGTTTTTTACAAAAGCAGCAAGGCCTACATGTCGGCAACAATGAGTGTGATTGATGAGGAACATATGGGAATAGTGCTTCAGGAGGTGGTTGGACAAAAGCATGAAGGGGTATTTTACCCCACCTTTTCAGGTGTTGCCAGATCGGTCAACTTTTATCCCATTGAGCCTGAAAAGGCAGAAGATGGCATCCTAAATGTAGCCTTGGGTCTGGGCAAACAGATTGTTGAAGGTGAGGTGTCGTTACGCTTCTCGCCTCTCTATCCGAAGAAAGTGTTGCAGCTCTCTACTCCTGATATGGCGGTAAAGGAGACTCAAAAGTACTTCTACGCACTCGACCTTAATGCCAATAGTTTTGTACCATCGGTTAACGACGGTATTAACCTAAAGAGGGTTGGATTAAGAGAGGCTGAAAAATATGGATCTTTAAAGTGGGTTGGTTCGGTTTACGATCTTCAGAACAATATCATCAGAGATGGCTTGATGCATAAGGGCATTCGGCTAGTCACTTTTTCAAACATATTGAAGTATGATGCGTTTCCATTGGCTCAAATTATTGACCGTATCTTAAAGGTGGGGCAGAGTGAGATGAATCAACCGGTTGAAGTGGAATTTGCTGTTGATCTCGAAACACCAACCGGGAAACCCGGTATCTTCTACCTGTTACAGATAAGGCCAATAGTTGATAGTGAGGAGACGATAAACGAAGATCTTGACAAGATAGAGCCGGAGAACACTCTGATATACTCAAAATCAGCGTTGGGTAACGGAATTATTAATGATGTGTACGATGTTGTATTTATTAAACAGGATGATTTTAATCCGGCAAATAATCGTGATATTGTTAACATGCTGGAGGAAATTAATATTAAGCTCAACGACGAGGGGCGGCAGTATGTGTTAATCGGACCCGGCCGCTGGGGGTCGCAGGATCCGTGGTTGGGGATACCTGTTAAGTGGACGCAGATTTCCGGGGCAAGGGTTATTGTTGAAACAGTTCTTGAAAACTACCATATTGATCCGAGCCAGGGAACACATTTCTTTCAGAATATTACAAGTTTGAGAGTAGGCTATTTTCATGTTAACTCGTTTAATAGTGACGATAATCTAAATGTGGGTTTTCTGAATAGTCAACCTGCTGTTTATGAAAATGAGTATATTAAGCATGTGCGTTTTAATAACCCGTGTGTAATTAAAATTGACGGAAAAAATAGTATCGGGGTTGTGATGATGCCGGAAGAGCCAAGCTGAGCTGCCAGCTCCAATACATATCATCTAATTTACATATATAGATAGTTTATTAAGTAGTTGTTAGTCATGTTGTAGAGCAGTATTAAAAAAGATTAAAATCTTCTATTGTGTGCTCTAAATAGTTACTTTTGCGGCATGAAACAAAAATTTCATTATGCAAGAAAATAAAGAACAACGACTTTTTAATGATTTCCCTCCTGTATCAACAGAGGCATGGATGGAGAAGGTTAAAGCAGACCTGAAAGGTGCTGATTTTGAGAAAAGGCTTGTGTGGCGTACAAACGAGGGCTTCAGTGTTCGGCCGTTTTCCAGAGTTGAAGATTTAAAATCACTTTCATATCTGAACGTACTTCCCGGAGAATTCCCATATATAAGAGGTAATGATATTAACACCGGTGGCTGGCTCGTGAGGCAGGATATTAACGTCAGTGATGTTGCTTCAGCCAATAAAAAGGCCTTAGACCTGTTGACAAAGGGAGTCACCTCTTTAGGGTTCTGTTTTGATGATGACACTGAAATATTTGAGGAGAACATAACTGCTCTTCTTGAGGGGATAGATGTTGAAGAGGAAGAGGTTAATTTTGAGGTTAAGACCGGTTTCAATACACTTGTGGAGGTTCTCTCCACTATCTTTGCCAATAAGCCTAAAGTAAAAGGCTCTATCAATTTCGACCCACTTGGAATCTACACGGTTACAGGAAAAGCTTGTCGTCCTTTTGATGAGGTATTTGATTTTACAAGAAGAGTGCTTGATTCGTTAAAAGATTTTCCCCACTTCAAATCTATTGGAGTGAGGGCAAACTACTTCAATAATGCAGGTTCAACCATTGTGCAGGAGCTGGCTTTTGCTCTGTCGATGGGTAATGAGTATCTGGCACAACTAACAGACAGAGGAGTATCTGCTGATGATGTAGCGGGAAATATAAAGTTTAATTTCGGTGTTGGCTCTAACTACTTTATGGAGATTGCCAAACTGAGAGCAGCCCGTTTGCTATGGGCAAATATTGTTGAGCAGTACAAGCCCAAATCAAAAGAGAAAGCTAAAATGCATATCCATTGTGAAACATCAGAGTGGAACAAAACAATTTATGATCCTTATGTGAATCTGCTTCGTACACAAACCGAGGCCATGTCGGCAACACTGGGAGGTACTCAGTCGCTGACCGTACTGCCTTTTGACACATTCTATAAAACACCGGATGATTTTTCAGAGCGAATAGCCAGAAACCAGCAGTTGCTACTGAAAGAGGAGTCCTATTTCGATAGGGTTGAGGATGCGGCTGCCGGCTCGTACTACATCGAGAATCTAACCGATAGTATTGCCACAGAGGCGTGGAAACTGTTTGTTGAAACAGAGGATAAGGGAGGTTATCTGGCAGCATTAAAATCCGGATTTATTCAAAAGCTGATTGGTAAATCTGCTAATCAACGCCGTAAAGCTGTAGCTACAAGACGAGAGAAATTCCTTGGAACTAACGAGTATCCAAATGTCACAGAGAAGATATCGGAACAGATTGATGAGGTTAAAAATTACAATACTAAGAGTGACGAGGCTGAAATAGAACCATTAAATCTTTTTCGGGGTGCTGAAGAGTTTGAAGCACTACGTCTCTCAACCGAAAAAGCGACAAAACAACCGAGAGTATTCATGCTAACCTTCGGTAATCTCTCCATGAGGATTGCACGTTCGCAGTTTATGGGTAATTTTTTTGGTTGTGCCGGATATGAGATTGTTGACAATAATGGATTTGCAACTGTTGAAGAGGGAGTAGAGGTAGCTAAAAAAGCAGGTGTTGATATTGTTGTTCTCTGTAGTTCGGATGATGAGTACACAGAGGCTGCACCTAAAGCATTAGAGTTGTTAAAGGGAGAGACAACTCTTGTTGTTGCCGGTGCACCTACCACAATGGACGAGTTGAAGGCAAAAGGAGTGGAGCACTTTATCCATGTCCGCACTAATGTACTGGAGACGCTGAAGATGTTTAATGAGAGATTAACACAGAGACACTAAGATACAGAGTTTTTATGGGCACACCTTTGGTGTGTGGTTATTACAAAATAGAAATGCTTTGTGTCTCCGTGTTCATCAAACTACTAATATGAATGAAAAACAGTATGATAATTTAACACAGAGACACTAAGACACAGAGTTTTTATGGGCACACCTTTGCTGTGTGGTTATTACAAAATAGAAATGCTTTGTGCCTCTGTGTCTCCGTGTTCATCAAACTATCTAATATGAATGAGAAACAGTATAACAAGTTGACAAACGTAATTATTGGTGCTGCAATTGAAGTTCATCGTCAAATGGGGCCTGGTTTGTTAGAGTCAGTTTATGAGGAGTGTTTGTTATTTGAATTAGCAGAGAGAGGAATAAAGGCAGAGAGACAGGTGAAATTGCCTTTGAGATATAAAGGTATTAAATTGGATAAGTATTTTTATGTTGATATTATTGTTGAGAACGAGATTCTAATTGAATTAAAGGTTGTTGAGGATATATTATCTGTTCATGAGGTTCAACTGGTAACATATTTAAAACTTGCGAATAAGAAGTTAGGACTATTAATAAATTTTCATGAAGCAGTACTATCCCATGGGATTAAAAGAAAAATAAACGGAATGTTATGAGAAATTAACACGGAGACACGAAGACTCAAAGTTTTTGAGCACACCTTCGGTGTGTGCAATTATAAATACAAAAAATCATCTTTGTGCCTCTGTGTTCATCAAACTATTTAAATTATGAGACCAGATTTTAAGAATATAGATTTCAAAAAAACGCCTCAGCAAGAGACTGGCGTTAAATCAAAAAAGACCGATGCTAAAGGTAACTGGGAAACATCAGAGAGGATACCTCTGAAGGGTGTTTATACCAATGAAGACCTTCAGGGGATGGAGCATCTGAACTATGCCGCCGGATTACCGCCTTTTTTACATGGGCCATACTCAGCTATGTTTGCCATGCGACCATGGACGATTCGTCAGTATGCAGGCTTTTCAACAGCTGAAGAGTCAAACGCTTTCTATCGCCGAAACCTTGCGTCGGGGCAAAAAGGGTTGTCTGTTGCATTCGACCTTGCTACACACCGCGGGTACGATTCAGATCATGAGCGTGTTGTTGGTGACGTGGGAAAGGCAGGTGTTGCCATCGACTCAATTCTCGATATGAATATCCTGTTTGATAGTATTCCTTTGGATAAGATGTCTGTTTCGATGACAATGAATGGAGCCGTGCTTCCGGTGCTTGCATTTTACATTGTTGCCGGATTGGAGCAGGGTGTGAAACTGGAGCAGCTTTCAGGTACTATCCAGAATGACATCCTTAAGGAGTTCATGGTGCGTAACACCTACATCTACCCACCTGAATTTTCGATGAAGATTATTGCTGATATTTTTGAGTACACCTCTAAAAACATGCCTAAGTTCAACTCTATCTCAATATCGGGTTACCACATGCAGGAGGCCGGTGCCACTGCCGATATTGAGTTGGCTTACACTCTGGCCGATGGTTTGGAGTATCTTCGTGCGGGTGTTGATGCAGGGATGGATATTGACACGTTTGCACCTCGTCTCTCATTCTTCTGGGCTATTGGGATGAACCATTTTATGGAGATTGCCAAGATGCGTGCTGGAAGAATGTTGTGGGCAAAGATGGTTAAGCAGTTCAATCCTAAAAACCCTAAGTCACTTGCTTTGCGTACTCACTCACAAACTTCGGGGTGGTCGTTAACAGAGCAGGATCCGTACAACAATGTGGGACGTACCTGCATTGAGGCAATGGGTGCGGCACTGGGACACACACAGTCGTTACACACAAATGCCCTTGACGAGGCTATTGCTCTACCAACGGATTTTTCGGCACGTATAGCCCGTAATACTCAAATATATATTCAAGATGAGACACAGATATGTAGGGCTGTTGACCCATGGGCAGGTTCATACTATGTGGAGTCGTTAACAAATGAGTTGGTGCATAAGGCCTGGGCACATATTGAGGAGATTGAGAAGTTAGGCGGAATGGCAAAGGCCATTGAGTCGGGAGTACCAAAGATGAGAATCGAAGAGGCTGCCGCCCGTACTCAGGCAAAAATAGACAGTGGTAAGCAGACTATTGTAGGAGTGAATAAATATCGCCTTGAGAAGGAGGATCCAATAGATATTCTGGATATCGATAACTCTGCAGTACGTATTTCTCAGATAGAAAGACTGAAAATGCTTCGTGCTAACAGAAACGAGCAGGAGGTGCAGGCTGCACTTAATGCGATTACCGAGTGTGTGAAAACAAAAAAAGGAAATTTACTTGAGTTGGCTGTTGATGCAGCACAAAAACGTGCTACCTTAGGGGAGATTTCTTATGCATGTGAAAAAATAGTTGGGAGATATAATGCCGTGATCAGATCAATTTCAGGAGTGTACTCATCGGAAGCTGCCAAAGATGGTGAGTTTGAAAAAGCGAGAGAGATGGCAAATGACTTTGCCGGTAAAGAGGGGCGTCAGCCTCGAATTATGATTGCCAAAATGGGGCAGGACGGTCACGACCGTGGTGCTAAAGTGGTGGCTACCGGTTATGCTGATATCGGTTTTGATGTGGATATGGGACCTCTGTTCCAGACACCTGCCGAAGCTGCCAAACAAGCTGTTGAGAATGATATTCATGTTTTGGGAGTATCGTCACTTGCAGCAGGGCATAAGACCCTCGTTCCACAAGTTATAGAAGAGTTGAAAAAACTTGGGCGTGATGATATTATGGTGATTTGTGGAGGAGTAATTCCTGCACAGGATTATCAGTATCTCTACGATGCAGGCGCAGTTGCTATTTTTGGCCCTGGAACATCGGTCTCAAAAGCCGCTATTGAGATACTTTCGCTGTTACTACAAAGTATAGAGGAGTAGATAGAATCAGAGTGGCGATGTGGCGATGAGTCACATCGTCACTTAACTTATTAACCAACACAAAAGGTAGACAAGCCGTAAAAATTAATTCTACAATAATATAAGGTATCGTGAAGTGTTTTCTTCAAACCCGCAATATCAGTGGGACACACATTGCGGCTATTTATACGATGCTTAATTGTTTTAATTGTTAGGTGGCCTACATCATTTAATGTCTTTTTCAATTCAAAGAAGTGAGCTTTACAATATTGCAAAAATGTTTGTAACACAATTTATTAAATCATACACAGAAGAGCCACCAGTAATAATACTTGATGCTGACGATACTAATCATAATGCGTACGGA
>Ga0256831_1001533_pt1 | contig 12157 bp, 4 predicted proteins | sample 132544metaG_FD_189087 | JGI IMG/M metagenome (GOLD analysis project Ga0256831, IMG submission 189087) | Hydrothermal vent microbial communities from Lau Basin, Pacific Ocean - 132-544 | ecosystem: Environmental > Aquatic > Marine > Hydrothermal vents | place: Pacific Ocean: Lau Basin | collected... | reverse complement strand
CACCTTCATCACCGTAAAGGCAATCATCACCTGATTCACCATCAATAGTATCGTCACCTTGCAGACCATGAATAATATCAGACTGACCTGTTTTCCCTTTAAGGTCATCATCTGAGGTTGTACCATTTTGACTTGGAATTGGGGTTCCGCCATCTAGATGCAGTTTGGCACTATGAACCGTGGTGTCATCTGATACCTCATAGCTAAAACTACCATCATTTGCAGACTCTGCTTGTTGAGGTGTTAAATGGATGGTCACGGTTCTCGTTAATGAATTAGCATACTGACCCGTCCATAGTGATTCACCACCAGGCAGAACCTTCCCATTTTCAACAATAACTGCAGAATCATTGCTACTAGTAGGTGTCCCAAGCGGGTCGACTCGTGGTCTTGAAACTACTATCTCAAGCGTTCCTCCTTTATAGGTTTCAGGTGAGTTTCGTTTAGGAACATTAAAGGTATTTTGAAAATGATTATCAATCGTTACCTGTTGCCATTCGCGATCAATTCGGTTTGGCGTTGGAGGGAAATCAATAGGATCTCTATAAGGCTCTCCGCTATTTGCTGTATGTGTTTGATCAACAGTGAAATTATTAATACAAGTAGGGCAATTTCGTAGGGTAGGGTCAATATTAAATTTAGCATCATAGGCTGTAGTAACAGCGCCTGCTAATGATGCGGGTTGCCCTGCTGATTGACCTTGCGCAGTACGTGCTGTTTGTCCTTGTGCCGTACTTGCTTTCCCATTGGTTTGATCTTGATAAACGATCCCCGTATCTACCGTTGTTTCACGAGCAGGGCTGCTGGGTGTTTTTGATGCTATTTTAGTTGAGGGTTTCGATGCACCTTCTACATCATTCCCATCGGGATCAACAAATTTTGTGGCATGACTCTGTGAGTCGGTATTCTTAGCCTTAATCTTTATCGTGCCTCCCGTTTGCGGATTTCTGGCATCATGTATACCATCATCATCGGAATCTATTGATCCTGACGTTGAATTTGAAGATGCTTGATTTGATGTGGATGAATTGCCTTTATTTTTATTTGACCGCCCCGCATTCTTATCCGTCTCACCGTCATTCGATTTTTTCTCCTTATTAGTACTACTGTCTGTCGCATTACCCTGTAACTGAGCCATTAACTGCTGAATAAGCTTTATGATCATATTTAACATAGAAGCTTGATTCATTGGCGATGTATTTGCCTGTTGTGCAACGCTAAAGTTAGAACTTGCGCTCATACTCGCATCTTTAGGTAATTGCTGCTTGTTTTGTTGTTGGATACTGGGTTGTCCATTAATATTGTTTCCCATTATTTCCTCTCTATTTTCTATCAGTAAAAGATACAGCTCTATCTATAAAACTATATCAACATGTTATTCATTGAGCACCGCTCCATGAATGCTGAAAAGTATAGAGAAACAATGTGATAGAAAGATGGTAACAATGTGGTAATGCGACCACATTTACTTTTTCTGTATGAGCGTACTATTTTTGGAAATGAAAGGTCGTTTGCAACGTTTTAACCTGATCTACTTAAATCCATTGATAGTTGTTCAAAATTGCTAGACACTAAACGATGCAGTGTTTTATTAAACAGAACAGTACTGGTATGGATATTTCGCAATTTTTTAATCGGTGACTCCGTAACAGAATAATCAAATACGCTTTCTTCAAAGGTATAACCCACACCATAAAGTGTTTTAATACACTCTTTATCGGGCATTTTATTTCTTAAACGATAAATCACAGAATCTACCGAGCGATAGGTTAGCTGATTAATATCTGATTGATATGAAACGGCGTTCAATAATTTTTGTCGTGAGACAGGCTGATTTTTACATTCAATTAAGACCTTCAACATATCAAACTCATAACGGGTTAAGTTAAGCTTTCTTCCTGAATCTAAGGTCACTGAACGAGATAAACAGTCCATTATAAAACCCTTGCAATAAAAATTAATATTATCTTGTTGTTTGTAGGACTGAATACGGCGATGCACCGCACGTATACGCGCCACTACCTCTCTAAAATTACACGGTTTTTGAATATAATCATCCGCACAGGTTTCTAGTGAAATAAGCTTATCAAGCGGATCAAATTCATGCGTAAAAACAATAATCCCCATACTGCTTTGAAGACCAATGTTCTGAATAAACCGCATTCCATCACCATCAGGTTGGCATAAGTCAAATAATAAAATATCGGCTTTCTTCTCTTTCAATAAAACTTTTAATGTTTCTAAAGAAGTTGCAATCCTGACCTGTATAGCATGTTTCTCTAAATAATTTTTACACAGTGTTGCACTGGTTGCTTGCGGGTCGCTAATAACCAGCTGTAATTGATGTGTCATTGAAAATTTCCTCCTAACGGATCTTTATTGTGTGAGTGTTTTTATGGCTAATAATCGCCTTAGAACTCAGTAGAATCAGTCTTTATTCTTAAAAAATAAGTATAGGAAGGCATTAAATAAAATAAGTTGGGAATAGCTGGGGATTTTCTGGGGATTTCTTTTTATTTCTTTAAAAACAACCATTTTACTGTTTTATTAGACAGCCCATCCCCTATGTTTAATCATCCTGATAGTAATATGCTAAAAAAGTTATAAATTATATAATCAAGGAGGATATATGATTTATTGTCTTGGGGATTATGAAATACATACTGAAACACATGAGTTATTGTGTGAAAAACAACCTCAAGAAATCGAGCCGCTAATCTTTAAATTATTGCTTTTCATGCTAGAGAACCCCAATAGAATTTTGTCGCGTGATGAGTTGATACGCGTTGTTTGGAAGGCACGTATTATCTCAGACTCTACGCTTAACTCTGCTATCAGTGCCACCCGTCAAGCGATTGGGGATACTGTTAAAACACAACAATATATTAAAACCATTTCAGGGAAAGGGTATCGTTTTATTGGCAACGTCATAAAGCTTGACTCAGCAAGCCCCTCTTCTTCATTCTTTCCAAAGGATGATAAGAAATCAAATGAAACAATAACAACAACGCTGATACAAACGTCTTGTACTGCTAAAAATCCATCTCCGATACGGCAACTTCCTGACAAACCCTCCATTGCGGTGATGAATTTTACTTCGCTGAATAAAAGCGAAAAAGGAACCTTGTTTGGCAAAATATTAACAATGGAAATCAATTCACATCTAGCAAGATTGCCTCATTTTTTTGTTGTTGCGAGCGCATCCTCTTTACGGCTTGAAACATTTCATTTATCACCTCAACAAATAAGCCAACAGCTCGGTGTGCGTTATTTGGTCTCTGGTCATATTGTCCATTATAAAAAACATCTTCGAGTCACCGTGTCGTTAGTTGATGTGGTTCAAAACTGTGAGGTATGGGCGCAACAATACGAACAATCTCAGGATGATATTTTTTTAATTCAAAATGAGATAAGCAACCGTATTATTGCAATGCTTGATGTCAGCATTGAGCAGTCAGAAATAGACCGTGCCTTTCGAATCCCTTCAGAAGACTTGAGTGCTTGGGAGAATTATCATAGAGGCTTTTGGTATTTAGGCTTAACGACACCGCATGACATAAAACGTGCTGAGCATTATTTCAAACAAGCGATTCGCTTAGATCCTCGATTTTCACGCGCTTATGCAGGATTATCTTTTTTAGAAACCAGCAAGATACTCCTTGATATGAATCAAAAAAATGATCAAATGTCTTTGGATAAAGCATTAGATCATGCTCATTATTGCCTTGCTATCGAAAGCAAAGAAACAATGGGATATTTATCGCTAGGTAGAGCCTTTATGATTGCGAAACACTATCCCGATGCATTGAAAATTGCAAAAGCAGGTATTCGTGTTAATCATAACAATGTCTATTGTCAGCAATTAAAAGCTAAAGTAGCGGCACTTTCTTCTTTAGATGCCGTTGCTAAACAATCCGTGATTACATCACACCGTTTAAGTCCCTATGACCCCCATCAGTTTTGTCTTCAAAGTATGTATGCCATCTCACTTATCCACCAAGGAAAATATGAAACCGCAACGAATTGGAGTAGCCGTGCAGCTCATGATCATAAAGCGTTTCATATTACCTATATTATTGCTGCCTTTTGTCACGAGATAGCAGGGGACTCAAAAAAAGCGCAACAGTTTATGCAAAAAGCATTGAATACCCGTCCTAATTATTCGATCAAACGGTATCAAAAAATTGTAGCGCATACTAATGACACGACTAATAGACGTATTATTGATGCTTTATTAAAAACAGGATTACCGATGAAAGGATAGAAATTTTCTATGATTAAATTATCGAGATTTAGACAATAGAGCTATTCTGATACTTCATGCAGGGGATTGTAGGATAAAATAAAAACAGGGCTACCAGTTTAAAGCGGGACAGTTCATGTTTCTGCTATTCACCCGCACCCTTCGACAAGCTCAGGAAGCGGTGTCCTGAGTCTACCGAAGGGCTAGTTCCCTGAGCTTGTCGAAGGGTGCGGGTTTTTGCTATGACTTTACTTGTTCCGCCTTAAGTTGGTAGCCAAAAACACTAAGGAAGTTATGGGTTATGAGAAACCACTTTCAAAATAAGGAAGATTCTCTTGCACCTGTGTTACCTAAAATTAGGCTATTTTGAACCCTGCTGGAAACTACATACGCTCTAACGTTTTAATGCCTAATAAATTCAAACCTGTTTTCAAGGTTTGAGCGGTCAGCTTAGCTAGTTTTAAACGACTATTTTTCACATCATTATCGGCTTTGAGAATAGGACAGGCTTCATAAAATGTCATAAAGTTACCCGCTAGTTCAAACAGATAATTACATAAAATATTAGGTGTACCGTCTTTAGCAACCACTTCAACGGCTTCAGATAATTGCAATAGTTTTACGGCTAACTGTTTTTCAGCAACGTCTTGCAAATTAAGGGGGGCATTTTGATCAACCTCTCCTGCTTTGCGGAAAATACTTTGAATACGTGCATAAGCATATTGCAAATAAGGTGCAGTATTGCCTTCAAAACTCAACATGGTATCCCAGTTGAAAATATAATCTGAGCTACGGTTTTTACTTAAATCAGCATATTTTACCGCGCCAATTCCCACTGCTTGCGCGACTGTTTTGCGCTCCGCTTCATCAAGGTCAGGATTTTTTTTATTAACCAAATCCAACGCACGTTGTTCTGCTTCTGTTAATAGATTAATCAGCTTAACCGTACCCCCATCACGGGTTGCAAAAGGTTTGCCATTTTTACCCATCATTGTACCAAATGCCATATGCTCAAGCTGAGTGTCTTTGGGTACAAAATCTGCTTTTTTAGCGATGGCAAAGACTTGATTAAGATGCAGACTTTGACGGGCATCCACAAAGTACAATATGCGATTAGCGTGCAGCGTATTATGACGATAACGCAAAGCCGCCAAGTCGGTAGTCGCATAAAGATAACCACCATTTGATTTTTGCACAATCGCAGGCAGAATTTTATCATCCTTGCCTTTAAATTCATCAAGAAACACGCATTGAGCGCCTTGGTCTTCGGTTAGTAACCCTGCACTATCCAAGTCAGCAACAACCTGTGCAAGATCATCGTTATAACCACTTTCAGGCATAACATCAGCGCGTGTTAGCAATACATTCAGTGATTGATAAACCGCATCACAGTGTTGCAATGAAATATCAATAAACTGCTGCCACAAGCTTAGACAATTAGCATCACCCGCCTGTAGTTTGACCACATAATCTCGTGCCGACTCAGCAAAATCAGGCTCTGCATCAAAACGCTGTTTAGCCTCCCGATAAAAACCTTCCAGATCAGAAAGTTGCATTGAAAGCTCGTTGCCAGAGGCTTGTAACGACTGCATATGTGCTAGCAACATACCAAACTGCGTACCCCAATCTCCCACATGATTTTGTGGAATAACCGTATGTCCAATAAAGCGCAACACGCGCACAATTGCATCGCCAATAATGGTCGAACGCAAATGTCCAACATGCATTTCTTTGGCGAGATTTGGGCCAGAGTAATCGACCACAACCGTTTGCGGGTTGGTCACTTGGTTGATATTCAACCTATCATCATCAAGCGCACTTTCAAGTTGTTGACTAAGCCATTCAGGTTTCAAGTGAATATTTAAAAAACCAGGGCCTGCAATTTCTACCTTGTCAGCAATATCTGATAAATCCAGCGCCTCAAGCACCTTAGTTGCCAACTCGCGTGGATTCATTTGTAATTTTTTTGCCGCTCCCATCACTCCATTTGCCTGATAGTGACCAAACTCAGCTTTAGCGGATTGTTTAATAACAGCAGGCGTGTCTTTTGTAGCCCCAGCACTAGTAAGGGCGGCAGATACATGCTGATCGAGAAGTTGGCGGATATTCATGTGAAAAGTCCTGAGTTCAGATAAAAAACGGGAGATCCTTCATAAAATCAAAAAATAGTTTACACTTTTGTAGCCCATATGAGGTTCACGTAATACGGGGATAGTGCGTTATCATGAGCTCCCGTATTCCGCTAAGAGGCTGTCCGAGAACTAGAATCGTAACGAAAATCTCAGAAATATCGTAAGCTTGGCTTATTGAAAGAGGCGAATAGCAGGGCTATTTAACGAATTCAATAGGTACAGATTATGAGGTTTATGGAATTTGCAGTCGATTTTTAGTTTTCGAACAGCCTCCTAGGCAACAGTCGAGCGACAGAACTCTCAACTGGTCTATGAAGGATATTAAAAACCAGAGGGATTCTATAGTATAGCTGTTATTTTTGAAACTTGATCTTTTGAGCCACTTGCAAAATTGGCTGGTCATCAATCCAATTTACACTGCTTAGTCTATATATTGTATTTTTTTGAAAATCATAAAGCTCAATGCAGAGATTGATCCAATTGATGCTATGGAACGTGCACGGAATAACTTCCCGAAGTTCTAACGCAGAATTTTTATTTCAGATTGGATGAGCTCATGAGGGGCATAGTTACTCTACGCAACGAATAAGATCATCCAAGCTGGGATAAAAAGGCAAGTGAGAGATCGGGACGTTGTTTCGTGCACGTTTCTATAGGTTGTTAGCATATTTGATCCATTTAATTATTTCATAAGCTACTGAGCAACAGAAGCTCCTCTATTTCAGGCACCAATCCGAATCGAAAAGTTGTTTCGTGTATGCTCTTAAGTCTATGCTATGATTCTACGGAAGTACAAGTTAAGGGCTTTGTATTTTCCGCTTATCCATAACGACAATAAGGCAACATATTGGTGTAATCCAATATAATAATGAAATAATCACAGTGCGTTTTTTTATAAGGGTTTTAAACAATGAGAATGCTTATGAATGCTAGAACTTTGCATCAGATGCCGTTTAAGCCTCTGCGCGCATGTTCTTTACTAAAGCAAGCAATGTCCGTACAAATAGTTAGTGCATTGCTATTATTGTCTCTACTATTAATGACTCCGCTAACCCTTGTCGCAGCTGAAAAGGCAAGCAATTCTGCTGATAAAGAAGAGCTGGTACCCGCAGCTGATATTAGTATCGTCGGCACAGGCGGTGACTTATATAAAAATTTGGAGTTGCATTTACCCAGCCGCATCCCTGCTTGTACTGAATCTACAGAAGATATTAAGCAATTTATTAAATCACTGAAGCGGCGCTTTCGGGGTGCTGCGCGTGCCGTTGGTTATTATGATGCGGTGTTTACGCCAACTACTCGCATGATTAATAATTGCTGGACAATCACGATTAATGTCAGTGCTAATCGCCCTGTTAGGGTGACGCAGGCGCGCTTTATTATTAAAGGTGATGGCTTGCAACAGCAGGAGTTTAGAGAGTTACGCAATAATCCTCCCTATCAAAACGGCGATATTCTTAATCATAAAAAATACACAGATTATAAAACTAGCTTAAAGGAGATAGCACAGGCATTTGGCTATTTTGATGCGGCATTTGAAGAACATAAGATTTCAGTTAATCCAATCAACTATAGTGCGACTATTGATCTCGTTTTAAATACGGGGAGGCGCTTTCGCTATGGAAAAATCAATGTTGAGCAGAAAGTATTAAATAAAAAGGTGATAAAAACCTTCTTGCAAATTAAAGAAGGTGATTTTTATAGTTCTGAGGATTTAATTGCACAGCAACAATTATTACAAAGTAGTGGTTTTTATAAAGATATATCCATTCATGCATTGCATAAAGAAGCGGCTAATCAGCAAATACCTATTAAAATCAGCTTGCAGGCAAAAAAGCGTAATGCATGGAAATTTAAAGTGGGTTATGGCACCGACACAGGCCCTAGAATTAATGGCGAATTAAATCGCCGCTGGACAAGCGCGAAGGGAGATGGGCTTAGTTTAACCGCAACCGCAGCACCTAAAGTTAGTACCTTTGTCGCACGTTTAACCGAGCCTAAGGCAAATCCGCATAAAGGTGTTCTCAGTTATTTTTTTGAATGGAAGCAGGATAAAGATGGCGATATATTAGGGCGTAGCTATAAATTAGGGGCTGAATACACACGTAAAACCAGTGATGACTGGAAGCAGAAAGCCACACTTACCTATTTATTAGAAACGACTCAAGAAGGTAATACTATAGCGGGCAAATCACATCTCACCCTATTAGGAGCAAGTGTAGAGAAAACCGAGGCTGATAATTATTTATATCCCCTCAATGGTTGGCATATAAAAGCAGGAGCGCACGGCGCAATAGAGAAACTATTGAGTGACCAAAGTATTTTGCAACTTGAAATTAATAGCAAATTGATTACCGAGCTGGGTGAAGGTCGCCTCATTGGTCGCTTGGATTTTGGTTCAACCCTAGTGGGTGATTTTGATTCACTACCTAAAAGTCTGCGTTTCTTTGCTGGGGGGGGGCGCAGTGTGCGTGGCTATGGTTTTAATTTGCTAGGTGAAACCAATAGCACAAATGATGTTCTTGGTGGCAAACATTTATTAGTTGGCAGTGTTGAATATGAGTATCGGATTGATGAAAGCTGGTCAGCCGCTGCCTTTTTGGATGCAGGTAATGCCTTTAATGATTTAAAAAGTCCTGATTTAAAATTAGGTGCAGGTTTCGGGGTGCGTTGGCGCTCACCTGTTGGACCTGTCCGTGTCGATATTGGTTTCCCACAAGATAAATTTGCTGACCCGCGTTTGCATATCAGCATAGGCTCTGATTTATGAGAAAGAGCCTAAGCCAACATCTTTTTTCACCCCTTGCTATTATTCAAATAGTCATTTTGAGTGTATTGATTGTTCTAGCGCTGGTATTAACAACCCCCCTTGGTCCTGCCTTAATAGAAAAAATAGCGAATACCACTTTTACACCCTTGGAAATAAAAGGCTTTCGCGGCTCCTTCTTAACTAATTTAAACATTGCTAGCTTAAAATGGGAAGACCCTGCAACCACCGTTGAGTTAGAACAAATCAAAATTGAGAAGCCACGCTACAATATAGGCAAAAACCAACTGAACTCTGCTACGGTTAGTGCTAACCGATTGGTTATTCGCCTACCAAAATCTGATAATACCCCGTCTGAAAAAATTACCTCACTACCTGATTTTGCACTGCCTGTAGATATTAAAACCAATGCCTTAGCAATCGAATCCTTTGAGGTAATACGTGAAAACGAAGTCATTTTCCAAATTAAAGATATTGTTCTTACTAAACTTACTATTGAGCAGGGAAAATTAAATGCTGAAGCACTTGCTGCACAGTTAATTATTATTGGCGCACCGCTGGATATGAAATTGCAAGGGTTTGCAATGAATATGAACCAGCCACATGAGATGCAAGGTCGTGGCACGGCTGATTTTAAACATCCAAAAATCGGCAAGGCAGATGCCAATTTTGAAGTCGGTGGCACGCTGGTTAATTATGAATTTAAGTTAACAGGTAATTTGCAAAATAAACAGTTTAGTCCGCAAGCACTTCAACTAGAAGGTGCGGGTGATTATGACCAAGTTGATTTTTACAGCATACAAACTCATAGTCTTGAGGGTGATCTCACTGGCAAAGCTGAGGTTAAATGGTCGCCAGAGCTACTTTGGTTATTTGATGGTAAATTGCAACAAGTAAAACTAGCAAAACACCTGCCTGAGTGGCCCGCAGAATTTGATGCAACGGTAAGTTATCAAGGGGGGTATAAAAATAATAGCCTCTATGGCGCGCTGGATTTAAAAAATCTCGATGGTTTGCTCAAAGGCAAAAAAATTAGCGCACAAGGCAAGTTGCAACATAAAGACCAACAGCTAACATTAGATACTGTACAGGCTGATTTAGGGCAGAATAAAATCAAAGCCAGTGGTAAAGCCAGTCCTCCATTTGATTTAAGTTGGGATATTGATGCGACTGATTTAAGCCAGCTATTACCTGATGCTTCGCTTGATTTAGCAGGAAAATTAACCGCCAAAGGAACCCTAAAAGGTAGCTTGGAACAGCCCCTATTAAATGCCAATATTAATGCTGAAAATTTGCGTTATAAAAAATATAAGCTGGGATCAGCAAACTTCATCGCAGCTTCCAAACAAGGTATTTATAGTCTGCGCGGTGATTTGGATCAGCTTGATTTAGACCAACAGAAAATCACTGATGCCAAACTAGATGCCTCAGGAACCATTGAAAATCATCAGCTTAAACTAGCCTTTACTCACACCAATGGCAACGTGAAACTAGAAGCACAAGGCGGTTGGAAAGCCCCTCAATGGAAAGGTTCATTACAACAATTACTACTAGATACGAAGCAGGTTTCCAAATGGAAGTTGCAACAACCCGTACAGATTAGCGCCTCAAAAGACCAGCTAAAAACCAGCCAGTTTTGCCTCTCAAACCGTTCCGCACACACTTGCTCAACCGTTCAGTGGTCAGCAAAAGCGGGCGTTAATGTGGAAGGTGATTTAAAACAAACACCGTTAGCGCTACTTAATCCCTTTTTGCCTAAAGACATTGTCTTAAAAGGCAGTGCCAATGGGCGTTATAAAGTAAAGCAACAGGGGGATAAAATTGTCGCTGATGTCGCATTGCAATTACCCGCAGGTTTGGTTTCTTATGGCAAAGGTAAAAATAAGCAACGTTTGGATTATCAATCATTGACCCTAAAAGCAATACTTGATGGGCAGAAAATTACAGCTAATGGCAAATTATTGCTGAAAAATAAAGGCAAATTAAGCGCAGATGCGACGATTGTTCTGGCTAAAACAGGCGATCATCACCAAATAGATGCCAAGGGAAAACTAACCCGCATTCCGTTAATGATAGCAAGACCTTGGTTGCCAAAAGAGGTTAAGCTCAATGGTAGCGCTAATGGACGCTTTAAGCTAAAACAACAAAATGGCAAAGCGGTGGGGGATGTGGCATTACAGCTACCCGCTAGCTCAGTTATTATGGGAGAGGGCAAGTTACAGCAACGCATTGATTATAAATCACTTACAGTAAAAGCACTTATCAATGGACAAAAAATTACTGCCAAGACTAAGCTAATCCTAAAAAATAAAGGTGAGCTCGAGGCGAATGCCAATATCGTGTTGGCAAGTGGCGGGGGGAAGCTACAGATAGAGGCTAAAGGCAAGCTTAAACGCATCCCGCTGCTCATGGCGAAACCTTGGCTACCAAAAGACATCAAGCTTAAGGGTAGTGCGAGCGGTAATTTTAATCTTAAACAAAAAAAGGGCAAAGCGGTGGGGGATGTGGCATTACAGCTACCCGCTAGCTCAGTTATTATGGGAGAGGGCAAGTTACAGCAACGTATTGATTATAAATCGCTTACGCTAAAAGCCATTATTAATGGGCAAAAAATTACCGCTAATACCAAGCTAATGCTTAAAAATAGAGGTGAATTAGAGGCGAATGCCAATATTGTGTTGGCAAGTGGCGGGGGGAAACTACAGATAGAGGCTAAAGGCAAGCTTAAACGCATCCCGCTGCTCATGGCGAAACCTTGGCTACCAAAAGACATCAAGCTTAAGGGGAGTGCAAGCGGTAATTTTAATCTTAAACAAAAAAAGGGCAAAGCGGTGGGGGATGTGGCATTACAGTTACCCGCCAGCTCAGTTGTTATGGGGAAAGGCAAGCTACAGCAACGTATTGATTATAAATCGCTTACGCTAAAAGCCATTATTAATGGGCAAAAAATTACCGCTAATACCAAGCTAATGCTTAAAAATAGAGGTGAATTAGAGGCGAATGCCAATATTGTGT
>Ga0256831_1001532_pt1 | contig 12158 bp, 16 predicted proteins | sample 132544metaG_FD_189087 | JGI IMG/M metagenome (GOLD analysis project Ga0256831, IMG submission 189087) | Hydrothermal vent microbial communities from Lau Basin, Pacific Ocean - 132-544 | ecosystem: Environmental > Aquatic > Marine > Hydrothermal vents | place: Pacific Ocean: Lau Basin | collected... | reverse complement strand
ATAATTCGCGACACGAAGCGCTACTCCAACTTCGGCTGGACAGACATTCCCGTCCTCGAAATCCAGCAGATGATGGGTCGCGCCGGAAGGCCGAAGTACGATAAGATTGGCGAGGCCATAATCGTAGCAAGAACAGATGATCCCAAGAAGCTCATGGAGAAATACATCCACGGAAAGCCGGAGAAGCTGTTCTCGATGCTCGCCAACGAGCAGGCCTTCAGGAGCCAGATTTTAGCGTTGATAACCAACTTCGGGGTTGAGAACTTCCGTGGGCTGATCGAGTTCCTGGGGAAAACCTTCTACGCCCACCAGAGGGGTGACATCGCTTCGCTGGAGTACAAGGCGAAAAACGTTGTTTACTTCCTCATCGAGAACGAGTTCATTGACATGGACATGGAGGACCGCTTCATCGCCCTTCCCTTCGGGAAGAGAACCTCCCAGCTCTACATCGACCCGCTCACCGCCAAAAAGTTCCGCGACGCTTTTCCAATGCTCGAGGAGAACCCCAACCCCTTCGGGGTCTTCCAGCTGATAGCATCGACGCCGGACATGGCGACTTTAACAGCGAGAAGGCGCGAAATGGAGGACTATCTGGATTTAGCGTACGAGTTCGAAGAAAAGCTCTACACGAACATCCCCTACTACGAGGACTCACGCTTCCAGGGCTTCCTGAGCCAGGTGAAGACAGCTAAAGTCCTCCTGGACTGGATAAACGAGGTTCCGGAGGCGAGGATATACGAAGTTTATAACATAGATCCCGGCGACCTCTACCGGATTCTGGAACTCGCCGACTGGCTCATGTACGCCCTCATCGAGCTCTACCGCCTCTTTGAGCCGAAGGAAGATGTGCTGGGATTCCTCCGCGACCTGCACCTCCGCCTGAGGCACGGTGTTCGCGAAGAGCTCCTTGAACTCGTCAGGCTGCCCAACATCGGAAGGAAGAGGGCGAGGGCCCTCTACAACGCCGGCTTCAGAACCCAGGAGGACATAAGGCGCGCGAAGGTGAAGGAACTGCTCGAGGTGGAGGGCATAGGTATCAGGGTTGTGGAGGGACTGTTCAGGCACTTTGGAGTCGAGATGCCTGAAAAAGTGAAAGACGCTGAAAAGAAAGCGGAGCGCAAAAGGAAGGGGACGCTGGATGCGTTTTTAAAGTGATCAGGTTATCTCTCCCTCTATCTTTTTCGCACCCTTCCACAGAACCGATATACTCCTCCCCGGATTCAGACCACGCTCGCGTGCCCTGGCGTAGAGTTTTCCTCCAACCCTCTGGCCTAGGAAGTACGCTAAGATGAAGGCCAGTATGAAGGGAACACCTGAAGCGTTCCAGCTCAGCCCGGCAAGATAGCGCATGAGGACGACCAGTGGAACCGGCAGGTGAACCGCCAGTATCCACTCAAGTTTGTTGCCGGTTCTCTTGGCGTGCGCCCTCCAGAAACCGAAGGGTATGTTTACGAGGAACGTAACGATAAGTCCAATAATGAACCATTCTGTGTTCATGGCCCTCACCCTCCGGGTTTTGTAGGAGAATCTTAAAAAATTTTGCCCCCCTAACGAATCCCAACTTTTTTAAGCGCTCCCCGGTTACCCCGGGTGGGCACAATGATAGTCATCGTAACCGGAATGCCCGGCTCAGGAAAAAGCAAGATCGTTAAGGAGTTCGAGAAAAGGGGTTTCCCCAGCGTTTCTATGGGCGACATCGTGAGGGAGGAGACGGCAAAACGGGGCCTGGAGCTCACCAGGGAGAACGTGGCCAAGGTCAGCATAAGACTTCGCCAGGAGCTCGGCCAGAACGCAGTCGCGAAGCTGACCGTGGAGAAGGTGAAGGAACTCCTCAGGAACAGCGGTGTGGTTGTCGTTGATGGTGTCCGCTCCCTGGACGAGGTCGGAACCTTCAGGAGCGCTTTTCCCGGGGAGGAGATAGTCATCGTTGCAGTCCACACACCGCCAAAACAGCGCTTCGAGAGACTGAAGGCGAGGGGAAGGCACGATGACCCTAAAACCTGGGAGGAGTTCGAGGAGAGGGACTGGAAGGAGCTCAAGTTTGGAATAGGGAACGTTATAGCGATGGCCGATCACATGCTCGTTAACGACGGTTCTAAGGGGGAGTACATCCGGCGGGTAAAGGAGGTCGTCGACTCTATCCTAGCATCGAATCGAGAAGAAGCATAACGTAGAAGCCGGCAAAGAAGCCGAGGGTTACGAGCGTTTCGCTCTTCTCCCTTCCATATATCTCCGGTATCATCTCCTTTACCGTGACGTACAGCATGGCTCCCCCGGCCATTCCGAGGCCGTACGGAAGGAGCCAGCTGAAGAGGGTGAAGAAGTACGCCCCAACGAGAACCATCGCCATCTCTGCAAAGCCGCTCAGAACCCCCATCATGATGGGCTGGAGGCGCTTCTTCTGAATGGCGGCCAGCGGGAGGGAAACGACCGTCCCCTCCGGAAAGTCCTGTATTCCAATCGCAATGGCCGTGACGAGACCGACCTCGAGGTTGTAAACGAGGGAGGTTCCAACGGCGAGGCCCTCCGGCAGGTTGTGAATGATGACCGCTATCACCAGAAGCCAGACCTTTCTGAGGCGATCCCTCATTGACCTTGGCCCCTCGTAGCCCCTGACGAGGTGCTCGTGAGGGAGAAAGCGGTCTATGGCGTAGATCAGAAAAACACCGAGGGCTATCCCGATTCCAGCGGGGGAGAAGGAGCCGGTGCTCTCTATCGCGGGAAGGATGAGCGAGGTGAAGGAGGCAACTATCATAACGCCGGCGGCGAAGCTCAGGGCAAAGTCCACGCCCTCCTCGGGGAGGCTTCTGGCGAATATGGCAACCAAAGCGCCGAGGGAGGTCATTATGGCAACGAATAAGCCGGCGTAGAAGGCAACCCACATGGTGCTGCCGTTGGAAACTCTGAGTATCCACTCCGCGAGATTGGTTATGAAGTTCTCTAACACTATTAGGCCACCCTAATTATTTGGGCGGTTGGGTTTATAAGGTTTCTTCCGACGTTAGTTCGGTGGTGAGAATGGAGCTGTTCGAGGAGGTTGAGGTCGAGGCCCACGTTTACCCGACCGAGGACATCGAGAAGGTAAAGAGGGCGATGCTTAATCTGATTCCGGATCTGGAGTTCGAAGTCTTTGATAGGGGTGATTACATCATCCTGACGGGGAAAACCCGGAGCAGAAAAGCCCTCCAGAGACTCTACGAGCTCTTCAGGGGACAGGCGATACTCGACACAGCACGCTCCTTTTTGGAGGAGGGCTACTTCGGCGAGGAGATAATTCTCAGGGTGAACAAGCAAGCTGCCTACGCCGGTGTGGTAAACTTCAACGAGGAGTCTCCCCTGGGCCCGATAACGATAATCATCAGGACGAAGGACCCGCAGAGGCTCATGAAGTGGCTCGCTCCGAAGACCAAAGACGGGGTTCCAATCGAATAAAACTGCCCTTTTGGCCCCCAATTTAATTTTCAGCTTGCAAAAACTTTCTATTTAATTGGCAATAGTAACCAGCGAGACTATTAATGGGAACGTCCGCACAGGAATGATGGAGGGGGTTGCTGTGAAGGACCTGGAAACCCTTAGAAAAATCGTGGAGCGTGGGGAGGAACTGAACAGGCTCTACGGTGAGGGCAACTGGAGGGTGAGAAAGGTTACCTCCAGCGGTGGCCGCGTCTTTTTGGCTGTGACGACGGAACTGAAGCATCTGGGAGTCAGGGGTGGCGACAGGGTTATAGTCGCCACGACGACCCTCAACGGCCGTCCAGTGGTTGTGATTGAGAGGCTTTAGGGGAGCTCAATAAAAGAAAGAACTTACTTCCGCTTTTTCTTCCCCAACTTCCACCCTATTCTGGCCGTTATCACGCGCTCGCTCGCGAAGAGCCTTGCGGTAGCGTAGAGTATAAGGAGCGCCACGACGGTCATATAGGCGAGGCTCACAAGGAGGGGAGCGTAGTTGTTCAGGAGGACGTGGCGGTAGTCAACGATGGGGTGGGTGAAGGGTATTGCCAGGAGGAGGTACTTTATCACGGGAGGGAGGTCGTTGATATCGGTGTACATAAGGAGAAAGGCAGGAAACGCCAGGGGGAGTATGGTTGCGCTGACCAGCGTCGTGGCACTCTGCACGTCCTCGGCGAAGGTGGCCACTATCATGGCCAGGCCCAGGGCAATGATTATGGTGAGGAAAACAACGGCGGCGAAGAGGGCGGCCCCCGCCGGTGTGACGACCAGGCCCAGATCCTCAAGGCTCACACCTCCTGAACCCGGTCCGAAGGAGCCCATGTAGTACCTCATCCCAACCATGTAGGCCATCGCGGAGACGAGGCCCATCACCGCTGTCCCGAATATCTTCGCCCCCACTATGTGAGTCCTCGGAACCGGAAGAGTCAGGAGGGTCTCAAGGGTCTTGTTCTCCTTCTCGCTGGCTATCGCACCCGCGGCCATCTGGGAAGTTATCATCACCATCATGAAAACGATAAGCGGTATTGTGAAGGCCTGAGCCGCTATCACACCCGAAACCACCGTTGGAGGAACATCGACGATCCTGCCGTTTATAACCGATCTGCTGGAGGTTCTTATCGGGTGGAGTATCGCGTCGGGGTTGTCCGCACCCAGGGCTTTGACCTTCAGTCTGGCGATCTCCTCGCTCAGAACATCCAGAACCGCGTTTATCCGGCCCTCGCTCACGCTCTCCTTTATCCCCGGCCCTATGCTCGTGAAGATTCCGTATATCTCAACGGTGGCAGTCTCGTTGGAGCGGAGCTTTGCGGTGAAGTCCGGTGGAATTACGACGAGGACGTTCTGTCCCTCGACCATGGCCTTTTCTATGGCCTCCTCAATTGAGGTGGCGTTGATAACGGTCACGGTCACGTTGGGGGCGTTTCGAAGGGCCTCTATGAGAAGCTCACCGTAATCGCCGTTATCAAAGTTGACCAGGGCCACGTTGGTCGTCTCCTGTGCCCTCTCCATACCCATGTTAACGGCCTGACCCATCAGCGGCAGGAGGATCAGAGGGACGACGACCATGCCGAAGACGAGCTTCCTGTCCCTGAAGAGGTTCTTGAGCTCCTTCATGGCCATGACCCAGAAGTCGTTCACGCCCCCTCACCCCCGATGGGTTCCCGAATCTCAACGCCGACGGCCCTCATGAACACTTCCTCCAGGTTCTCCGCGCCGTATTTCTCCTTGAGCTCTGCCGGAGTTCCGGTCTCAACGATCTGCCCATCGTTTATGAGGGCAACGCGATGGCAGAGGTACTCGACTTCAAGCATGTTGTGACTGGAGAGCAGGAAGGTGACACCCTCCTTTGAAAAGCGTCTTATTGTCTGCCGTATCGCGTAGGCGTTCACTATGTCAAGCCCGCTCGCCGGCTCGTCCAGTATGGCCAACTTCGGGCGAACCATCAGGGCCCTCGCTATGAGGAGCTTCCTCGTCATTCCCTTCGAGTAGGTCGAGACTTTGTCGTTCAGCCTCTCGCCGAGACCGCTCAGTTTCATCCCAAGTTCGAGCATCTCCATCGCTTTTTCCTCGTCCTTGGCGTAGAGCTTCGCCATGAACTCGAGATACTCCTTCCCTGTGAGGTTCTTATAGGCCCCAGCCTCCTCGGGAAGGTAGCTTATCAGCTCGCGGACCTTTGGGGCCTCTTTGACGACGTCATAGCCTGCTATCTTCGCCCTCCCGCCCGTCGGCTTGAGAAGGGTTGAGAGTATCTTTAACGTCGTGCTCTTTCCTGCCCCGTTGGGCCCGATGAGTCCGAAGATCTCGCCCCCGTTGATGGAGAAGCTTATCCCCCTGAGGGCCATGACCCCTCCGTAGTCCTTCTCCAGGTTAAGAACCTCAACCATAGGCATTTTTCATACCCCCAAACTTGTAAATAGCCAAGCCGAAAGTGGCGAGCAGAACCCCAAAAAGGAAAACCACTCGAAGACCGGAGTAACCTCCGACGAACGCGATCCCGAGACCGCTTGCAACGCCTATCCAACCGAGTTTAGTGAAGCCGCTCTTGAAATTATGGCCCGCGGAGAGGAGAACCGAGCCAGCCAGCACGAGACCAACCTCCACCGTCAGGAAGAAGGGGTTGACTGCTCCCGCCACCTTTCCGCCTGGAACGGTCATGCAGGCGGCCCTCTCCAGGGGCGGATAGAAAAGAGCCATCACGATGCCGCCAATGTAGAGGATAATGCCCGCAACCCTCTCAACGGCCCTCATTGTTCTCACCTTCGTAGATGAATATGTCTTCTATCCTGACGTTGAAAAACCTTGCCATCTTAAAGGCCAGCCTCAGGGAGGGGTCGTAGCGGCCCTTTTCGATGGCTATTATCGTCTGCCTCGTTACCCCCAGGGCCTTCGCCAGCTCCTCCTGCGTCAGGCCCCTTTCCTCCCTCAGCTCGCGGAGGCGGTTCTTCATGCCGACACCTCACATCTTCCTCCCATAGTAGACCCTCAATGCAAGATTTCCAAAGAAGATGAGCGCCAGCAGGCCGGAGAGGATTTCAGTGCAGAGTTCATCTCCAGCAACGGCGAGGCTGTAGTAGAGAGATATCACAATCGCAAGCAGAACAGCTTCCAGCGTTCTTGCAGCCGCCAGTTTGGCTATCTCGTTGCCCCTCTCATCCAGGGGGACTCCAACGTTCTTTACAACCCCCCTCGTGAGCAGGTAGCCGAGGATACCTCCAAAAAAGCCGGCGGTGAGTGCCATAAAGGCCGTCCCGTTCATTCACATCACCCTCGAGTAGTAGTGCTTCAGCGAGAGCTTGGGGAGGGCGATTAAGACCATTAAAGCCGTCGAGAGGTAGTAAGCGCTCCTCAGACGGGGCTTCTCTTCAGAGAGGAAGGCAAGGGCTACCACGAGGAAAGCCACAGTCAGGATAAGAACCTGGAGGGTCCTCCTGGAGGCAGCCTCCTCAATGCGGAGCGTTCTCTCATCGCTGAGAACCTCCCCCCGGCTCCTAAGCCACTCGGAGTAGAGAAGAATCGCGCCGATGGCTCCCACGAGGACGCCGAAGGCAATGAGAGCGTTCCCCATCCACAGTGCCGCGGCCAGCAGGGAGGCTGTTACCGCGGGGATCGCATATCCAGCAAGCCTCCACTTTTCCACCGTCACCACCGTGTAAAGTTTCCTTTACGTAAAGCTTCCTTTACATCCTTATAAGCCTTTTCCTCAAAGCTTTTAAATCTGAACCGGGAACCCTAAAACGCGCGGGGGTTGCCGAGCCTGGCCAAAGGCGCGGGATTTAGGGTCCCGTCCGGTAGCGGTTCGCGGGTTCAAATCCCGTCCCCCGCACCAGAACCCTTCTAAAACCCGGTCAGGGGCCGATTAGCTCATCACTGTTCAGCCACCTACCCTCACATCATCCCAGGCCGAGGGCCTCCCTTATCTCCAGTGGGATAAGACCGATCTTTGGAAAGACGAGTAAAGCCTTGTCCTCGACTGCATAGGCCGGAACGCACGGAACCATCCCGTAGGGAGTGGGATACGGGGGATCGGGGGCCCAGTTGTTGTCGCCCCAGGTGAGGAAGCACTTTTCCCTCTTCCCCCCGAGGTTAACCTCGCGAATTTCCCTTACCCTGTGGATGATGGGATACCTGTAACCGGGGCGCTTGTAGACGATAACGTCGTTAACGTGGATGTCGTCTATGTTGTCCTCCGTTATTCCCTTCAGGAGAACCACGTCACCGCGGTAGAAGACGGGCTCCATCGAACCGCTGACCACTATGACCAGGGGAGAATCCGTGTGAAGGGCCACCTTGAGGCCGAACTGAAAAAGGAACACCGCTATGACCGCTATGATTATCCAGGCCAGATCCTTCTTCCACCCCTCGTCCATTTCAGAGCCTCCATGAGGGTGCTTATTCTCGCCGGGATCGCACCGATGGCGGTGCAGGTCTCGAGGCTCACCCTTTTTCCGGTTATGTCCATATGATGGCGGGCGGTCTTAAAGATTTCCTTCGGGAGCCCGTGTCGTCCGAGACCCACCAGGAGGAGAAAGCTCTCCCCTCTGAGGGCCCTCTCCGCGAGCTCCACTGGGGTTATCTCCTTTCCCTCGCTCGGCTTTCTGGTGGTGGCCACTGGAATGCCGAACTGGGGAGGAAAGCCCCTTCCGGCGAAATCCACGAGATGGAATCGATTGTTCTTCGCCAGCTCGAGGAGATACCTTCCGCCCTCGCCTATGGTCGTGTGGGAGCTTATCTCCTCCGCCACCTCCGGGGGTTTCCCCTCCAGGGGAAATCCTACCAGAGCCAGATGGAAGCCGTAGGCGTAGGCTATCGGTCCTGCCCTTGCTATCGCCCTCAGGTGGGCCTCGTGGAGCCTCCTGCGGTCGTAGGTGTTGTAGAGTCCAAGGGTCAGCATGGGAGGGCCTGCCAACAAAAGTTTATAAGTATTTGGAACCAACTCCGGGGTTAGTATGACAACGCGGGAGGAGATGGAGACCCTCATTGCGAGGGGCCGGTACGAGGAGGTTCTCGAAAGGCTGGAAGAGATAGAGGATCCCCTCGAGAGGGTGAGGCTCCTTCTCGATCTCGCCCTGGCCGTCGGGGGGAAGAAGGGGCTGGAGGACTGGATACCGGATCTGGTGGAGGATGCCCTCTATATAGCCGAAAGGTTGAAGAATCCGTCGTACAGGGGCATCGCCTACGCGATGATAGGTTCCACCTTGGGTTCCCTCGGCTACGATGAGGATGCCATGGAGTTATTCGCCCGTGCCCTCGACTCGACTGACGACGTGGTGTCTCCCCTCGAGAGGGGGATGGTGCTCTCGACGATAGCATACCACATGACCGTAGGAGGCTACCCCCGGGAGGCCCTGGAGATCTTCAACGTGGCCTTCGACACCGTGATGGGCGCGGAGGTACGCTACACCCAAAAGGTGGATGGAATACTCCGGATCGGGGAACTTCTTGAGGCCGCGGGCGATGAACTTCCGGCCGGGGAGTCCCTCGAGTTTTACGGGATGGCCTTCGACATCTTCGACAAGCTCCACGTGAACCAGCGCGCGGGGGTTGTGGAAAAGAAGATCCAGCTGGCCGGGACTGTCCGCGACGTTGGGCTGCCGGAGATTAGAAGGGCCCTGCTCGAGGGGAGGCACCACCAGGCAATAGTCCTCGTGGAGCGGAAGTACGATGGGTTCGCGGCGCTTGTGGGGGAGCTTGAGGTGGCCCTGTGGATGAAGCGCACGAACAGCCTCGAATACCCCGATATTGTGGACAGGGCCTTCGAAAGGTACGGGGGGTCCACTCTTACCGAGGCCGGCGTTCGGAAGGTGGCGAAACTCCTGACGGAACTGGGACGGCTGAAGATGGCTCTGAGGTTTGCGATCACGATAAAAGACCCAACGGCGAGGAGCGAAGCCCTCGGGGCGATAGCGATGGAACTCGCCAGAAAGGAGCTTTTTGAGGAAGCCAAAAAGGTTGTCGGTAAAATACCCGATCCCGCGATACGGGAGAGGATCCTGATGGAACTGGCTGGTATGGAGGGATCCCGGTGATATTCGATGCCCACTCCGATTTGCCGACCTTCGTTTACGACGAGAGAAAGAGGGGAAAGACCGCCGTCCTTGAGGGGAACTTGGAGGCCTTCAACGGCTGGATTTCGTCGAGGGTAATGGCGATATGGACGAGGCCGGAGCGCAGGGGCGATGCGACGACCTACGGCCTGGAGGTTCTCAATGCCCTCCTGAAGGACATTAACGAGAGCGAGCGCCTTGAACTGGTGAAGAACGTCGGCGAGATGAGAACGGCCATAGAAGACGGTCGTGTGGCCCTCTGGCTTGGCCTCGAAGGCGGAGAACCTATAGGCGAGAGCCTCGACCTGCTGGAGGTCTTTTACAGACTCGGCCTGAGGGTTCTGACTCTAACGTGGAGCCTCAGAAACGCGATAGGCGATGGCTTTTTTGAGAGAACCGGCGGCGGACTGAGCAACTTCGGCGTTGAGGTGGTTGGAAAGGCCGAGGAACTGGGGATAGTCATTGACCTGAGCCACATAAACGAGGCCGGCTTCTGGGACACCATAGACATAACGGCGTTTCCGGTCATAGCGTCGCACTCAAACGCGAGAAAGCTCTGCGACAACCCGAGGAACCTAACCGACGACCAGATACTGGCAATAGCGGAGCGCGATGGTGTCATCGGTGCGGTCGCGATACCCGGCTTCGTGGACAGGGAGAGGCCAACCCTTGAGAAGTACGTCGAACACATCGCCTACATGGTGGACTTAGCGGGGTATAAGCACGTCGGTCTCGGCTTCGACTTCGTCTACTACCTTCAGGGCTGGGGCGGAAGGAGCGTTGAGGGCTTTGAGAACGAGTCGAGGATTCCAGCGCTTCTCGAAAGGCTGAGGGAAAACTTCAGCGGGAAGGAAGTGCGGGCCATAACCTTCGGAAACTTTGAGCGGGTTTTCGAGAGGGTCGTGGGTTAGGTTTTTATTGTCCCCCTCCAACGGGGTTCGGTGAGGGCATGGACGAACTCTACTTTCTAATCCCCAAGGACGCGAGGAGGCTGCTTTTCTCCGGGGATAAGGTGAGACTCAACCTCGACCTTCGGAAGACAAACCGAACGTGGGAGATAATCAGGGATGGCGATAGGTTCGTTTTTCCCGACGGGACGAGGGTAGGGAGGGAAGTGATCGAGAGGATTGCGAAGGACGACTCCTCAATCTACTTCATCAAAAACGGAGGAGTTTACAAGGCGGCGATAGCTGGGGAGCACTTCTACAAGCTCGTCCCCACGATTCCACCGACGATAGAGATAAACGGCATCAGGATGCACCGCACGAAGGAGGTAAACCCCCTCCAGGACACGAGGAACAAGGTGAACGCGGTAAAGCCGAGGGAGGGCGAAACTGTCCTTGACACCTGCATGGGACTGGGATACACGGCGATAGAGGCCTCAAAGAGAGGAGCCTACGTGATAACGATCGAGAAGGACCCGAACGTAATTGAGCTTGCGCGCATAAATCCCTGGAGCCGGGAGCTCTTTACGGGTGGAAAGGTTCAGGTCATTCAGGGGGACTCCTTCGAGGTCGTCAAAAGGTTCAAACCGGAGAGCTTCGATGTCATCATCCACGATCCGCCGCGCTTCTCTTTAGCGGGTCAGCTTTACAGTGAGGAGTTTTATCGCGAGCTTTTCAGGGTTTTAAAGCCCGGCGGAAGGCTCTTCCACTACGTCGGCAACCCCGGAAAAAAGTACAGGAAAAAGGACCTCCAGAGGGGCGTCATGGAGCGCCTGAGGAGGGCTGGCTTCGTTGGAGTCAGGCGCGTTGAAGAAGCGCTCGGCGTTGTGGCGAGAAAACCGGGAGGGGAAAAGAGCTAAATCCCCCCGACTTCCTCCAGCTCTTCGAAGGCCTCCAAGTTCGTGTAGTAGTCCATGAGCTGGTTTATCTCCTTCCTCAGCCTGAAACTCCTGACTATCGCTATCCCAAAGCCTATTATGGACGGCCATACCAGGTAGAGGAGCAGCTTCGCGTCGCCCATCGGGATCGGCCTTGGGTCGGTGAAGCGGTTGAAGTTCCATATCATCAGCGCTATCATCAGCCACGCCGTTGAGAAGTTGGTCAATCCACTACCGCTCTCTCCGAGTTTGAATCCTGGAATGACATCCTTTGTGAGCGGCGGGAGCAGGTTGCTTCCCATGAATCCCAGCTGATCCTCAAAGACGTGGAGCCACTGGCCTATCATTGACGCCAGGGCGAGCTCGGTTGCGTGCTCGTAGCCTACAAGCTTGAAGATGGTGAATACAGCTAAGCCAATGATAATGCCCATCGTGAGCGAGTGGCTGAAGCCGTGGTGCCATGGCAGGAAGCGGTCTTTGACGACGGTCTTTCCCTTGAATTCGGCCCTTCTGAAGGCTATCTCCGGGCCTGAGAAGGAGTCAATCCTCGTCGGCTTGGGATATGTTTTGATGAAGGGCACGTCAACCTTCGCTATCCCGTACTTCCTGTACTCCGGTACTTCGCCTCCTATGGCAACGCCGCCGGGAGTAACTATCGGTCCCATCTCTACGCGGACTTCCCTCTTCGGCGGGTCGAGATGAATCATGAAGCGCCTGTAAACGTCACCGGGCAGGCGGATGTTGTGTATCTTGACTATCCTCTCGCCCTCGCGATAAGCTTCTTCTATCGCCCTCTTTAGTGTGTCCGCTATGCCCTGTGGATGTGGCGCGTCGCTGACGAC